>Ga0074195_1002504_pt1 | contig 20258 bp, 24 predicted proteins | sample EPASupsiteHSE623_FD_64525 | JGI IMG/M metagenome (GOLD analysis project Ga0074195, IMG submission 64525) | Bioremediated contaminated groundwater from EPA Superfund site, New Mexico - Sample HSE6-23 | ecosystem: Environmental > Aquatic > Deep subsurface > Groundwater > Contaminated ...
TTTTAGCTTGCATAGCTCCAACGGTAGAGCAATTCCATGGTAAGGAAGAGGTTATCGGTTCGATTCCGATTGCGAGCTCCATTCGGGCAGCTTATCTGGCCTAGGGTTCTTGATATTTACTTTATAAAAAGAACATTTAAAAATTCTGCAACCTATTTGTAACCAGATACAAATATAATGTCAAACTTTTTTATATTAAGGAAAAAAATGGAAAGTGTATTAAATTACATTCACGATAAAATAGGTAGTAATGAAGTGTATATTATAAAAGATGAGTTAGATGAAACAAAATCTTATATTGTTGAAAATGGCTTTATACTTGGAATTCAAATAAATACAGGCACGATAATTAACTCTAAGTAATAAAAAGGAAGATAATATATCTCCCTAAAAATTATTCTTATATCTAATTATGCAACTAAGAATTTAGTTATATGGTAAGAAAGAAAAGATAGAATCCACGCACTAGTTGTTGTAAAAAGAAATAAATATCCTAAATATTTCCAGTTTCCAGCTTCTCTTACAAAAACCATTGATGCAGCTAAACAGGGTAAATAAATCATTACAAAAACTATAAAAGATATTGCTGAAGCAAATGGAATATTCATTCTTATTTTTTCAACTAAACTATTTGAGTTTTCATCTTTATCATTTCCTAAACCGTATAATATGGATAATGTTGAAACTACAATTTCTTTTGCTGCTAAACCTGTTTCTAATGCAATAGTCATTTTCCAATCAAATCCTAATGGTTCGAAAAATGGTTCTGAATATTTCCCAATATATCCTAGATAAGAATGTTCAAGGTTGTATTGTGCTAACTCATTTTCAAGTATATTTTTTTCTTCATTCGTTTGTACTAATTCAATTTTTTTATTATAAGATTCTTCAATATCTAAATGTTTAGGATAATTACTTGCAAACCAAATTAATAATGAAGCAATTAGAATATAAGTACCTGCTTTTTTTAGATACATTATTGCTTGATTTGATACAGTGTGCCAAATTAATCTAAATGAAGGTATTCTATATTTTGGCATTTCCATAACAAATGGTTCATCTTCACTTTTGAAAACCACCATTTTTAGAAATTTTGCTGCAAATAGACCAAAAATTGCACCACTAATATATATAATAAATAGAATATTTCCAGCATTATGTCCAGAAAAAAAAGCTCCTATAAAAAGCACATAAATAGGTAATCTCGCTCCACAAGACATAAATCCAATAATAAATAGAGTTAATAATCTATCTCTTTCATTTTTTAATGTTCTTGCTGCCATATATGCAGGAACTGAGCAACCGAATCCTGTAACTAAAGGTATAAATGATTTTCCATGAAGTCCAAATTTATGGAAAAATCCATCTAATAAAAATGCAACTCTACTCATATATCCAGTTGTTTCTAATAATGCTATTCCAAAAAAAAGTATAACAATATTTGGAACAAATAATATTACAGAACCAACTCCTGCAATTGCCCCATCTGCAATAATTGATGAAATCTGATTATTTCCCATAATCTCTTTTGTTTTATCAATAACTGTTGCAAAAAATGAATCAATAACTTCCATTGGAATATTTCCAATTTCAAAAGTTAATTGAAATAATCCCCACATTAGAAATAAAAATATTGGTAAACCAAAAAATTTATGGATTAAAATAGAATCAAATTTTTCTGTTAATGTTTTTTTAGTAGATTTTTTTTCTTTTACAGTTTCTGTAACAGCACCTTTTGCAAATGCAAATCTTTCTTCATTAAAAATATCTTTAATATTTTTTGTATTAAAATGAATATATAAGTGTTCAAATGCTTCATTTAAAATAGGTTGAATTTTTATCCAAATAGGTTCATCATGAAATATTTTGTAAGTATTTTTATCTTCTTTTAGCAAGTTTAATGCAATATGTCTATATGTTTGATTAGTTTTATAATCATTCTCTTTTAATACTTTTGAAATATTTTCTATTTCTTCTTCTATTACATTTGAAAAATATCGTTTGTTTGGAACTTTTTCAGTTTGGAATTTAAAAATAATTTCATCTAATAATTTTTTAACACCAGTTTTTTTTGCTGCACTTGTTTTTATACATGGTTTACCAAGAATTCTACTTAATTGTACTTCGTCAATTGTAATAGATTCTTTTTGTGCTTCATCGCTCATATTTAAAGCAATAATCATTTTTTTATCTAGGGTTAAAAGTTGTGCTGTTAAGAGAAGATTTCTTTGAAGATTTGTTGAGTCAAGTACATTTAATATAATGTCATATTCATCATTATCTAAAAAATCTTTTGTGACTTTTTCTTCAATAGTATAATCATTCAATGAATAAGCACCCGGAAGATCTGTTATTTGAATATGGAAGTTTTTATAATCTAAGAAAACTTGTTCTTTTGTAACTGTTACACCTGAAAAATTCCCTACTTTTAATCTAGCATTTGAAATAGAATTAATAAGCATTGATTTACCAACATTTGGTTGTCCTACCAGTGCAATTTTAATAATATTATTCTTCATATTCAACTTCAATTTTAGAAGCTTCAACTAATCTCAAAGCCATTTTAGATTGGTTTATTTTTATTTCTATGGTACTTTTTGTTAATGTTAATTCTACTATTTCTACCTTTACACCTCTAATAATTCCAAAAGAATATAATCTATCTTTTAAAATATCATCACAGTTTATTGCCGTTATAATAGCGCTTTCATTAATTTTTAGTTGATTTAAAGTCATCATAAATCCTTACAAGATTAATAATGATTATTATAATATAATTATTCTTGCTTATACTTAATTTGTAATTTTTTGTTAACTTTAGATATACTAGATTGCTATAAAATTTTTAAGGGTGTATTTAAATGTTAAATGAAAATAGTAATGAAGAAATAATTGATGAATTGAAAAAAATTGTTAAACAAAAGGGATTAAAATATACTGAGCAAAGAGAAATTGTTCTTAGTATTTTATTACTCGCAAAAGAACATTTAACTGCAGAAGAAGTATATAATGAAATTAAAAAAAAGTATGCTAATTCAAATATAGGAATTGCTACAGTTTATAGAGCACTTAGCTTTTTAGAGGAAGTAGATTTAATAACTTCTATTACTTTTGGTACAGATGGGAAAAAATATGAGAGTAATTCAAAATCTCATCATGATCATTTGATTTGTACTAATTGTGGAAAAATTATAGAGTTTATGGACGATGAAATAGAAAAAAGACAAGACAAAATTGCCAAAAAAAATAAATTTAAAATAGTTAGTCATTCAATGCAGTTGTATGGAACTTGTGAAACTTGTCAAGAGTAAATTAAGATAAAATCTTAATTTACTTATAAAATAAATTCTTTTATCTCATTTACCCAAGTTTTAATTCTTTCATCTGTTAGCTCACTTTGATTATCTTCATCAATTACTAATCCAACAAATTTATCATTTATTTGAGCTTTTGAAGCATCATGATAATAACTTTCAACTGATGTAAAACCAATTATATTTGCGCCACTTTTAACTATATGTTCATAAATGGTTCCCATTGCACTACAAAATTCATCACTATAACTCTCTTGATCACCTAAACCAAAAAGTGCGATAGTTTTGTTTGATAAATCAAGTTTAATAAAATCACTCCAAACATCTTCCCAATCATCATTTAATTCACCATCTCCCCAAGTTGAACCACCAAGAATTAGTTTATCATATTCATTTATTTTTTCTATTTTTGTACCTGATAAATCAAATACTTCTATTTTATTTAATTCCAATGAAATTTTATTTGCTATTTCTTCTGAATTTCCTGTACTACTTGCAAAAAATATTGCTGTTGCCATTTTACTTTTTCTCCTAATTATTATTTTATTGTTGATCTTAAAGAATAAGGAATTGCTTTAATTTGATACTCTTTATTTTTTAGCTCATCAACAAAAACAGGAATTTGTTTTGTAAATTCGTTATTTTTAGGATAAGCTAAATATATTTGATAATATTCACCTTTTTTAATAGACTTTATCGCATCTTCTAATTCATCTTTAATATTTGGTTTTTTAATTTCAATATCTTTCCATGACGTATAAATTTTAAGTCCTATAAAATTTTCAGATTTAATACATATTGAATCACCTAAATCAATAACTGTTTTGTCACTATGAAGTTTTTTTATTTTTTTTAAAACAAATTCATGGAATAACAAATGTTTATCAATAAGTAGTTGCATTTTATTATTTATAAAACAATGTGAAATAAGTTTTGCAACTGGAAGTAAATTTTTATTTGAAATAAAAATTGCTTCTTTTATATTTGGATTCAAATAGTTATTAATTATTTTTGTTGAATTAACACATAATTGAAACTTAGTAATGTTTTGTTTGTTAGATTTTTTTATAAAACTAAAAGGCATTAAAGAGTTTATTTTATGGGAAAAAGCATTTAAAAGTGAATATTTTGATAATCTATTTTGTTCATATTTTGAAAATTGACAAGAACATCCAAAAATATTATTACTTAGATTTAAAAATAGTTGTCTTAATCTTTTTGTTGAATTAAATTCATCAAAATCTTTTGGCAAGAATTCTTTATTTTGCTCGAATCCTATAAAATTATTACTTAACATTTTAAATCTCCATTACAATTTGCATAACAACTATTACAATCTTTAATACCCATGATTTTTACATATTCTTCATATACACAAGAAATAGATCTTTTTGAACATATAAATGGAATATTTTTCTTTTTTGCTTCATTTTTATATTTAAGCATTGTATTATGATTTAAAAATGAGGTTATCATAACAATACAATCAGTATCTTGTGGAACTTTTTTCTTTGGGGCTGAAGATTTTTTTCTTGCATCCCAATGATTTATAGTTTTTGCACCTAAACTTTCTAACATAGAAGATATTTGTGATATTTGATCTCCACCAATTATTAATACACTCATTTTAAATCCTTTATTAACAAGTACAACCTGTAGGTTTTACTAAGTCATTTTTATTTTTTACAATAGTACAATTTATCATTTTTAATCCTTTATATTGATAATCATTATTGAAATAATAGCTGAGCAATTCTTAAATTATAATTAATATTAAGAATGATTATCAAATAAATAGTTAAGGAAAATGAAATGTAATTTATTAGTTTTTATAAATTGTAGGAAATTAAAATGAAAAGAGGGGAAATGTATAACTAGGGAAATCCTAGTTAAATGTTAAACTTCAACTTTTTTAAGTTCTCGAATAATTGAAGCTATATCTTTTGAATATTTTCTTGCGGCATCACTGTTGTATCTCCATCCGCCATTGTAACTACTCCATACCTTAGTCCAGTCGTTATTATGAACTTTTTTCCAATAAGTTAGTTCATCAATTGCATTTTTTGTTGCAAATTGAAAATCAGTAATAAGTTTCATAGCTAGAACATTTCTGTTCCATGAAGTATCTTGTGCATTTTCTCTGCTAATAACAGTTCTTATATTGGCTTGATATATGCCATAATCTTTTGTATCTACATTTACTAGGTATTTACCCAATCCAGATTCTTTAATTGCAATTGCCATTAAAGAGTAACTTAAACCGTTTTTTTTACCATGTTCTTTTATTTCTTTTAGAGTATTAATCTCTTGTGGCGTTAGGTTTTTTATGTCAAAATCTGATGCAAAAACATTAGATATCAATAGTAGAGTTAATAAAATAATTTTTAATCTCATAGTCTTCTCCTTTGTTTTTTCTTAAATTAAGGTGGAGATTATACTTGAAAATAGATTATTTGTCAAATATTACTATAATTTGCTTGTTTTCAGCAGAAAATTAATATATATTTTAGCTATCTACAATTATAATTCCAAAAAAATTTGACGAGAATGAAACACATTGGAAAAGAAAGAATTTAAAAAAATAATTAAAGAAATAGGCTTCTCTTCTCAGGGTAAATTTGCAGAAGAAATAGGTGTAAAAGCAACGACTTTTACAACATACAAGGTAATTCCAACACATATTAGAAGAATTACAAAATTGGCATTATTAGCTAAAAAAAATGGTGTGAGTTTGGAAGAAATAAGAAATTCACTAAAAGTAGATTAGAGAAAAAATCTCTAATTTATAAAAAGTTATCTATCTAAACCAATATTTATATAAGTTCTTACTTTTTTTATCTCATTTAAATCAAAAAAATCTTCAATAATCTCTTTTGAATCATCTTTTTTTACAATTCCAAATGGATTTATTATTGCACTTCCTTTTGCCATGTTTTCATCTGCACTATTACAGGCAATTACAAAACATTGACTCACAAGTGCTAAAGCTTTTGAAATTGATTCATAGTGGTCTTTTCTTTTTAATCCCCACATTGCTGGATTTAAAATAATATCAGCACCTTTTACTTTTTCCCAAAGTTGTGGGAATCTTAGTTCAAAACAGATTAATGTAGCTATTTTTAAACCATTTATTTCTATGATTTTTATATCTTCCTCATTGCCTGAGCTAAAATATTCAAGTTCATTTCCAAGTGGGAAAAGTTTTACTTTTGATTGGGTGTGAATGATTTGTTGATGATGAAATATATATAAAGTGTTGAAAAACTTGTTTTCTTTTTTTGTAATGAATGTTAAAGCTATTGTTTTATCATTACTTAGCTCTTTTATCTCTTTTATGGCTTTTATGCTGAATTGTGCAGCTTCTTCCATCCTATCATAAGAAAATCCGCTCAGAGCTAGTTCTGGTGCTAAGATGAGAGAATCCTTTTCACATGAATTTATTAAATCTTTTAAGTGAGTTAGATTTTCTTGAAAATTTGATGTTGTTTTAGTTTGTAGTGTTATTAATTTCATTTATTACCTCGTTTAAAATATTTTCTACTGCTTTTTTGTAACTCATTGCTGTTGCATAACTTGTGGCTTCATATTTTGTCATAATCACTGCATTTGTATTTGATGCTCGAATTAATGCCCAACCATATTCAAAATTGATTCTAAGACCATCTATTTTTAGAATATTTTTGATTAGAGGAAAACCTCTTTGGATTAAAGTTAGTTTTTCTTCTACTTTTTTTATGATTAAAAATTTGTTTTTTTCTTCAACTTCTAATTCTATATTTGAACTTGTGTAAACTTTTGGAAGTTTATCTAGCTCAAAATCTAAATCTATCCCTTTGTATAAAAGCTCTATTACTCTAAAAGTTGCATAAATAGCATCATCAAAACCATAATATCTATCATTAAAGAAAATATGCCCTGAAACTTCAGCTGCTAAATCAGCATTTAACTCTTTTAGTTTTAATCTTAAATTTGAATATCCAGTTTTATCCATAATAGTTTTTGTATCATGATTTAACTCATCAAAGATATTTTGTGAATAGGTAACTTCACCAATAATCACTGGATTTTTCATAGTTTTTGAAAAAAGTAGGGCTAACATATCACCTTTTATATTGTATTTCTGAGTTAAAACAGCAATTCTATCCGCATCACCATCATAAGCAAAACCTAAATTACAATCATCTTTTAGCAGAGTTTTTAAATCTTCAAGATTTTTTTCATTTGTTGGATCTGGATGATGATTTGGAAATTCTCCATCTGGAGTTAGGTGTATTCCTTGGTAATTTAGATTTAATTTATCTAATATTTCACATAAAACTGTATTTGCAACACCATTTCCACAATCAAGAGCAAATGGAATTTTAAAATCTTTTAGGTGTGAAAATTGATTTACCATGTAATCCACATATAACTTTTTTGCATCAATTTCTATAAAATCTAAGTTTAATGGAATTTCTATATTTTGATTTTTTAGAATTCTTTCATATAAGGCTAATAATTCATCTCCAAAAAATGGTTCATTATTTATTGTGATTTTAAAACCATTATATTTTTTTGCATTGTGGCTTCCTGTTATCATTATTGAAGCATTTGGTTTTATAGTTTCATTATTTAGTAAAAACTCTTGAAAAGAAGCAAAATAGTTAACCCCAGTTGCAACAAGTCCAATATTTAGAACTTTACAACCAGAAAAATTAAGTCCTGAGATTAAAGCTTCAAATAACATATTGGAGTGAGTTCTTACATCGTAACCTACAACAATATATGGAGTAGTTTTGATTTTTTCTTTTATTGTTAAACCTAAAAAATATCCAATAAGTTTTGAATTTTTAGCGGTTAAATCTTCATTTACAATACCTCTGATGTCGTATTGTCTAAAAATAGTTTTATTTATCATTTTTTCTAACTTTAATAGGAACTCTTTTTTTTCAACTCCGCCATTATAACCGCTTAGTTTTCCATCACTTGAAATTACTCTGTGACATGGAACTAAAATAGCTATCATATTTTGAGCATTTGCATTTGCAACAGCTCGATGGGCTTTTTCATTTTCTATTTTTATTGCTTGTTCTTTATACGATATAGTTTTTCCGTAGGGAATATTTAATAGCTCTTTCCAACATTTAACTTGAAAAGGTGAACCAACTAATTGTAAAGGAATTTCAAAAGTTGTTCTTTTTTTATTAAAATATTCATTTAGTTGAATTTTTAAAACTTCAAAAATCTTACCATTTACTGGTATTACATCTGCATCTAAGGTATTCTTTAAAGTTTGAATTTTTGCTTCAATATTAAAAGGTGTAAAAAAAGTAAGCATAACAATACCTTTTTTTGAAGCAGCAGCAAACATTTCGCCTAAAGGCGTTGAAAATGTTGTTGTAGTTATTATCTCTTTAGTTTGTGTTTTATATTCTCTCATGGCGGAATTTTATCATAATCATTTATAAGATATAATCCAAAATGTTAAAAAATATCAATAAAAATATAAAAATTTTGTATGTTGAAGATGATGAAATTGCAAGAGAAAATGGTGTTGAGTATTTAGAAAATTTCTTTGAGCAAATTTATGCGGCAAGTGATGCAATTATTGCTTTACAATTATATGAAAAATATCAACCAGATATTATAATAACTGATATTCAAATGCCAAAATTAAATGGTTTAGAGTTTGTAAAAAGAATAAGACAAAAAGATAAAAAAACTCAAATCATAATTATCACTGCTTTTTGTGATAAGGATTATTTGTTAAAAGCCATTGAATTAGGACTTGTGAAATATCTTGTAAAACCTGTAAAGGAAAAAGAGTTTGAAGAGGCTTTGTTTTTATGTGTGAACTCTTTGCAAGATGATGTAACAAATATCATAAAATTTGATGAGAATTCATATTTTGATTCTTTTAATAAAAATTTAGTGATAAAAAATGAGATTATAAAACTGCGAACAAAAGAGTTGATTTTTTTAGAACTTCTTATAAAAAATAAAAACAGATATGTGAGTTATGAAGAGATTGAAAACTATGTTTGGAGTGATTCAGTTATGACAAAAGATGCTTTAAAAACTTTGGTTAAAAATCTAAAAACAAAAATCCCAAAAGATTTGATTTTAAATCTTACAAATAGTGGTTATAAAATAGATGTCTGAAATTAATTTAATTTTGTTTTATGGTATTACTTTTGGAATTTTAATAATGAGTATTTTATATACTTTTATTAGATACATTTATTCAAAAGAGATATTTTATATTAGTTACTGTTTTATGCAAGTTTTTTCTTTAATTTATATATTTTCTTATAGCGAACTTTTCCAAATTAGTTATTTTATTCAAGAAATGGCTTTGGTGATTGCCAGTTTAAGTGCTGTACTTTTTGCTATAACTTATTATGAGGGAAAATTTTTACCAAAAATCACAAACTATAAAGAGCTAATAATCAATACTTTGTTATTAAATGTGGTAATTTTAACAGCTTTTTATCACTACATTTTATTTGAATATTTGCCTTATACGATTATTTATGCAATTTTATTTATCTCTATTATTTTTAATCTAAAAGAAGGTTTTAAACCAACACTTATTTATGTTATTGGTTGGTCAATATTTTGTATTTTACTTTTTGTTTTTGATTTTAAAAATTTTTATAATCAAAGGGGATATTTTGATTTAGTTTTATTGGTTTTTGCAATTGAAGCTATGCTTTTTACTATTTCAATAGCTTATAAATATAATGATTTAAAAAACAAAAATAAAAGTTTTGAAAAGATGGTTTTACAGCAAGCAAAATTTGTAAAATCGGGTGAAATGATAGCAAATATAACTCATCAATTTAGACAACCTTTAAATAATATTTCATATATTTTAATGAATCTAAAAAAGAAATTTGAAAATAAAAATTTAGATGAAATATATTTTGATAAAAAAATTGAACAGCTAAATTCTCAAGTTATTTTTTTATCAAAAACAATAGATGATTTTAAAGAATTTTATACAAAATCAAAGGAAAAAGAGATTTTTATGGTAAAAGATGCCATAAATAATTCAATTACAATTTTAAGTGCAGATTTAAAAACCCATAATATAGAGTTAGAAACAAGTTTTGAAACCTTTGAGGATATTAAAATTTTTGGTGTAAAAAGTGAACTTTCACAAGTTTTAATAGCAATTATTTCAAACTCTATAGATGTTTTAAAAAGTAAAAAAAATCCAAAAATTAAAATAGAAGTTTTTTCTTCTAGCGCTGAGGTAATCATAAAACTAGCTGATAATGGTGGTGGAATAAAAGCAAAAAATCTAAAAAAGATTTTTGAACCATACTTTTCTACAAAAGAAGAAGGAACTGGAATCGGGCTTTATTTATCAAAAATGATTATTGAAGAGAGTTTTGGCGGAAAAATTTTGGTAGAAAATAAAAAAGAGGGAGTTTTATTTTCCCTCTTTATTGAAAAGGCTCTTTAGTTTTTTGGATAAAAGAAAGCAATTTGTCTTGTAACTTTTATTTTTTCATCTTCATTTGTAAAAATCTCTATTGAAATTTTAGAAGGTTTTTTCTCTAGTTTTTCAAAATCATCTATAGTTTCTAAAATAAGAATTTTTTTAGTTTTTTCTCCAGCTTTTAATTCAAAACTATCAAATCTTTTTATTTTGAAATCTTTGTTTTCAAGTAATTTAATATTAAAAGTATAATCTTTATCTTGAGTATTATGAATAGTTAAAATATAGTTATTTGAAATAGTCCCATTCTCTTTTTTACTATAAAGTTCTGTTGTTTTATTCACATTTACTAAAAAATTTTCTTTTTGTAGTGAAAAATAAAAAGCTAAAAATATACATAAAAACAATGAAACAAAATAAGTCATATTTTTTTTAGTAAAAATTGATACATTTTTTTTGTTTAAAACTTTGTTTGTACTTCCCCAATTTATCAAAGATTCTTTATTTAGTTTTCCCATAACAGTCGCACAGGCATCACTACATTCAAGGCAATTTATACACTCAACTTGTAAACCTTTTCTAATATCTATATGTGTTGGACAAATTTTTACACAAGCCTCACAAGTAGTACACTCTTCATTCTTACTCCACTCTTTTACTTTAAAGATTGATTTAACATTGTTCTCATAAACTTTCCCACCTCTATTGTAATCGTAACTCACTTGTTTTGTATTATCATCGTATAAAACAGATTGAATTCTTGAATATGGACAAATATAAACACAGAAATTTTCTTTCATAAAAACTATGTCATAAACCAAAAATAGGGCAACAGTTAAAATAAATATAATCATAAAACTATGGTCTGCTGGATTTTGAATATAAACAAAAAAATCTTCAGGCGGAATAAAATAAAGCATAAAATTTGAAGATATAACTAAAGTAATAATAAACCACAAAATAAGTGCAATATATTTTTTTATTTGATTAGATTTTTTACTGTAATCTATATCTTTTTGTTTGTTTTTAATTCTTCTTAAATCAAGAATAGTTCCTTCAATTAAATCCCTATAAATAACTCTAAATATAGTTTGAGGACAACTCCAACCACACCAAACTCTTCCAAACATTGAAGTCATAGCAAAAATTCCTATAAATAAAAACATAAGTAAAAATGGCATAACATAAAGTTCACTAACACTATAAACACTACCCAAAAAATGGAATTGTAATTTATCAAAAGACAATAACAATAGATGATTATCATTTATTGTTATAAATGGAATTAACATTATAAATAGTGTTAATAAAGTATATACAAAGTATCTTTTTTTAGAATAAGACATATAAAACTCCTTTTGTTTTTTGTATATTAAAGAAATATAGTGTTCATTTGGTGGTATTGATTAAGAAAGATTTATTTAATTATTTAGATATTCGCTGTATAATCCCAACAATTTATAAAGAGGATAGAACAGTGGGAAAATCAAAATATATTTTTGGATTTTTATTATTTGGTATGGTGAGTTTATTTGCTGAGACAAATAGATATGATATAAAATCAGCTATTGTTGAGTATGAAATTGCAGGTGGTGGTGATGTTTTGGGAAGCAAAGCCACAATAAGTGGTAGTAGTAAATTATATTTCAGAGATTTTGGAAAATTAGAATTAACTGAAGAAAAAATTCTACAAGCTGTAATGGGTGATAATGAAGAAGAACATAACATTACAAAAATAGTTGGAACTAAGATTTATAATGTTGATTTTAATGACCAAGTTGTTTATCAACAAGAGTTAGTATCAGAGGAACAAAATCCACTTTTAAATCTAAAAGATGCTGAAACATTAACTTCTATGGGAGCTAAAAAAATTGGTTCAGAAGCAATTTTAGGTTATAAATGTGACATTTGGCAATTAGGTGAAGACAAAATTTGGATTTATAATACAGTACCTTTGAAATTTGTTAGTAAGTCTTTAGATGTTGTTCAAATTCAAGAAGCAAAATTAGCAGTTTTTAATGTGGATATAAAAGATGATAAGTTTAAATTGCCACCTTTCCCTGTAAAAGCGGTAGATGATGTATTAAGTGGTACGACTGAAGAACCTGAGTTATCTCCTGAACAAGAAAAAATGTTAGAAGAAATGATGAAATCAAAAGGTAAAAAATAGTACTAAAATAAGATTTTTTGTACTAAATTTATATTTTTAAATATAAATTTTAGTACAAACTTTTAAAACATAAAATCTAAGAGTTTAAAACTTTTAGATTTTCTTCTTTACATAACATCATAATAACTATTATAAATGCTATAGAACCCACATAAGTATTAAACATCATAATTGCAAAAACAGATGTAAATAGTGCTATTAATCCGAACTTTTTATTGCTTATGAATAGAGTAAGAATTGAGAAGCAAATTGCAATAACTCCAAATACTCCAATATATCCCCAGTATCCGATAGCATCTTTAAATCCACAAAGTAATGTCTCATCATTTAAATGACATTGAGCAATAATATCTTTGTCTGCAATAATTCCATATCTAAGAGAAATTGAGAAAATAAAGAAAATAGCAATGTATTTAATAATATTTTTTAATTCACCAAATGAACTATTTTTACTACCTACAAATAAAATATAAGTAAAAATTAGAGCAATAATAATCCAAACGTTAGAGAAAATATTTAAAGAACCTTCATTATAAAAAGAGATACCAGTTGTTAATAAAAGAATTATTGCTGATAATTTTTCAAAAGCTCTAAATTCCATATTTGCAAATCTTCCACCATAAAGTAAAATAAAAGATATTGCAGAGATTGCAAAAATATAAATTTCAAAATTTCTATATCTTCCTTCAAATGCAAGTATTATTGTTGAAATTAATACAAAAATAAATGAAGAATAAAACATTACCATCGGTAAAGTATCTAAATTAAGATGTTTTTCTTTTAATATTTCTCTTATTCCAATAATTTGAGGTTTTGTATCTTTTGCAATATGGAAAAGTACAAAATAATAAATTGAAATATTAGTAAGAAGTACTAATGTAGCCCAAACAATTTCTCCACTTGTTCTAACAGTGATATTAAACTGCTCCATTTGAAGCATATATAAAATTGCAAATAGTGTATTTATAAAACTAAATAAAAGAACTTTTCTTTTTGAAATAGTTGAGTTTCTTAATAATAATGAAAAACCTAAAACAAGTAAAATAGAACCAAATCCTAAATATTTATAGTTTGGAAAGTCTGAAACATCACCTGTAAAAACATGTTTGTCAATTCTATCTTTATCAAAGAATCCCCAATAACCACCAACTGCACCTTCACTTTGTCTTTTCCATGGTTGGTCAAAAGCTTCGATTATGTTGTAATTCCAGTTTTTTTCTTGAGCTAATTTTACAAATTCTCTTACAAAAATAGCTTGGTTAGTTTTACTTGGAAGTGCATCTTCTCTCATTCTACCTTCTGATGGCCATCCTGTTTCACCAATTAAAATATTTTTGTCTTTTAATATAGCTTCAACTTCTTCTCTAACAGCAGCTAAATGTTTAATTGCACTATTGATTTCCATAGGATCATCTTCCCAATAAGGTAAGATATGAATTGTAACAAAATCAGTTACTTCTCTAATATTTGGATATTTAAGCCAATATTCCCAAACATCAGCATATGTAACTTTTGTATCAGGAAGTGCAGTTTTTACTTCTTTTATATATTCGTAAAGTTTTTTATCAGATAAATCACCTCTTAATAAAGCTTCATTTCCAACAATAACTGCTTTTACAATATCTTTATTTTCATTTGTAAGTTTGATTAATGTATCAATCTCTTTTCTTGTTGGTTTTTCATCTCCATTTACCCATGCACCCATAAGCATTGTTAGATTATTTTCTCTAGCAATTTTTGGAATCATTTCTAATCCAACAGTTGAATAAGTTCTAATACAACTTGTATATTTTGAAAGTAATTGTAAGTCATTTCTGATAAGTTCTTCAGAAATTATTAAACCTTTATCCATCATAAAAGGTGAATCATCTTTTCCAAAAGGAGCATAAGATACACATTGAAGTTTTGGATTTGAAGCACCCTTTTGTTCATCTTTTAAAACAAAAAAGTTTCCTAAAATGTACCAAAAAAGTACGACGATTGCTAAGCTTGACAGCGTTAATGTTATTTTTTTCATGATTTTTTTCTCTAGTTTATTTCATCTGTATAAACACAAACGTTAAAATCTTTTACAAGACCGTTTGAATTAACACAATGATTTTGAAAGAAGTTTGTAATATACGATTTATTACAATGTAATTCAAAAGCCTCTTTTGATTCCCAAATCTCGTTAAAAACTATTGGAAATGAATGTCCGATTGCATGTGGATGTGACATTTTTTTTGTAACAACATACTGAATACAACCATCTTCTCTAATAGTTTTAGGTTCGAGAGATTGAAGAACTTCCAATAACTCTTTCTCTTTTCCATCTTTAGCTTCAAATGAAGCGATGCAATATATTTTTTTTGACATTTTTCCCCTAATTTTAAAATTATCTAACTTGACCAGAACCATAAATCTTGTATTTAAATGTTGTTAAATCATTTATTCCCATTGGTCCTCTTGAATGAAGTTTATTTGTAGAAATACCAACTTCAGCACCTAATCCAAAAGCTCCACCATCTGTGAATCTTGTACTTGCATTTGCATAAACACAAGCAGCATCAACTTCATTTAAGAATTTATTTATAGTTGTATAATTTTCACTTAAAATGGCTTCTGAATGACCAGAACCATGTCTTTGAATATGAGTAATTGCATCATCTATATTTTTTACAATTCTTATATTTAAAATATTAGCTAAATATTCTGTATCATAGTCTTCAAGTGTTGCAGGAATTGCTTTTATATATTTTAAAGTTTCACCACAACCTTTTAAAATTGTTCCTTGTTCATTAAAAGCATCTTCAAGTCCAGTTAAAATATAAGGAGCAATATTTTCATGAACTAACAGAGTTTCCATTGAATTACAAGCACTAGGTCTTTGACATTTTGCATTTATTGCAATATCAATTATTTTAGCAGGTGCTGCGTCTTTATCCACATAAATATGACAAACTCCTTTATCATGTTTTATAACTGGAATTGATGAATTTTCACTCACATATTTTATAAGTGCTTCTCCACCACGAGGTACAATTAAATCAACATATTTATCTTGTTTTATAAGTTTTGCAACACCTTCTCTACTTGAATCAGGTAAAAGTGAAATTGCTTGTTCTGGTAATTTATTTTTTGCAAGAACTTCTCTTAACACGACAGCAATTGCTTTGTTTGAATGTTCAGCTTCTTTTCCACCTTTTAAAACACAAACATTTCCACTTTTAAAACAAAGTGCTGCTGTATCACTTGTAACATTTGGTCGGCTTTCGTAAATAATACCAATAACCCCAATTGGAATAGATACTTTTTGAATATTTAACCCAGATTCTGTAATCCAACCATCTAAAATTCTTCCAACAGGTTCTGTTTGAGATGCGATTTGTCTAATTGCATTTGACATATCTTTAACTCTATCTCCTGTTAAAAGTAATCTATCAATTAATGCTTCACTTAAATTATATAATTTAGCTTCACTCATATCTTTTTCATTGTGAGAAATAATAAAATCGCAATGATTTATTAAAGCATCAGCCATTTCATTTAAAACTCTATTTTTAACAGCAGTACTTAGATTTGCAATGATTCGACTTGATTTTTTAGCTTCTTCTAAAAATGCTTGCATAATAATTCCTATTTAATTAATTTAAAAATTTATTTTTTGCTATTAGGTACAAATTTAAAAAATAAATACAAAACACCTAACATGACAACTATTGTTACAATACTACTAATACTTATTTCTACTTCAGGACCAGCGCCTCTTTGGTAGTTTTTTGGCATAAACAAAAACATTGAAGATAATAACATAAAAGATGAAGTCATAATCGCAAGTAAATGAGCAAAAACCCTATGAAACTTTGTTATATAAAAATCTTTTACCATCTTCCATGTAAGAAATGATGCTGTTAATACAATAAGAAGTACAATAATTTTTTCATATTGTGGTTCCAATATTTATCCTTTGTATAAAGTTGGGTATTTTATGTAGAATATGCTTAAATAAGGCTTTTCTGAAGCTTTTTTTGATTAAGAAATCGTTTTATTTACAAACACCACTATCTTTTAAAATCTCTTTTATTTGTTTGCACTTTTTATTATCAATATATAAATTTAACCATGACTCAACCCAATACGGGACACTTCGCCCATTATTTCCCCATGAATTTACACTTTGATATTTTAATCCTAAATATTCTGAAAAAGTTCGTTTATTAAAGTCTGCTTTTTTCAATAATAGTTTGAAATTATCTTTTTCCATCTTTCTCCGCCAAATAATATGCAAAAGTATATCATAAAATTATAAATTGTATATAAATGAATATATATTTAAGTATATTATTATTTAAAATTAAATATAATTTAAGAATTAAAATCAAGGAACTCAAAATGAAAATAAAAGCATTTTTATCAAGTGGAAGATTTAGAATCATTAATGTATTTAAAATAGATGAGATGAAAAATATAGCCGCTTCATATCCTAGATGGGAATATATTTTATAAATATTAGAAAACCTATAGTTTTTCATTAATACATAAGTGCTACAATAAAATAAAAAATTAATGGAAATAAACTAATGGGAATAAAAGATAAATTAAAAGAAAATTCTAGTAAATTATTAAGTATTGCTAGTGAAAATGCTACAAAAGCTTTTGATTATCCAAAAATTAAAAGCCAACAATTAAAAGATGCAATAAATCTAAAAATCAGAGAAAAAGCCATATTAGCTACAAAAGCTAGACTCGTTGAAAACTATAAAACATTTGATGATTATAATGATGAACAACTTGAAATTATAATTGCTGATGAAGAGAGAAAAATAGTTGATGATTTAAAAACTAAATCCCTTGTGGTTGCACTTGCAGCTCTTGGGCTTAATTTTTTTATATAGAGTTTTATAATGTTTAAACAAGTTAAATCAGCACTTTTTTGGTACTACTTATTTAAATTTAGAAGAAGGGTGATTCTTATAGTTTTACTTTTGATAATCGCACTTTTTGCAAATGCAATATATGGGGATGTTGTTGAGTATTTAAAATTAAAAGATAAATTAGATTTTCTTGAAATTGCACTTATTTCAAAATGGGTAATTATTATTTTTAATATTGTTTTTTCAGTTTATCTTCTTTTGACAATGTTTAAAAAAGAAGAGAATATTGAAGATAAAAAGCCTAAAAAAATGAAAGATTTGAAACCTAAAGAGATAAAAAAAGAAGAAAAACTCACAGATAGAGAAAAAGAGTTTTTATATAAAAAAAAACTAAAATCAAAAGCTGATTTACTTGTAGAAAAATAGAAGATTATTCTTCTATTTTTTTCTCTTTTCTTAATAAAATTGCTTGAGTTGGATATGCAAATCCACAGTGATTTTTTTCAACTAATTTTGCAATTTCTATGATAACTTCTTCTTTTGTATCAAGCCACTCTTCCCAGTTGGGACTTTTTGAAAAACAGTAAATTAAAATATTAATTGATGAAGCACCAAATTCATCAATAAATACTAAAAGAGTATTTTTAACTCCCTCCAAATCTTCTATTTTTATAGCTTCAAAAGCTTTAGTTTTTGAAATATTTATATTTATATTTGAGGCAATTTTAGGATGAGAAAGTAACATATCAAAAATATCATTTTTTAGATTTACAATATCACTCATTTTACTTTCATAAGTTATACCAATTGACATTTTAATTCTTCTTCCAATTGTTCTTTTTGACCAATTTAAGATATGTGCATTTGCAATTTGTGAATTTGGAACTGTAATCATGGCATTATCAAAAGTTCTAATTCTTGTTGTTCTCATTCTAATATCTACAACTGTTCCCTCAAAATCATCTGTTTTAATCCAATCACCTTGTGAAAATGAGTTATCCGTCATAATATTTAATGAAGCAAAAAAGTTTGCTAAAGTATCTTTTGCAGCAAGTGCAACAGCAATCCCCCCAACTCCAAGTGAAGCTGCAATTGCTTTTATATCGATTCCTAGTTGTGTAAATAGAAATAAGATTACAACTAAAACAAGAATTATTTTTATAATTCTTAATATAAAAACTATCATCTCTTTTCTAACATTTTGATATTTTTCAAGTAAATTGTGAGCATAAATAGTAATACTATTATTTAACATTGAGTAAATTGCCCAAGTAATTAGCGCTATATAAATTGTATTTATCCAAGGCATAATTTGATTTATTAGAATCTGGTCTTTTACTAAAATTAACATTGAAAGTTGAATTGAAAAAAGATACAAACTATAAATTAATGGAGAATTAATTGCATTTCTTAAATGTATAAGAAAATTTTCATTGTGAATATCTTCACTTTTCATAAATGGTTTTAAAATAAAATTTGAAATTAAAGTTATTAAATATTTATCTATTAGTCTAAAAAATATAATTATTAATAAAACAACACATATCTCTCCTAATGAAAAATTTAGATGATAAGAGGTAAATGCCGATATAAAAGATATCCCTTTTATTGTATCTATTTTGTTTATTATGTATTGAAGATTAAATTCATCGATGAAAAAATTAGAACTACGAAATTTATGTATATTAGTATATAAGTATTGAAGTATAAAAAGTTGAGTATTCTTTTGGTTATATAGTTCTATATAATTATCTATATATTCTATGGATATTTTATTATTATATTTTAATTCTTCTTCATATAAAACAGTATATTCATCTATGTTGAAATTTTTTATAGTATTTATATTTTTTAATAAAATTTCTTGATAATAGGCAATATCTCTGAACTCTGCTTTTGCTTGAATCAAATCTCTTAGCGTTTTTTCATAGATAATTTTTTGATTAATTGTAGCAATTTTTAACTCATCTCTTTTTACAGCTAAATTATTTCTTTGCATATTATTTGCATTAATTCTATTTGTTAAAAAGAATATTTCATTTTCATCTTCATCATGATTTTGAAGAGTTGTCAAATATGATTCATTATTTATATTTTTTATTACATCTTGAAGCATTTTATTTTGTTCGTCAATTTGTTCTTCAATAGTTTTTATTATATTCTGAGTGTTTTGCTCATCAATAGTTGATAAATCTTTATTTATTAATTTTATTGGAGTAGATTGTATATTTTGAGAAAAAACAAATATTGGAAATATAATAGAAATTAAAAGAATTTTAAATAAATTATTCAAGGATTTTCCTTTTGTTGAATTATATAATTAAAGATTGTATTGTAACTTAAGAGTAGTAATAAAAAGTAAATGAGAATTTTGTGGTGCGGTTAGCGAGATTTGAACTCGCACACCCGTAGGGCGCTACCACCTCAAGGTAGTGTGTCTACCGTTCCACCATAACCGCAAAAAAATAGGCTGGAATACTACAATCATAATACTT
>Ga0074195_1002505_pt1 | contig 20254 bp, 15 predicted proteins | sample EPASupsiteHSE623_FD_64525 | JGI IMG/M metagenome (GOLD analysis project Ga0074195, IMG submission 64525) | Bioremediated contaminated groundwater from EPA Superfund site, New Mexico - Sample HSE6-23 | ecosystem: Environmental > Aquatic > Deep subsurface > Groundwater > Contaminated ...
ACGATGTTCATATCGGTGTTCCTCATCTATATCATCCTCGCTTCGCAGTTCAACTCCTTCATCCACCCGCTCACCATCATGTCGGCGATCCCCTTCGCCATCACCGGCGCCTTCTTCAGTCTGTGGGTGACCGGGATGTCGCTGTCGATGATGAGTTTCATCGGCGTCATCATGCTCATGGGGCTCGTGACGAAGAACTCCATCCTGCTGGTCGATTTCTCCATCGAGCGGATGCGGCACGGCTTGACGGCGGCACAGGCGCTCGCCGAGGCGGGGCGGATACGGCTACGGCCCATCCTCATGACGACGCTCGCCATCATCTTCGGCATGATACCGGTCGCCATCGCCACCGGCGAAGGGGCCGAGATAAAACACCCGATGGCGTGGTCGGTCATGGGAGGCGTCATCTTCTCGACGATCGTCACCCTGTTCATCGTCCCAGTGATATTCAGCTTCTTCGATCTGTTCACCCGCCACGGGAAGAAGGAAGAGGGTTCTGCATAGCCTTCTTGCCAATATCATTGTAAAAAGAAAAAGAAACGCTAAAATCATACTGGTTTGCTCTTGCCGATGGAGGGGAGAATGAACATCCGGAAGCTGCTGTTTCTGCTCAATGTTACCGTTATTTTCGGCTGCACGGTGACCAGTCATACCGGCGATCCGAATGCGCCGTTGGAGGTCGGTGCCTCCTGCGATGTCGCCACCTATGGGATATTCGAATGCGACAAGACCGGGACTCAGATATTGCGCTGTGAAGGGGGACATTGGGTCCTCCAGAGCGACTGTGCCGCGGATGGCCGTGTCTGTCGGGAGAGCGGACAAACGACCGGCTGCGTGCAGGGATCTCCGGACGACGATCCGGATGTGGGGACAGAGATCGATGATATAGAGCCCGATATCGATGATCAACAGCCGGATGTCGCCGACACCGACCATGCGGACGATACCGTGCCCGATATCGATACCACGCCCGACAAGACCATTGCCCCGGGTAACGATTGCACCTGGCTTCTGGAACAGGTGGGGGCGACCGAAGCATATGCCTGCTATGGGGAACAGGTGTTGTATTGCGGCGAATGGGAGGGAGCACAGTGGCGGACCTGGGGCGATGACTGCGCCGATGACGGCATGTACTGCCATGTGTCCGATGACTACGGCGATGCCTATTGTGCCAGCTATCCGGCCGATACCGATCCGTTCGCCGATGTCGATCATGCACCGGCCGACAGTGACGGTGTGGTGCAGCCCGATACACAGGATGCCGTGGATAACGAAAGCGCGGTGATCCCTGATATCGATGCGCTGGCCACAGACAGCGATCAGTTGATGGCCGATCCCGTTGTCGAACAGTGGGGTTCCGATAAGGAGGATATGGCTCTTTCAGTAGCAGTTGATGTGACAGGAAATGTCTTTGTGACCGGTCGGACATTAGGCGGCGTGGATGGGAATACCAACGCCGGAGGGTATGATGTTTTCCTGACGAAGTGGAACAATACCGGCGGCAAGGAATGGACGCGACAGTGGGGGACCATCAACTACGATTACGGGAATGCCGTGGCGGTCGATGGGGCGGGGAATGTATTCGTGACCGGCTATACCGAAGGGTCGCTTGACGGGAATGCAAGTCTGGGTAGCGATGATGTCTTTCTTACAAAATGGAACGCCGATGGCACCAAGGCATGGACCCGACAGTGGGGTTCCGACAAACATGAATATGGTCATGCAGTGGTTGTTGACTCATCCGGGGCCGTTTTTGTCGCCGGGAGGACCCTCGGATCATTGCCCGGCGAGACGAGCAAGGGGGGATATGACATCTTCCTCACCAAATGGGATAACGACGGTGTCTTGGTCTGGAATGAACAGTGGGGCACGGCTTCCTACGATTACGGGTACGGTTGCGCCGTCGATGCCGATGGGAACATCTTTGTTACCGGTTATACCGAAGGGGCGCTTGACGGCAATACGAATAAGGGAGGCGATGATGTCTTCCTGACCAAATGGAACGCCGCCGATACCAAGGCATGGACCCGTCAATGGGGTTCGACGAAACATGAGTATGGTCACGCGGTGGTCGTCGATCAGGCAGGGGATGTCTATGTGGTCGGCAGAACGCTCGGTTCGATCGATCTTAATATCTCGGCAGGCAACTATGATATCTTTGTGACGAAGTGGGACACTACCGGGGCCAAACTCTGGACCCGTCAATGGGGGACCGGTGGGATCGATTATGGTTACGGAGGAGCGATCGACGCCGAGGGCGCACTTTTCGTAACGGGATATGTGACCGGCTCACTGAACGGACTTGCGTACGCCGGTGCTGAGGATGTGTTCTTGAGCAAGTGGGACCCGGAGGGTACCCTTTTCTGGATCGATCAGTGGGGCACTACGTTGAGCGATAAAGGGAATGGAATGGCGATAGGGCCCCAGGGAATGGTCTATGTGGCCGGTACCACGGCCGGAACACTTGGTGTCGAGAATCTTGGCAGTACCGATGTCTTTCTGAGCATCATACCGGGACAGTAACTATTTCGATCTTCAGACCGGAAGTTTAATGACGAGCACGTTGAGCGGCGCGGTCCCCTCGTTGGTCCAGCCGCGCTCGATACCGGCGGGGCATTCGACGGCCGTTCCCGCCGCGTAGCGTTCGGCGCTGTCGGCGGTGCGGAGCGTGCCGGTCCCCTCGATGACGAAGAAGAGGACCGGCATCGGCATCGTATGAAGGGCGAGTCCCTTGCCCGGCTCGATGGCAAGGTGGACGATCTCGGCCCGCGGGTGTGCCGCGAGCCGTTTTCCTATCATTCCTTCCTGAGAGAATACGACGGGTGCGCCGTCAAGTGTCGTGTGGACGAGCGCCGCCATCTTACTTTCCCGCCATCATCGCGGCGACATCGGCCTCGACCGTGCCGATGGGCTTGATGTCGAAGTTCTCGACCAATACCTTGGCGACTGCGGGCGAGAGGAAGCCGGGGAGCGTCGGCCCGAGCCGGATCCCCTTCACGCCGAGGTGGAGGAGCGCCAGGAGGACCAGCACCGCCTTCTGTTCGTACCACGCGATATCGAAACTGATGGGCAGTTTGTTGATGTCGTCGAGTCCGAAGACCTCCTTGAGTTTGAGCGCGATGACCGCGAGCGAATAGGAATCGTTGCACTGACCGGCGTCCAGCACGCGCGGGATGCCGCCGATATCGCCGAGCGGCAGTTTGTTGTACTGGTATTTCGCGCAGCCGGCGGTGAGGATGACCGCATCCTTCGGGAGCGCCTCGGCAACCTTTTTATAATAGTCGCGCTCCTTGTGGCGGCCGTCGCAGCCCGCCATGACGACAAAGCGTTTTATCGCGCCCGACTTGACCGCTGCGACCACCTTGTCGGCCACGGCGAGCACCTGCGTCCGGGCGAATCCGCCGACTATCTTTCCGTCCTCGAGTTTCTCGGGCGCCTTGCAGGTCTTGGCAAGGGCGATGACCTTCGAGAAATCCTTCATCTTGCCCGGTTCGCGGTCGGCGATGTGGGTCATGCCGTCGAAGCCGACCACGCCGGTGGTGAAGATGCGCCCCTTGACGCCGTCCTTCGGCGGGACCAGACAGTTCGAGGTCAGCAGCACCGGGCCGTTGAATTTCTCGAACTCCTCCTTCTGGTGCCACCACGAGCCGCCGTAGTTGCCCACGAGGTTGTCGTATTTCTTGAAGAAGGGGTAGTAGTGGGCCGGCAGCATCTCGGAGTGGGTGTAGACATCGACGCCGGTCCCCTTGGTCTGCTCCAGCAGGTCGTGCAGATCGCGCAGGTCGTGACCGCTGATGAGGATGCCGGGGTTGCCGCGGACGCCGGTCTTTACTTCGGTGATGACCGGGTGGCCGTAGGTGGTGGTGTTCGCCTCGTCGAGGAGCGCCATCACCGCAACGCCCTCCGCGCCGGTCTTCAGCACGAAGGCGGTCAGATCGCCCGCCGACCTGGTGTCGTCGATGATCGTCGCGAGCCCTTCGAGGATGAACTCGAAGATCTCTTTCTTATGGAAGCCGAGGGCGTAGGCATGTTCGCCATAGGCGCTCATCCCCTTGAGGCCGTAGAGGATGATGGCGCGGAGCGACCGGACATCCTCGTTCTCTATCGCCATCCAGCCGCCGCGGCCCGATGCCGCCGCCGCCTTGATCTCGTCGTCGTTCTTCGGGCTCCACGCCGCCTCGGGCGGGATGGTCGCGAACTTCATGCCGCGCTTCTCGCATTCAGCCTTGAAGCGGTTCTTGACCTCCTGACCTTCTTTTATCCAACGGAGGAAATCCTTTTCGTCGAAGTTGGCATTGGTGATGGTCGCGAAGAGTCCCTTCACGACGAAGAAGGTTCCTTTCTCGTCGTAATATCCTTTCTTCGCCAGTTCGTGGCCGTAGAAGCCGATACCCTTCATCGTGTAGATGAGGATATCCTGCAGATTGGCGACCGTTTCGCTTTTGCCGCAGACCCCCTGTTGTTTGTCGCATCCCTTGTTGCGGGCCGTTTCCTGACACTGATGACAGAACATGCTCATGATCTCCTCCACAGAGTGTTATTATAGGACCCAGACACGGTATACTACCTTTATAACTTGCGGCCGTCAAGGCTGATGGTGACCGTTTCGAACGGCATCACCTCGCCCGAGTTCTTTATCGCCTGCTTGACGATCTCGATCATCCCGCCGCAGCAGGGGACCTCCATCCGCACCACCTTGATGCTCTTGGGCTTCCCGGCGCGAATGATCTCTGATATTTTGTCGACATAGGCGCCGGCGTCGTCGAGTTTCGGACAGCCGATGAGCACCACCTTATCCTTGATGAACTCGCGGTGCGTCTCGGCGTAGGCGTAGGCGACGCAGTCGGCGATGACCACGATGTCGGCCTCCTTGAAGTAGGGGGCGTAGGGGCTCGCGAGGTGTATCTGCACCGGCCAGTTCTTCAATTCCGATCCCAATTTCTCTGTAGGGGCGGAACCTTGTGTTCGCCCTTTCTCCCCGCCGCCGTGCATCGCCTTTTTAAGGTCGACCACCTTCGATCCGGGACAGCCGCCGCCGTGACCGTGATGATGGCCGTGGTCGTGATGCTCCTTCTTGCCGTGGTCGCCGCAGCCGCAGGCATCGCCGTCCGGTTTCCCGTGGACGATCTCCTTCGGGTCCATGCCGTGTTCGCGGACCACCGCGAAGGCCTCCTGCAGAAGATCCATCGCCCCGTGATCGCGGAGATGGAGGAGGTGGGCGCGGATGGTATTGCGGCCCGCCGGGATGATGTTCTTTTCCATCACCAGCCGTTCGTTGTAGGGCTCCGCCTCGCGCTCTTCGACGGTGATGGCCGCCTCGGGACAGTGGCCGAGGCACGCCCCCAGCCCGTCGCAGAACAGGTCGCTGATGAGCCGCGCCTTGCCGTCGATGATCTGGAGCGCCCCTTCGGCGCAGTTGGGGACGCACAGGCCGCAGCCGGTGCATTTGTCGTTGTCGATCCTGATTATTTTCCGCTTTGCCATGGTCGCCTCCGTTGAGGTGAATCGGACTCTCGAATCCAGTTATAAAGTAAAAGGGGAGTTAAGTCAACAGAAATCCGAAATTATTTTTCATAATGGACTTATGTGTCCGAAAAATGAGAGAGATTTTTTCTATCCCATATTCTTGTTTGACTCTCTGACTGAATTCGGATAGACTGCACCCCGGCGAAACCCTTTCGGAGGTCTTTCATGAAGCAACTGGGTACGGTCCTCTTATCCGAACAGCCCTTTTCCGAGATCGTCATCGGCAACACCGCGGTGGTCCGGGCGATGATCGAGACCGGGACGCGGGTGGTGACGAGCTACCCCGGATCGCCCACCCCCGAGATCGCCGAGGCGATAAAGAGCATCCCGCACGACCAGCGCCCTTTCTACTTTGAGTTCTCCACCAACGAAAAGGTGGCGACCGAGGTGGCTTACGGTGCGTCGATCAACGGCCATCTGTCGTGCGTCTTTTTCAAGAGCGTCGGGCTCAATGTCGCCGCCGACACCTTCGTCCAGCTCGGCCACATGAACCTCATCGGCGGGATGGTCATCATCTGGGGCGACGATCCCGGCGCGCACAGCTCACAGAACGAACAGGACAATCGCCATTTCGCGCTCCTGTCCTATACGCCGGTGCTCGAACCGGCGACCCCGGCGGAGGTCTATTCCTTTTATAAAGAAGCGGCGCGCATATCGGTCGAGAAGGGGATGCCGGTGGTGCTCCGGCTCACGACCCATGTCTGCCATCAGAAAGAGAAAGTGACCTTCGGCGGCTGGAAGCCGCAGCCGTGGGATAAAACGCCGCGTTTCGACCCGCAGAACGGTCCCTATGTCCCGATCACGACCGAGGTCTTCCCGATGAAACGGCGCGCCCTCAAGCGGCTGACGGAGCTGTCGACCGCCTTCGACGCATCGTCGCTCAACCGGAGCGAGGACCACAAGAACCGCGACCGCGGCATCATCACCTTCGGCACGACCTACCTCTCGCTCATGGATGTTCTGCAGGATGCGGCTAAAAAACCGGACATCCTGAAACTTGGAACGATACATCCGCTGCCGACGGGACTCATACAGGCGTTCCTGGAAAGTCACCGCGAGGTGAAGATACTTGAAGAACTCGACGCGATCATCGAGCCGCAGGTGAAAGCGCTCGCCTATGACAAGGGGCTGAAGACCCGTATCGGCGGCAAACGCGACCCCGAAGAGTGGATCGGCGAATACACCCCCGACAAGGTGTACGGCATACTGCGCAGTGAATGGCCCGATATGCTTCCTGAGCAAGCGGCGCGGCCGACCGAACAGCCCTACGCGCCGAAGCGACCGGCGCAGATGTGTCCCGGCTGCGGTCACCGGAGTGCCTTCTATGCGATAAAGAAAGCGCTCGCCGCGACCGACATCAAGGTGGGCGACATCGGCTGTCACTCGCTCGGTTTCCTGCCGCCCTATAAAATGAATGAACTGCTTATGTGCATGGGCGCCTCGGTGCCGATGGGGTCGGGGCTGTCGCTCTTCCAGACCGAACGGAAGGTGGTCGCCTTCCTCGGCGACTCGACCTTTTTCCACGCGGGACTGCCCGGCATCATCAACGCGATCTTCAACAAACACAGAGTCACGCTCATCCTCATGGAGAACGGCACCACCGCGATGACGGGCCACCAGGACCATCCGGCGGTCGGGAAGAACTTCAACGAGATCACCGATGCGATACCGGTCCGCCAAGTGCTCGAGGGGCTCGGCGTCAAGCACATCTTCGAGGTCGACGCCTACCAGCAGGGGAAACTCATCGAGCTGGTGAAGCAGGCGGTCGAGATACCGGAATTCTCGGTGGTCATCGCGAAGCATCCCTGCATGCTGAAGTACATGCGGGAACAGCGTCGCAAGCCCGATTTCAAGGAGAAGCAGGTCATGGTGCCGCCCGAGCTCTGCAACGGGGTCCATGAATGTGTCGAGAAGTTCGCCTGCCCGACCTTCACGCGCCTGCCGAATGGCAAGGTGACGGTCAACACCGATCTGTGCATCGGCGACGGTTCCTGCATGCAGACCTGTCCGTCCAAGGCGATCAAACCGAAAGCGTAGGGAGAGTGCGATGACCATCAATATCTATATCACCGGGGTCGGCGGGCAGGGGATCGGGATGCTCAGCGAGGCGCTCATCCGGGCGGCCGACCATGCGGGGCTGACGGTCAAAGGGGTCGATACCCACGGCCTTGCCCAGCGCGGCGGCATCGTGGTGTCGCATCTGCGGATCGGCGAGCATGTCAACTCGCCGCTTATTCCCGTTGGTCAGGCCGACATCGCGGTCGCATTAGAGCGGCATGAGGCGCTCCGGGCGCTTAACGGATCTCTCAAGGAGGGCGGGACACTCGTCTGGTACGACACCGTCTGGCAGCCGCTTGAGGTGCGCGTCGGCGCGGCGCCGGAGGTGGCGGCCGAGACCATTGCGCAAGAGTGTTCGCGGCGCAAGGTCCACAACGAGCGGGTCCGGGTCGACGATCTGCCCGATACGCGGATGCAGAACATCGCGCTGTTGGCGACGATATGCAAAAGAGAGCTCATTCCCGGCGTCAAACGGCAGCATTATGAAGCGGCGATGAGCGATCTTATGGACGGAAAGATGTTGGAGAAGAACAATATCCTTTTCGCGAAACTGATCGGAACGGAGCGATAGACCAACGACGAGGTGGACCATGGCCGAGAAACGGACGACACCGAAGAAAAAAGAGCCGGCTTCCTCGAGCGGAACGCCGAAGAAGAAAGGCGCTTCCGGCGAAGCGGCGATCAGGGCGCGGGAGCTCGAACAGCTCGTTGCCGAACGGACGGCTGAACTCGAGCGGCGCAACCGTCAGCTCGAAAAGGATATTCTCATGCGGAAGGAGGCCGAAGAGGCACTCCGCCGTTCGGAGGAACGGTACCGTATCCTGTCGGAACTGACGATGGATTCGGCGTCGAGCGTCATTCTCATGCCCGATGGCCGGTTCCATCGCGAATGGGTCGCCGACAAACTGTTCCGCGAGTATGGATATGAGCCTTCGGAGGTGGACACTCTCGAGAAATGGGTCGGCATCCTGCATCCCGATGACCGCGAGATGGCGAAAAAGGCTTTTGCCGAGGTGCTCGGCGGCCGGACGGTGGTGCGCGAAGGGCGTATCATAGATAAGAAAGGGCAGCAGCATTGGATCGTCAATACGATATATCCCCGTTTCGATGAGCGGAGCCGCCGGGTCATCGGTTTCATCAGCGCGGTGCGCGAGATAACGGAACGGAAACAGATGCTCGACAGCATACAGCGGATACAGAACCTCGACCGGCTCGCGGTCCTTTCGGGTGGTATCGCCCACGATTTCAACAATCTCCTTTCGGCGATGTTCGGGTATGTCGATATGGCCCGTAATGTGGCGACCGACGATCGCATGCGACAGCTGCTCGAAAAGGCACTCCAGAGCTTTGATCGGGCACGCGATCTTACTCAGCAACTACTCACCTTCGCCAAGGGCGGCATCCCGCAAAAACAGATCGGCGAACTGGGACCGGTGGTCCAGCATGCCGCCGAATTCTCACTGGCCGGTTCTGCGGTACGTTGCCGTTGCGATTTCCCCGGTGACCTGTGGCTGTGCGATTTCGATCAGAACCATATCGCACAGGTCGTCAGCAATCTCGTGCTTAACGCGAAAGAGGCGATGCCGCGGGGCGGTGTTATCGATATAGCGGCGGGGAACCATGTTATAGTGGAAGAGGTCGAAGCATCTCTTAAAAAGGGGAAATATGTACGGTTGACGGTCCGTGATCACGGGACCGGTATCGCCAAGGATATCCTTCCCCGCATCTTCGATCCTTTTTTTACCACCAAGCCCAAGGGAAGCGGGTTGGGTCTTGCCATCACCCATTCGATCATCCGCAAGCATGGCGGGCATATCGATGTTGAATCGGAATTTGGACGAGGGACCGTTTTCACCGTTTATCTGCCGGCCTCCGACGGCAAGGCCCCCGAAGCGATCTCGGAGCAGACCCCGGTCATACAGAAGGGCGGCCGGGTGCTCGTGATGGATGACGACGCCGCCATCCGGGATCTGGCGGTCGAGATGCTTTCTTCACTCGGGTTCACGGCGGTCGCCGTGTCGGGCGGCAGTGAGGCGATCGAGCGCTATGCCGACCAGAGGCGCGCCGGGACACCGTTCGATGTAGTGCTGTTGGATCTCACCGTGCCGGGCGACGTCGGCGGGGTGGAGACGCTCGAGGCTCTGCGTGCCATCGATCGTGATGTTGTCGCGGCGGCCTCCAGCGGTTATTCGGAAGATCCGGTCATCGCGCGACCCGCGGAATACGGTTTCCGTGAAAGCCTGCGCAAACCCTACCGCCTGCGCGATATGGCGGAACTCATGGGCAAACTGTTCTCCTGACGATCAGCCGGCGAGCGGGAAGTCCCGTTCGTACGACCACTGCTGGTGTTCGTGATCGAGTTCGGTGATACTTAATCCGGTCAACATGAAGCGTCGCGGTAGGATCAACTCTCTGCCAAGCTTACGGACGAGCGGCAGATGCCGGTCATCCAGTGCGCCTGAAAGAGTGCAGTGCGGGATCCACTGGTTGGTGCGGTAATAGGGGACGAGTTCGCGGGCACAGCTCGCCGTCGCCGTGTCGATCCGTCTATGAAGTGCGTGGAGGCGGCGTCCCGGGCGTATACCGAGATACGCGGTGATGCCTTCGACGGAGAAAACGCCCAGATGGGTCATCTCGATCCGTATCGGTGGGGTGTGGCGCGCTATTGCGTCGATGGTCGCGGCGGACCGTTCTTTCCCGCAGCCGGTGAATATAGCGAAGGTCATATGGGGGCGCGACCCCCGGTATTCGTGTACACCGCAGGGAATGCCTGACCGGGAGAGCCGCTCCCAGAGTGTCGCGATGAACGCCTCTCCGTTCATATCCATCAGGCCGATGACGGCGTAGGTACGTGCCGGTCGAGTGGTCACAGGAATCCTCCCGCTTGAACCCCCGAAGTATCTCTTTCCCACGGAGTAAAATCAATTTTTCCGCTGTCCGAAAAACGCCGCGGTTTTCTTGACTCGGGCCGGAGGGGCGAATATACTCACCGCGAACTTGTGAGTATGCGGGGTGCCGCTCGATGAATAATAGGCAACTGACCGGAATGCTTGTGAAACGCGGCATCCTGTCGCTTCCGGAGCTTAAGAACCTCGAAGAAAAGTCGCTTGAATCGGGACAGGGACTTAAGGATCTCCTATTCAAAGAGGCCCGCATAGACGAGAGTCAGCTCGTCGATATGCTGTCGGAACAATACAATGTTCCCAAGATACGGGTCGCCGATCTCGAGATCGAGGCCGAGGTCATCTCGATCCTCAACAAACAGACGTGTCTGCGTTATAAGGTGGTCCCGATATCGCGTATCGGCAACACGCTGACCGTCGCGATGAGCGATCCGTCGAACATGAATGCCCAGGATGACATCAAATTCCTGACCGATTACAACGTCGAGGTGGTGGTCGCTTCTGAAAGCGAGATCATCGAAGCGATAGAGAAATACTACGGTGCCATAGATGCTCCGCAGTCGGGCAGTAGCAGCGACAGCGGCGGCGATGTCATATTCAACATGGATGAACTGCTCTCCGAAATGGAAGAGGTGCAGGTCGAATCCGGCGAGATGCGGGAGATGACGATCGAAGAATCGATCCGCGAAGCGGGCGATGCGCCGGTCGTCAAACTGGTCAATATGGTCGTTCTGGATGCCATCAAGAAGAAGGCCTCCGATATCCACGTTGAACCATACGAAAAAAGCTTCCGGATACGTTTCCGCATCGACGGCGTGCTCTATGATGTGCTTCATCCGCCCAAACACATGCAGGATGCGATCGTCGCCCGTTTCAAGGTCATGGCGAACCTCGATATCGCCGAAAAACGGGTGCCGCAGGACGGCCGCATCAAGATCAAGATGGGGCGCGGCCGCGAGATGGATTTCCGCGTGTCGGTCCTTCCCTGTATATTTGGCGAGAAGACCGTTCTGCGTCTTTTGGATAAGAGCAACCTGCAGCTCGACATGACCAAGCTCGGCTTTTTCGAGGACCAGCTCGAAGGATTCAAAACAGCGATCCATCGTCCGTACGGCATGATCCTGGTCACGGGGCCAACCGGTTCGGGTAAGACCACCACGCTCTATTCGGCACTTTCGGAACTCAACAAGACCGATGTGAATATCTCAACCGCCGAGGATCCGGTCGAGTTCAATCTCGAGGGTATCAACCAGGTCCCGATCCGTGAACAGGTCGGCCTTACCTTCGCGGCGGCGCTCCGCTCCTTCCTGCGGCAGGATCCCGACATCATCATGGTCGGTGAGATCCGTGATTTCGAGACGGCCGAGATCGCGGTCAAAGCGGCCCTTACCGGTCACTTGGTCATGAGCACCCTCCATACCAACGATGCTCCCTCGACGATCACGCGACTGCTCAATATGGGCATCGAGAGTTTCTTGGTCACCTCGTCGCTCAACGTCATCGCGGCGCAGCGGCTCGGCAGAAAGGTCTGCCAGAACTGCAAGGAAGAGTTCCCGATAGAGAAGCATGTCCTTAAAGAGTTGCAGGTCACCGACCGGATGCTTGCCGAGATCACCGGTGGGGTCCCCCGTATCTTCAAAGGACGTGGTTGTGATGCCTGTTCCGGCTCCGGGTACAAGGGTCGTATCGCGTTCTACGAAGTGCTCCTCATGACCGATCCCATAAAAGAGGCGGTGTTGAACGGTTCGAGTTCGATGGAACTCAAACAGATCGCTATCCAGGAGGGAATGAAATCGATGCGGATGAGTGCCAATATCCATCTGCTTGCGGGAACCACCTCGATCGACGAAGTGCTCCGCAATACCGCTCCCGACTGATGCCGTATAATACGAGAGGTACCCGATGGTAGATTCCGCCAGCGTATCACTACAGGACCTGCTTACATTGTTGATAGAACAGAATGCGTCCGATCTGCACATCACATCGGGGAGCCCCCCGCAGTTGCGCATCGACGGCAATTTGCGCCAGGTGAGCCTGCCGCCGCTTTCGCCGACCGATACCAAGCGGCTTGCCTATAGCATCCTCACCGAGCGACAGAAGAAACAATTCGAAGAGAACAACGAACTCGACCTTTCGTTCGGCGTCAAGAATCTCAGCCGTTTCCGGGCCAATGTTTTCATGCAGCGCGGTGCGGTCGCGGCCGCTATCCGTGTCATTCCCTATAAGATACTCGATTTTGCGACGCTCGGTCTGCCCGAAGTGGCCGAAGAGATCGCCAAAAAACCCAAGGGGCTCGTGCTCGTCACCGGTCCGACCGGCTCGGGTAAATCGACGACGCTGGCATCCATGATCGACTATATCAACCGCAACCGCAAAGGTCACATCGTTACCATCGAGGATCCGATCGAGTTCATCCATACTCACAAGAACTGCATCGTCAACCAGCGCGAGGTCGGTTCCGACACCGCTTCGTTCGGCAAGGCGCTCCGGGTCATCCTGCGGCAGGATCCCGACGTGGTGCTTATCGGCGAGATCCGCGATATCGAGACGATGGAAACGGCGCTGGCGGTCTCCGAGACGGGTCACTTGTGTTTCGCGACGCTCCATACGAATAACACGATCGAAACGATCAACCGTATCATCGATATGTTCCCGGTGAATCAGCAAAGTCAGGTCCGTACCCAGCTCAGCTTCGTTCTGCAGGGGGTCTTGGCGCAGATACTGATTCCCAAGAAATTCGGCGGCGGTCGTTCGATCTGTTGCGAGGTCATGGTGCCGACCCCGGCGATACGCAACCTGATCCGCGAGAACAAACTTTCGCAGATATATTCCACGATGCAATCGGGCCAGCGCGATCATCATATGCAGACGATGACGCAGGATCTCGTGCGGCTGGTTCAGAAGGATATCGTCAGTATGGAGGAGGCGCAGCAAGTGGCGCCGAATCTTGAGGAATTCGTCAGTCTGCTATCGCGGGCGAAGTAGTATATAGGGGAGGGTATCATGACCTATTTCAAGTACACCGGCACCAATAAAAAGGGTGAGATCGTCAAGGGTGTGCTCGATGCCGACGATGAAAAGGGAGCACGGCAGGCCCTCTATGCTCAGAGCATCAAGGTCGAAGAGATAAAAAAGGACTGGACCCGTATAGAACTGGGAGCCCAGAAGATCACCGCGAAGGACTTGGTCGTCTTCACCCGGCAGTTCTCCACGATGATCAGCGCCGGTCTTTCGATCATTCAGGCGCTTGACATTCTCGGTGCCAATGCGGAGAACCCCTCTTTTCGCAGGGTGATCAAAAAGATCAAGCAATCGGTCGAGGAGGGCAAATCACTGTCGGATTCACTGCGGGAACACAACGACGTATTCGATAATCTCTATGTGAACCTTGTTGCGGCGGGTGAGGTCGGCGGTATCCTTGACACGATCCTCGACCGTCTGGCGGCGTTCCTTGAGAAAAATGATAAGATCGTGAAGAAGATCAAGGGTGCCCTTTCCTATCCTATAATCATCATGGTCGTGGTCATCGGTCTTATCGCCGTTATGATGGTCTTCGTCATACCGACCTTTGCCGCCATGTTCCAAGGGCAGGGTAAAGAACTGCCCGGGATCACCAAGATGATCGTCGATATCTCCGATTGGTTCCGGGCGAATATTATTCTTCTGGGTATTGTACTTGCCGGTATCGTTATCGGCTTCAAGGTGATCTTGAAAAATCCTCAAGCACAATACACTTTCGATAAGTTCGTGTTGGTGTCACCGGTCTTCGGCGATCTGGTCAAGAAGACCGCGGTCGCCCGCTTCACCCGGACGCTCGGGACCCTGCTCAGTTCCGGTGTCCCGCTGGTCGACGGGCTCCTTGTCGTATCGTCGACCGCCGGCAATCAGGTCATCGAGAACGGCATCAAATATGTGCGTGATCGGGTCATCGAGGGACAGGATATGACCACGCCGCTCGTTGCGGCGAAGATCTTCCCGCAGATGGTCGTGTCGATGATCGGCGTCGGCGAGGCGACCGGCGCGATGGATACGATGCTTGCAAAGATCGCCGATTTCTACGACGATGAGGTCGATGTGGCGGTCGGTAACCTCACGGCGATGCTTGAGCCGATCATGATGGTCATCATCGGCGGCGTTGTCGGGACCGTCATGGTCGCGATGTATCTGCCGATGTTCAAGATGGGCGAAGCGGTCGGCGGCAATTAGGGATGGATCTTTTCCGCGCAGAGGACCTCCGAAAGAATCTCCACTCATTCTTCATCATCCGTTTCTTTTTTCTTGCCGCTCTTTTTTTTGCCTTCTTTCTTTTTCCTTTTATTAACGAACAGGCGGCGCTCTTTTCGTTCCGCAATAAGATACTCCTGGTCATCATCTTCTTTTTCATACTTGTCAACTTCGTATCTCTTGTGGTTAACCGTATGCTCCGGCGGCAGGGGTGGCTCCGGATCTTCGCCTATCTCCAGTTCTTTCTTGAACTCTTCTTCTGGGTCCTTGTCGCCTACCTGACCGGCGGGATATCCTCTCCCTATCTGTATGTCGTGGTCATCACGATCATGTATTCGGGGTTCATTCTGGACGAAAAGGGGGCCCTCTTCACCACCATTGCGAGCTTCCTGCTCCTCACCGTCATGGCATTTTTCATCAAATCATCGATACTTCCGATCATTTCGGTGGAGCTCATAGACCTCTACGCCCTTGAGTGGCCGCAATTCTTCACCAAACTCTTCGTCTATCTCTTTTTCTTTTCCATAGCGGGACTTATCGCGACGCGGGTCGCCCGGGCGATACAGCGGGTCAACCGCGAGTTGTTCGAGCGCGAACTCATGGCTCAGGAACTCAAGATGCATTTCTACGCCATATTCAGTTCTCTTTCGATGGGGCTGGTGATCACGCGCGACAAGAAGCTGGTCTACGCCAACGATTTCGCCCGTAGGACCTGCGTTCGCTTGGAGGACTTCGTCGGACAGATACTTGGTGCTCCCTATACCTATCTCAATTGGCAGGAAACGCGCTGGGAGGGACGGATACTTTACTATTCGGTCCAGCAGTACGTCGAGACACAGGAGGTCCTTATCTTTTCCGATGTCACCGAGTTGCGCATGCGCGAGGACGAGAATCGCCGGCGCGAGAAGATGGCGGCCATCGGTCAGTTGACCGCATCGATCGCCCATGAGATAAAAAATCCGATCGCGAGCCTGATCGGGGCGAGCGAGGTCGTCTTCTCGACCGTGAGCGATCCTGACGAGGATTCCCGGCGACTCATGGATATCATCTCGCGCGAAGGGGAGCGGGTCAAAAAACTGCTCGACAGCCTTTTCACTTCGACCGAGGAGCGGCGATTGACCATTGCTATGGTGGCGCTTCGGCCGCTCATAGATGATATTTGCAAGGTCTTTGTGATGTCCTATCCCGGGATCACCATCGAACAGACGATCGACGATGTCCTCTTGGAAGGCGATGCCGATCGGTTGAGGGAGGTGCTCTGGAATCTCCTTCTCAACAGTATCGAAGCGATGAAGAAGCAGGGTCCGCTCACGATACGCACCGAGCGGGGAGAATCGTCGGCTGCCATCATTCTGCGCGATCGTGGCGGCGGTATACCGGTCGAGAATCTGGAACGGATATTCGATCCCTTCTTCTCGACCAAGAAGCGGGGGACCGGACTTGGACTGGCGGTGGTATACAATGTCGTGAAGATGCACGGCGGCACGGTGAGCGTACGCAATGTCGAGGGGGGCGCCGAGTTCCGGATAACCCTTCCGTACCGGCAGGAGGCAGTGCATGGATAAAACGCGGATACTTATCGTTGACGACGAACTCAGCATGCGGCAGTTCCTCGAGATCCTCCTGAAAAAAGAGGGGTACGAGGTCACTACCGCCGAGAACGGCGATGTTGCGCTCCAGAAAATGCAGAAAGGTGAATTCGCCGTCGTTCTGATGGACTACAATATGCCCGAGAGTATCGACGGCATCGAACTTCTGAACAAGATCCGCCGTCTGCGGCCGATGAGTCAGGTCGTCATCATCACCGCCTATGCCTCGACCGAACAGGCGATCAAGGCGATAGAGCTGGGGGCGCTCGATTATGTCAGCAAGCCGTTCAATGTCGCCGAGATAAAAGACATCGTCAAACGGGCCGCGAACGAATATCATGCCAAGGCCCATACGACGGGCGCCGCCGATGCCGGCGCCGAAGGGAGCGCCGGTCAGACCGCCATCGTCGCCGAAAGTCCGGCGATGAAGAAGGTGCTCCAGTATGCCGCACAGGTGGCGCCGACCGATTCCATAGTCCTGGTCACCGGCGAGAGCGGCGTCGGCAAGGAGATCATCGCCCGCTATATCCACAACAACGGCATCCGCAAAGGCGCGCCGTGGTATCCCATCAATTGCGGCGCGATACCCGAGAGTCTGCAGGAAAGCGAGCTGTTCGGCTATGAGAAGGGGGCCTTCACCGGCGCCGACAAGGTGAAACGGGGCTACTTCGAAGTGGTCGGCAACGGGACGCTGTTCCTCGACGAGATCGGCGAACTCTCCGAGAATATGCAGGTGCGGCTTCTCCGCGTACTTCAGGAGCGTGTTTTCATGCGGGTCGGCGGCGTCGAAAAACTTCAAACGCATGCGCGGCTTATCGCGGCGACCAACCGGGACCTGCACAAAGAGGTGGAGCGCGGCCGGTTCCGCGAGGATCTCTTCTTCCGGCTCAACGTGTTTGAGATATATGTGCCGCCGCTCCGTGAACGGCGCGAGGATATCCTGCCGCTGACCATGCAGTTCATCGAAGAGCTTTCTGCCCGGCTGGGGCGTACCACCCAGCTTGACGAAGAGGTCAAGAGCTTCCTGCTGCAGTATCCCTTCGCGGGGAATGTCCGTGAATTGCACAACATCATAGAACGTGCCTTTGTCCTTTCGACCGGTCCAACGATCACGATGCGCGAGGTCTCGGTCCGCCGTCCCGCCGATCCGGTGGATGGCCATCTTGTGTTGACCGCCCCGGTTGATCTCGATGCCGTGCTGGCCGATACCGAGCGGCGCTATGTCGCCGCGGCGCTGGAAAAGACCAACCGTAATCGTCACGAAGCGGCGTTGCTGCTCGGCATCACCGAACGATCGCTTCGTTATCGGATGGATAAACTCGGTGTCAAAGATGGTGCCAATGATGTCTGAACTCTATCTCTATCATCCGGTATTCCGGCAGACCTTCGCCGTATTTGCCTTCCTGTTGGGGATGATGGTCGGCAGCTTTCTTAATGTCTGCATCTACCGTATCCCGGCCGGAAAGTCGATCGTCTATCCACCGAGCGGTTGTCCGTTGTGCGGTCATCAGATCCGTTGGTATGAGAATATCCCGGTCCTTTCATGGCTCGCCCTGCGCGGCCGCTGTTCCGGTTGCAAAGCACCTATATCGATCCAATACCCGCTGGTCGAACTCCTGACCGGCTTTCTCTTTCTGATGAGCTACATCGAATGGAATCTCTCGATCGATCTTCTGTTCATCCTCATCTATCTGGCGCTTCTCATCGTCATTGCGGGCATCGACATCAAATCGCAGATCGTTCCGCATGTGCTGACCATCCCGGGGATGGTGTGCGGCCTCATTTACGCCTATCTGGCCCCTGAGCGGAGTTTGCTGTATGCCGTGTCTGGTCTTTTTATCGGCGGCGGGATGCTGCTCATGGTCATCGTGGCGTTCTATCTCGTGACCAAGAAGATCGGGATGGGAGGCGGCGATGTTATGATACTCGCCATGATCGGCAGTTATATCGGCCCGACGAAACTTGCGCCGGTGCTGTTCATCGCGTCGGTCGGCGGCATCCTCTTCTTCTTTGCGATGCGTCTTTTTTCCGGCAAACGCCGGATCGCCGGATCGATCACGGCCGATGATATCAAAGGTTCGGAACATGACCTCGACCGGGTCATCTATTTCGGCCCGTTCTTGGCGATCGGCGGGGCGATCATGCTGTTTGTCAGTGACGATACGATCATACGGTTTCTGACCTTCTGAGGAGACGATGGACCAGAAAGAACGCGCACTCCGTTATCACCGCGACCCGTTCCCGGGTAAGATAGGTATCTCTCCCACCAAACCGTGCGTTACGCAGGACGATCTTTCGCTTGCCTATACCCCCGGCGTTGCGTGGCCCTGCCGCGTGATAGCCGATAACCCCGATGCGGTCTACGACTATACCGGCCGCGGCAACCTCGTCGCGGTCATATCGGACGGCAGCGCGGTGCTGGGACTCGGCGATATCGGTCCCGCCGCCGCCAAGCCGGTGATGGAGGGGAAGGCGCTCCTCTTCAAGCGGTTCGCCGGTATCGACGCGGTCGATCTGGAACTCGCCGAGCGCGACATCGACCGTATCGTCGATATCGTCGCGGCGCTCGAGCCGTCGTTCGGCGGCATCAATCTCGAGGATTTCAATTCGCCGCGTTGTTTCGCCATTGAGGAAAAGCTCAAGGCGCGGATGAAGATACCGGTCTTCCACGACGATCAGCACGGCACGGCGGTCATCGCCGGAGCGGCGATACTCAACGGCCTCGATATCGTCGGCAAGAAGATCGGCGATGTCCGGGTCGCGATGAGCGGCGCCGGTGCGGCGGGGGTCGCCATCGCGCGCCACCTTATCCATCTGGGGCTGAACCCCGAGCAGATACACTGCAGTGATAAGGACGGTGTCCTGTATGAAGGGCGCGCCGAACGGGTGAGTCCGTGGCACGACTTCCTTTTCCGCAGGACCAATGCACGGAAACTCGCCGACATCATGCGCGGCGCCGACATCTTCATCGGGGTGAGCGTCAAGGGGCTCGTCGACGAGGCGATGCTCCGTTCGATGGCGAAGGCCCCGCTCGTGTTCCCGATGGCCAACCCCGATCCCGAGGTCTCCTTCGAAACGATAGCGACCGTTCGGCCCGATGCCATCGCCGGTACCGGCCGCAGCGACCTTCCCAATCAGGTGAACAATGTACTCGGGTTCCCCGCCATATTCCGCGGCGCGCTCGATGTCCGCGCCCGTGCCATCACCGACGGCATGAAGATAGCCGCCTCGCACGCCCTTGCCCGGGTCGCCCGGCTGCCGGTCACCGACGCGGTGCTCGCCGCCTACGGCCTGAAAACGCTTTCCTTCGGTCCCGGCTACCTGATACCCAAACCGTTCGATCTGCGGGTGCTCGTCGAAGAGGCGTGTGCCGTGGCTGAGACGGCAGTGAAAGAAAGGGTCGCCGGTATCGCGTCGTTCGATGCGGCGGCCTACCGCCGGTCGCTCGAAGAAAGATTTCTGAAAGGGTGAATACCATGACGGGCGGGATGCTACAGGTCTACACCGGCAACGGCAAGGGAAAAACGACCGCCGCCATCGGCCTTGCGGTACGCGCCCTCGGCGCCGGGAAGAAGGTCTTCATCGCCCAGTTCGTCAAGGGGATGCGCTACAGCGAACTCAACCTGCTCGAAAAGCTCGACGGCCTTGAACTGCGCCGCTACGGCCGCGACTGCTTCATCGTGAAGAACCCGGAGCAGGCCGACATCGACCTGGCGCGGCAGGGGCTTGCCGAGGTGACCGCCATCCTGAAAAAAGGCACGCATGACCTCGTGATACTCGACGAGGCATCCATCGCGCTCTACTATAACCTTTTCTCGCTCGATGAACTACTCGCCGCCATCCGTGGCCGCGCGCCGCAGGTCGAGGTGGTCGTCACCGGCCGTTATGCGCCGCAAGGACTCATCGACGCCGCCCATCTCCTCACCCCCATGCGCGAGAAGAAAAAAAACAAAA
>Ga0074195_1002506_pt1 | contig 20254 bp, 19 predicted proteins | sample EPASupsiteHSE623_FD_64525 | JGI IMG/M metagenome (GOLD analysis project Ga0074195, IMG submission 64525) | Bioremediated contaminated groundwater from EPA Superfund site, New Mexico - Sample HSE6-23 | ecosystem: Environmental > Aquatic > Deep subsurface > Groundwater > Contaminated ...
CGGTGATAGCCAGAACTTTCCTCATATTGAATACCTCCTAATCCTCTAGCGCATAGCATTTATGACTGTAGCTTGAACATCCTCCCTTTTGAGAAGAACTGTCGTGAAGTCTAGTTATTCTTCATATAAATAGACTTTCATGGTTGAGGACTGTTTGCAGGAGGCAGCATCGCATTTATACTTTTTGCCGGACTGCCCTTGCCGATCATTGAGAGACTACTACGGACCGATCTTATCTGGCATCATTGCTATTTTTGCGGCATCTTTTATCTCAAAAAATGAATTAAATAAATAATGCTTATGCAATTTTGCAGGGGACCAGGTGTGATCCGTCGCAATTAACGCCGCACCGGGACGCAAAGCCTTCTCGGCATGCTGAGAAGGTAATGCCTGCATCTATTGCCCTTTGCTCGACTTCACAGATGAGACGATTCCTCATCTCCGGGGGTAGGTACAGGCTTCCCGAGATGCGACAGTCACTCTGATAGAGCGCCTTCAGCCGTGCTCCCACACCCGGAAAAATCCTGCAGATTCGCTTCAAGCTATCTGATCGAGCTTTGTAGGTGGAGGATGTGATGTGCTTCGCCCCGGCTTGATGAACCGCACGGACCAGACTGCCTATCTCCGGGTCATTTATGCCCGGGATGATGGGATCGATCCGAGCGGATACGGGAATGCCACGCGCCGTCAGAAGGCGCATAGCATCCAGCCGCCTTTCTGGAGATGGTGCCCCACTCTCAAGCTTTCGGGCAAGAGAGCCGTCAAGCGTGGTGATGGTGATGGCAACCGTCGCCCTCATGCTTGCGAGAAGATCAGCATCCCTGACCACAAGATCGGATTTTGTTACCACCTGAACCGCCAGGCCTCTGCGCTTCAAGATCTGCAAGCATCCGCGGCTCAAAAACAGGTCATTCTCCATCATCGGGTAAGGGTCCGAGCTATTGGACATGGCCACCAGTGTGCCGGGCTGGATCTTTGCGGCTTCCCTGGCCAGATGCTTCAAAAGATCCGCTTTGGGACGACAGTCCTGAAACCGGGGGATGTAAGATGCCGCATAACAATAAAGGCAGCCGTGCGCGCATCCCGTGTAGGGATTGAGGCTGAGCTTCGGGGGGCAGGTGCATAATTGATTCTTCCAGGGGTCAAAGGGCCTGAGAATCATCCCGGATCAATCCTTCCGGCTTCTGCAACCTCTCCAACCGATCCACCTCTTCCGGGGCACCGTCAAATCTCATATCCATGATCCTGGGGTGCATAATGCGGTATCCTTCGTGAGCGATATACCCCACACCCGAGATCTTCAAGCCCAGGATGACCTCTGGTCGTACGCTGATCCCACTCTCATCCTGCTCCAGGGCCAGGCTCTTCAGATGATCTTCAAGAGCTCTGGCATCCTTCTGCTTCAAGCCGGATGATGCCCAGCCTACTATTGCCAGGTCATCGTTGCTCTGCAGTGCCACCTGAAAGCGCACCAGATGCTGCTCTTTGCTTCCTCGACCATATTCCGCCCTCACCACCACCGCGGATATGGTCTCCTCATCCATTATCAAAAAATCTCGCTTGCTGCAGCCGCCCAAGCGGTAGGGCGCTTCAGGATCTCTGACCATCAATCCCCTGCCGCCCGACTTCACGATACGGCCGAGAAAATCTCGCACATCTGCTTCCGCACCCAGAACACTCTCCTCGGCTGCAGAGATTCCCGAAAACGGCAGGTCTTTCGGCTCACCCAGGACCCTGAGCAGCTCTTGTCTCCGTTCTTTGTAGGCAAGATCGGTCAGGTCAGCGCCCTTCAGGTAAATCAGATCATAGGCCAGCAGGGCGGGCGAGACACGGCTTCGTCGAGAGAGGCGGCGGCGATTGATGTACTTCACCATCTCCGCCTGGCTGCAGACCTTCCCATCCAGGAAGCCTATGAGGTCTGCATCCATTATCCAATCGGCTCCGCAGACATCCAAGCTCTGGCATAAGCCGTTCAGCGAGAGTGTGATGTCCTTCAACCGCGAGGTGAATGCAGAGATTTCTCCACCAACCATGTGAAGCTGCAACCTCAATCCTGCATACTTGGGCAGGAAGGCTCCAGAAGCACTGGGAATTGCGGCATTTCCCGGGCATACGATCATAGACTTGATGGGCCGACCTGGCACTATCCGGACGCTGTTTTGGTTCCCTTGCCTGGCGGCCCTGGCTACCAGACCCATCTCCGGCATGATGTTATAGACTCTCTGCACATCCTGTTGACCCAGATGAAGAGCCAAGCTTAAAGCGGCGATCATGGTCTTTGGGCCTATGCCCGCCAGCATATTTCCCAGAGCCGTCCTGGTAATGAACTTGCCTTCTTGCGGGGTGGCTTCCAAAAATAAGCCCCTCAAGATAGCATTCTTCCGGTGCTCCGATTCGGGCCCGCCCATCAGGGAGAGCTTTCTCATCCGCTCATAAACCGAGGCGGCCAGCAAAGATTCCCTGTCCAGAGGATGCTGGTTCTTGGAACGCAGAGCAGCTTCACAGACTCTCCCCATCTCCCCCAGGCTATCTCTCAAGGCCGGGACGTCCTCGTCCGATATCTCCTCAAGAGCCGCCATCAGTGCTTCCGGCCCGATTCCCATCTCTCTGGGCTCCCACGCAGGCCATAGCTCCCCTAATAATAGCCGAACGACAGGGCAGATCGATTCTGCATCAAGATCTGCCAGAAGGCTTGCGGCCAGGCTGGCCTTGCTGCTGCGCTCGGCCTGGGAGATCTCCTCGAGAGCGGCAGCAATCTGAGAATAGAGCATTTACCTCTCGATCTTGATCTTCAACAAATCCTCTGCTCTCCGGGCCAGATCCTCAATCATGGCATCCAATTCCCGAAGAAAAGGTCTGGTGTTATCGGTGGTTACAGCCCCCGGCGCGGAGGCTTTGATCAATCCCTCCTGCTCCAAAACCCTTAAGGAATAACGCACTTTATGGCTGGGTATCTTGGTCTCCTCCGCCAGCTTGAGAATGCCGATAGGCTCATTCTCCACCACCTGCTTGAGGATGACCAGATGCCTCTGCAACATCTCCAGTTCCCCGCTCACCTTCTCGGTCAGAATTGTTATCACATCCGCACCAGGGATAAACAAATATTAATCGAATGATAACCTTATAATTCCATCGATTGACATGGCGCACGCTAGCACGGATAATCTTCATCAAAATATTCTCCAGGAGGTCATGGATCGCTACATGGGCAGAACTCCAGGCGCAGGGGAGGAAGCGAACAGGTGCATCGGCCTGAAGCGCTGGGGTGGAAGCCCACTCCTGATGGTCCTTGATGCCGGCTTCACCTCGGTGGGACTTGGCTATTTTCGCTCCGTTGTTCCCGCCGTGCAGCGTTTTGACTCCTGGGGACAGATCACCACTTTGCGAGAGCTGCAGGACACAGACGTGGAAAGCCTGCGCCTATTCTGGAAGAATCGAAGGTCTTGGCAGGTGGCCCGCAGCGTGGCCTCGTATCTGGTTTGGCTGCAAGAAGAACGAGCGATGTCAAGCGAGCTTGATGCCCTGGCTTGCTGGGCCAGAGAATCCAGAGCCGCTAACTGGAAAGATGACCCGGTGGGAAGAATCCGGGGTGTGGGAATAGGAACCTTCCAGTATCTGCGCATGAACGGAGGCGTGGACACGGCCATGCCGGATAAAATTGTGAGAAGGGTTGTGGGAAAGATCTTTCGGGACGCGGGCCGGGAGTTGGAGGCGAATGGAGACCTGGAACTCATCGAGACGGTGAAAGAGCTTGGCCGAGCCACCGGCTACAGATCTCTGGACATCTGCTGGATGTGCTGGCTGCACTCAGTAGCGAGCCCGTCGCGTGAGGAAGTCGATGCCGTGCCTTGAGGTCACACGCCTGCCATTGTCTTTTCCCAAGATCTGGGGAGATGATACGCCCGTCACCACGAGCATGGTTCTCAGGGTATGATTCAGGTTGGGGTCGATCTGCGCCCCCCAGATGATTCTGGCGTCGGGGTTGATCTTCTGATAGACCTCATCCACCACAGTCTCGGCATCGGTGATGGTCATATCCGGACCGCCCACCACATTCACCAGCGCTGAAGTCGCTCCTGAAACATCCACGTCCAGCAGGGGACTGCGCAGGGCTTTGCTGACGGAGTCGCGCGCTTTCTCGTCGCCATCCGCTTCGCCCATACCGATCATGGCCACGCCTCCGTTGGTCATGACAGTTCTGACATCGGCGAAATCCAGGTTAATGAGCCCAGGCCTTGTGATGAGCTCGGTGATGCCTTTGACGGAGCGCATGAGCACCTCATCCGCCACCTTGAAGGCCGCCTGCAGGGGCAGATTGGGAACCACATCCAGGAGCCGGTCATTGGGCACGACGATTACTGTGTCCGAGACCTCTCTCAGCCTCTTCAAGCCTGCTTCCGCGTTCTGCATGCGGATGGACCCTTCCGCGCTAAAGGGAATGGTGACAATGGCAATGGTCAAAGCCCCCGCTTCCCTGGCGGCCTCTGCCACCACGGGAGACGCTCCCGTTCCTGTGCCGCCCCCCAGGCCGCAGGTGACGAAGATCATATCGGCACCGTTCACGGCAGCCTTGATCTCGTCGATATCCTCCTGGGCCGCCTCCTCCCCGATGGCCGGCAGGCTTCCCGCCCCCAAGCCCCGGGTGGTGCGCCTGCCGATGAGAAAACGCCGATCTGCGTTGATGTGCAGGAGATGCTGGGCATCGGTATTTATGGCAAAAAGCTCGGCCCCCTGAATGCCGCATTCAGCCAGGCGGTCGATGGTATTCGATCCTCCTCCGCCACAACCGATGACCCTGATGACCGTGGTCAGCTCCTCCAGAACCGCTACCAGTTCCTCATCGTTCTGGATCATGCTGGAGGGCTTGATCCTGTTCTCCGCCTCGGTTCGGCCCAAGGCGTCGTCGATGATGTACTTCATCTCCATCCCCTCTACTTTTTTTCTGCCTGATTGTAGTAATCTATTAGTATATAGATTTTGGCATAGTTAAAGATGAAAATTTATTAAAATATTACTACCAAGTATATCGTGTCGGTGAAGAGCACCCCCTCTGGAACCAGGAATTAATGAAGGATAGCGTCGCGGGCGAGGGGAAGAACAGTTTAAACGCACTATAATTATCTTTACAATGAAAAAGAATTCTAACCGAAAGAAACGGTTATACTGCCTCAGGATGGAGGCAGGCCCAAGACATTATTATTAATTTGATATGCTAAAGGTCAATTGGATTTCAAGGATTTAAGCTTCTCAATCTGCCTCATGATCCTATCCGATTCCTTGGCCTTCTCGCCCTCCAGATAATTGATGATCTCGGGAAGGCTTCTGTTGAGCTTGTAAATGCGATACGGCCTGCCTTTTCCAGGATTCTTTTCGTCCCTCTCCGATATCCAATCCAGCTTTCTGATCTCCCTCATGGCAATGCTGACTTCCGGCTGCCTCAGGTCCGATCCCATCTCTATTTCACGAGATGTTGCCTCAGTAACCCCTGCCAGGTAAGTCAAAACCTTGGCCACGTTCCTCTTGAGGCCAACCTTCATCAATATGGATGCAAACTCGTCGCGCTCGACTTTAAGGTCTGAGCCGGCTGATGTATTCAAAGCGGTCACCAGCCGCTTAACGAAGTATAACATATATATAAGTTTCGTTGAAAATAATTCCATTGAAATAGAAATTTGTTCAATCTTTAGAATTATATTTTGAATTAATGTAAAATTTCTGCCGTTAAGCTGATGAAAGATGAATTTATTGATTTTGATGATGAAAGCGATTTATTTGGAAAACTGCTACATCAAGGACTTTGTTGCCTCAGTGCAGGAATCGTCGGGCGAGCGCATCGTCCTCGACAAAACCGGATTTTATCCCGTATCCGGAGGCCAGCCATCCGATTTCGGGTACATCTTTCGAGGAGATGAGGAATTCAAGGTGCTGCAGGTTGAGCCCTTGCAGGATAAGATCGTGCATATTCTGGACAGGGCAGGCTTGATGCCTGGTGACAGTGTTCATGCTGCCCTGGATTGGGAGAGGCGCTACCGTTTCATGCGCAGCCATACCGCCTGTCACATCCTCAGTGCCGTGATCTTTCGAGAGACGGGTGCCAAGATCACAGGAAATCAGATAGATGTCTCTCGTTCCAGGGTGGATTTCAGCCTGGAGAGCTTCGATAAGGCCAAGATGAACGAATATGTGGAGAAGGTCAACCGCATCATTGCAGAAGACCATCCGGTCGCCACCAGGATCATTCCCCGCGCCGAGGCCCTGGCCATACCCGATCTGGTGCGCCTGGCCATGGATGTCCCCGATCGTGAGGAGATTCGGGTGGTGGAAATTGAGTGTGTCGATCTGCAAGCCTGCGGCGGGACTCATGTGCAAAGGACGGGCGAGATCGGAAAGATCAAGATGGTAAAGGCCGAGAACAAAGGAAAAGCTAACCGGCGCGTGTATTTTGCACTGGAGGACCAAAGATAATTTTTTAAATCTCCAAGGCAAATGTTAACGGATTAAAAAACATTAAGGACAACCGCGCCTCACGGACACGGCAATGTGAGAATGGATGCGTTGCCTGTTTCCAGTGTCATGTGGATATTTGAGTACCCCATGTAGGTTCCACTCATAGAGTACGCCGCCACCGAACTGGAACTCTTTTGCACGCGAGCTCCGATCCTGGCGGTTCCCTGAATCTCGGTCTTGATATCGTAAACGGAATTCTGATCGGTCTGGGCGATGGAAGTATCCTTGACCAGGTCTTTGATATTGGAGTAGCTCTCCGAGTACACTGAACCTACCTGGTAGTTCTTGGAGCAAAGGGCGTTCTTGAGGTCGCTTTGTGTCAGAGACTGCGTGAAGGTCGAGGGCTTGTTCTGCCAGACTCCCCATTCATTCATGCTGATCTCATTAAATCCGTCCGGATAGCCGCCGTACACCGATGCATCAATGGTGCGTGAAACGGTGCCGGTGCCTCTGGTACCGGTTACGAGCTTTTGACCTGCATAACCATATTGGGTCTGATAGATACGCGAGTCATCCATGTATCCCTGATTATAAATCCAGGAGTGCTCGGTGAGGTTTTGAGGGACTGCACCAGCCGTAGAAACAAACAAATTGGCGCTGGCAATGCACAGAGCCGAAATCAACACCAATTCAAGCAACCATCTCATTCGCACACCTCGAACCCGTTCCAAGTTTTAGATGATGGTGCTTTGAATATAAATCTGATCCTTAACTTCTGGGCCGGGAAGCATTCCGTCCTCTTCTCCTTATATCTGCCAGACGCCTTTCCAGGTCTGCCTTTAGATCAGGCGACAGGCCTGCACCATAGGCGTCCAGCCTGGCGGCAATGGCCAGCTTTCCCGATAAGGTGCGGGACACTTTGCCGCGCAGCCTCTTTGGAGCACCTATCACCGCTGGATGGCGGTAGATGATGCCGTGCTTGGGCGAAGGGGCATGTCCGTTCAGATGCTTGAAGAGAGACTTCTCGGCACCCATGATCTGAATGCTGCTGGAGGGCATCTCCGCCAGACGGCGCAGGCTGCCCGATCGGGAGATGAGCCTGGCTGCCAGCACGGGTCCCGCCAGGCTGGAGAGATTGGGGGCAATGCTCTGCACGGCTGTGCTTACCTCCTTTTCCATGGAAAAGCGCGACTCTCGAAGGCCCAGGATGGTGCGGGCCAGGATGCCCGTGGCCTCGTCGCCGGAGAGTGCCTGGGCTAGGTCCTTTCCGTGCACAATCTCCTGCCGACGCAGGCGGGACCACTCGTAGAGCCGCTCATCCAGAAGATTGATGGCCTGGTTCAGGTTATCCAGGGCCTCCACCTCCTGGAGAAGGTCCTGCTCCGCCGTGACCAGGGAGGAAAGCCGGCGGTGCACCAGAGCCAGGGCAGTCTCTCTCAAGCGGGCATTGTAATCCCTGTCGTCGGCCACAAAGCCGCACTCTTTGGCCAGAGCGCGCAGATCCGGCTGCGACGGCGGGCACGGCGCGGGAACTGTCCCGAGATCGAGGAGCGACTCAACCATGGCATTGCTATCTCCGGCCGGCAGGAATGAGCCAGTCTCTTGGTCGATCTTGCCGAACCAGGTTATAATCTGCATTCAATCTCCTCGAAAGATGACAATGACATAGATTACTTTCGCCCCGCACTGCTCCAATTTAAATACTTCGGAGGCCTAGTGAGTGTCACCTCTCAATAAAAATTAGGGGGCAGAATGTCATGAAAGAACTGGTTGATCAGATATCCGCTCGCCTCAAGGACCAGAAGATTCAGGTCCCGGATGAGGAGATTGAGTCTCGCTTAAAGAAGCTCATCGAAGAGTTCCGTGTGCCCGAAAGCGAAGCTCGCAGATCGGTTTTGAATTATTTCTTCAAGGAGCACGGCGTCATGCCGCAGGCCAGAATGAGCGCCGAGAAGGCCAAGATCTCGGAGATCAACGAGCCCGGCAGATGGGTGGACCTGGAGGTCAAGGTGCTGGACCTCTGGGAGCCGGCGACGGAGGCCATCTCCCAGACCGGCCTGGTGGGTGACGGCTCCGGCTCCATGAAGTTTGTGAAGTGGGCCAAGTCCGATCTTCCCAACCTGGAACTCGGCAAGAGCTACCGCCTCAAGAACGTGGTAACGGATGAGTTTCAGGGACGCTTCAGCGTGAAGTTGAACCGCACCAGCCTGATCGAGCCGCTCGAGACGGAAGTCGAAGCAAAGCCCGCCAGCCAGGCCGCACAGCCGCTTAAGATCGTGGAGATCAATGAGCCCGGCCGCTGGGCTGATTTAAAGGTCAAGGTGACGCAGCTGTGGGAGACGAACAGCGATGCCATCTCCCAGTCCGGGCTGATCGGAGACGATACGGGCACCATCAAGTTCGTGAAATGGGCCAAGGCAGAGCTTCCCAGCCTCGAAGAAGGCAAGAGCTATCAGATCAAGAATGTGGTCACGGACGAGTTCCAGGGCCGCTTCAGTGTGAAGCTGAACCGCACCAGCAAGATCGAGCCGCTGGATATCGATATCGAGGTGGGCTCCCAGGCGGTGGAGTTTACGGGCGCTCTGGTGGATGTGCAGAAGGGCTCCGGGCTGATCAAACGCTGTCCTATTTGCAAGCGCTCTTTGGCCAAGGGAGTCTGCAGCGAGCACGGAAAGGTGGAAGGGAGCTACGATCTGCGCATCAAGGCCGTCATCGACGACGGCCGCCGCGTGCAGGATGTGCTGATCAACCGGGAGACCACGGAACGCCTGGTCGGCATAACCCTGGATTCTGCCAAGCAGATGGCCATGGAGGCATTGGATCACGAGGTGGTGCGCAGCATGATCGAAGGGAAGCTGGTGGGCAGATACTTCAGCATCACCGGTCCAAGGGTCGATCGCTACATATTGGTTGAGACCATAAATGAAGCAGCGCCTGTTACAGCGTCTCAGGTGAATGAGCTGATGGCCACGGTGGAGGTGTGAAGCAATGGCAGGATTTTCCAGAGAAGTAGCGCGCAGGATCTTCGTCGAGGAGTTGAAGAGCTCCAATTATTCCTTCCGGGACGGAGAAGACCAGCACCAGTATGCACCGCAGTATCTGCTCACGCCCACCGGCGCAAAGTGCAACCGCGTCTTCATGGTGGGCACTCTGACCGAGAAAGACGACATCGGAGGCGACACGGAATACTGGCGGGGCAGAGTGGTCGATCCCACAGGCAGCATTCTGATCTATGCCGGCCAGTACCAGCCGGAGGCAGCCCAGATCCTGGCCAACATGGAGGCACCGGCTTATGTGGCCGTGGTAGGAAAGCCCAATTTGTACCAGACGGAGGATGGAAACATCATCATCTCCCTGCGAGCCGAGGCCATCCAGCGCGTGGATGAGGAGACGAGAAACCAGTGGATCATGGACACTGCACGCAGAACTCTGGAGCGTCTTGTGGTCTTAAAGAGCACCGGGCCTGCTTCAGTCAGCGGTGACTTTGCCACCGCAGACAAAGTTCCCGCCGCCTCGCCGGCTCAGGATGCCCAGAGGGCGCTGGAGCATTACCATACCGATATCGATCACTACAGGCAGATGGTGATTCGCGCCCTCACCTCCCTGCAAGAGGACCTTTCCCTGGAGCGTGCCCCGACGGCGAATGTTGATGCTGCGCTGGCGAATAGCCCAGAGGTTAAAGTCGAGTCCGAGATAGGGATTGAGGCGTCTTCTGCAGCGGAGAAGGCCGCGCCTGCCGCCAAGAAATCCAGATCCAAGAAGAGTGAATCCCTCAATGCCTGGCCGGAGCAAGACGGCGAGGACGATGTGGAGACCTTCCACATAGGCAAAAAGAGCTGAAAAGTTTTATATAATGTGCGGAAGCTCAATAACATGGGTGAAATAACATGGTAATTGGAGTAACGATGGTGAAAGTGGTCCCGGGGCAGGAGAAGACTGTCTACAATGCTCTGCAAGAGATCGACGGCATCAAAGATGTCTACCATGTCTTCGGCGAGTTCGACTTCGTGGTCATCATTGAAGTCGAGGGCTTGAGCATGCTGAACAAGCTGGTGGACGTCATCCGTGAGATAGATAACGTCACTGCCACCCAAACCGTGGTCGGGGCTGAACTCTAGCCCTTTTTTTTATGGAAATTGCCGAAGAGCTGGCCAAGCAGCAAAAGGCCATATCTGTAGCAGAATTTTTTGAGAAGAATCGTCAAATCCTGGGATTCGACTCAGCGCCCCGCGCCCTCATCACCTGCGTCAAGGAGGCCGTAGACAACTCCCTCGACGCCTGCGAGGATGCCGGAATTTTGCCGGACATCTTCGTGCAGATCAAACGCAATGGCGATTACTATCAGGTCATTGTGGAGGACAACGGGCCGGGCATCGTACCCGAGGAGATCCCGCGGGTCTTTGCCAAACTGCTTTATGGCTCACGCTTTCACACTCTCCGCCAGAGCCGCGGCCAGCAGGGCATCGGCATCTCCGCGGGCGTTCTCTACTCCCAGCTCACCAGCGGCAAGCCCACCAAAGTCATCTCCAAGATCGCCCCCAGCAGGCCTGCCCGCTACTGCGAGCTGATGATAAACACAGCCAAGAACGAGCCCGAGATCATCAAAGAGGAGGATATGGACTGGGAACGGCCGCGGGGCACGCGCGTGGAGCTGGAGATGGAAGGCTCCTATGTTCGCAGCCGCCGCCAGTCGGTCTTTGGCTCCCTGAAGAGCGCGGCCATCGTCAATCCCCATGCTCGCATAACCCTGGTGGAGCCGGAGGGCAATATCGAGGTCTTCGAGAGGGCCACGGAAGCTCTGCCCAAGAAAGCTTACGCCATCCAGCCTCATCCCGCGGGAATCGAGCTGGGAGAGCTTATCAAGCTCCTGAGATACACGGACAAGAAGAAGCTGCGCGTCTTTCTAAAAGAGACATTCTCATCCATCGGCACCATCTCCGCCCAGGAGCTGTGCAGCCGGGCAGGCCTGGACCCGGAAACGTCTCCCACCGGCCTCGAACATGAAGAAGCCAAGCGCCTGCTCGCCGCCTTCAAGCAGCTCAAGATGAAGTCGCCGCCCGTGGATTGTCTCTCGCCCATCGGCGAGGACCTGATAAAAGCGGGCCTGGAAAAAGAGTTCCGGCTGGACTTCATTGCCACCATGGTTCGGCCGGTCTGTGTCTACTCCGGCAATCCCTTCCTGGTCGAGGTCGGCCTCGGCTTTGGCGGCGAGCTGGAGAAAGAGAGCCGCGTGGAGATCCTGAGATTTGCCAATCGCGTTCCCCTGGTCTACCAGCAGGGAGCCTGCGCCATCACTCACGCTGTGGAAAGCGTCTCCTGGAAGAACTATTCCCTGGGCCAGCCCACCGGCTCCGGCGTCCCGGTCGGCCCGGCGGTGCTTCTGGTGCACATCGCCTCCACCAATATCCCCTTCACCTCGGAGAGCAAGGATGCCGTGGCCGACGTTCCCGAGATCCTGGCCGAGATCGACCTGGGGCTGAAAGAGGTGGCCAGGAAGCTGCGCCGCTACCTGAGCCGCCAGAGCGTCCTTTCGGAACGAAGGGAGAAGGAAGAGATCATAAGAAAGATCCTGCCAAGAATCGCAAAGAAGCTCTCTGACATCCTGGAAAAGGAGGAGCCTGATATCGGCCCTGTGGTAGCCAAGATCATGGGCAACCTTCTCGTATTTCGCCGTAAAGATGCGCAAAACGGACTCACCAACGTACAGATCGAGGTGGAGAACCACAGCGATCTGGTGAGGGCCTTCAAGCTGCACGAGGTTTTGAAGCAGGAAGCGGTCGCGGTCTCGCCCGCGGCTAAAGTCGTCTCCCTTGGCGACAGCTACGACTACCACTGGAAGCTAACTTTAGGTCCGGGCGAGAGCACAACCTTGAGCTACACCATCCATTCTGATGACACCGCTCTGGGGGAGCCGGTGGTGGAGGGCCTGGATGCGGAGATCGTCACGGGTGCCAGGGTGATCTGAAAATGGAGAAGACCGAAATTACGCAAAAGAAGCTGGAAGGCCTAGCCGGCGATCTCTATAATCAGTTTGAGAAAGGCATCGTCCCCCACATCTCCCTGCCCTCCCGAACCAAGGCGAACATCGAATACAGCACCAAGGATGATGTCTGGGTTTATGGAGATCAGGAGACGCTGCGCAGCGTCAAGACCGTGCGGGGAGCCAAGACGCTGCTGAAGACGGTCTATCTCTCCGAGCTGCTCATCAAGGAGCATCTGAAGAACAACCGCGGCTCAACCCTGAGAGAGATCTATTACATCTCCGAGAACTGGGACATCGCCAAATTCCATGAACAGGCGGAGAGCGACCGGCTCATCGAGGACCTGGAGATCGTGACCGCCCTGCAGCGCGAGGACTTCCATGTCCGGCCTGAGGAAGACGGCGCGGCGGTCTTCGGGCCTCTGAAGCTGCAGGAGAAGACCCGGCGAGGCGAGAAAGAGATTCACTGCCAGGAGGATGTGGGCGAGGCCGGCTACCAGATTCCCTTCAACGTGGATAACGTCAAGTTCCTGAGCCACGACGCCAAAATGGTCATGGCCATAGAGACGGGCGGAATGTATGCCCGGCTGATTGAGAACGGATTTGATGAGGAGCTGAACGCCATCCTGGTGCACATCAAGGGACAGCCTGCCCGGTCCACGCGCCGCTTCATCAAGAAGCTTAATGCGGAGCTGAAATTGCCGGTCGTGGTCTTTACAGATGGCGATCCCTGGTCCTACCGAATCTTTGCCAGCATCGCCTACGGAGCCATCAAGAGCGCTCACCTATCCGAGCATCTCGTCACGCCCACCGCTCGCTTTTTGGGCGTACAGCCAAGCGACATCGTGGACTACAACCTCTCCACGGACAAGCTCACCGATCAGGATATGCAGGCACTGCGTGCCGAGCTTACCGATCCCAGGTTCAATACGCCCTACTGGGTGAAGCAGATCAAGCTGCAAATGGATTTAAAGAAGAAAGCAGAGCAGCAGGCGTTTGCCGGCAAGGGCCTGGACTTTGTGACCAAGAAGTATCTGCCGGAGAGGCTCACAGAGATGGGAATCATCTGAAAATTTTTCAGATGATTTTGAGATAATTTCTAAAGCACCAACTTTATTTTGGTTATTCTATTACCCCTTGTGCCACACATTAACTTTTTTGCATCAGAAGCGGATCCACCTTTTCATATCGGCTCGTGCAAAGATTTAATATTCTCAGCAATCGATCTTCAGGCCGATGAAACGCGATCTTCTTGACATCCTGGCCTGCCCGCTATGCAAGGGAGACCTGACCATTGAAGTCTTTGAGGAGAATGAAAAGGAAATCGTGACTGGTAAGCTCTTCTGTCAGGCATGCAAGGAATGCTACCCCATCGAGGACGGAATTCCCAACATGCTCCCGCCCGACCTGAGAGATTAGCCTCAAGCGCTTATACCAATAGCTGCGGAAGGCCGACAAAGAGTCTTCCGGAGAACTTCACAGGCGAAATATTTATACAATATTATGTGATACATTTAGTGGGGGCTTTGAAGAATGGACTGGGTTGTTCACATTAACAACGGCTCAATGGAGGCGAAACCGATAGTGCTCCGTCTCCTTCCCGGTGAAGAGACCATCTTCAACCTCAAGGTAGTCAATCACGGCGAGCCCTCCAATATATCCCTGGAGGCCAGCAATCCCGTCTTCAAGGCGGTTCGACTTCGCAAACCTGATCATTACGTGGTGATGGAGGAGACCATACCCATCATGGCCAGGATGCCCTCCAACAAGAGCCGCCTGGAGGGAGAGATCTTACTGACCAGCAGCACGGGCGAGAGCCGCGTGCCGATCACTCTTTTGCGCGACTCGGAAGATCCCGGCGATGATCTGGAAGACCCCCGGCTGCAGGTTGATGAGGATCTGCCGGATGAGCAGTACGGCAACAGATCCGACGCTGTGGATGAGGATGAAGACGAGGACCTGGACGACGGCGAAGCCCTGGAAGCGAAGGACAGGGAAGGCGGAGAAGATGACGGCTCGGATGACGATCCCGACGGCAATTCGGATGAGGAGGAGGACGACTACGAGCGAATAGTGCCCAAAAGAGACCCGGACTCCGATGATGAGGAAAGAGAGCCGAGGCGCATCGTCTTCTCCAAAGACAGGGACCTGCAAAGGTACAGGGCTGCCACCCATTCCAGAGATCCGGACAGGAATGCAAATGTGAACCCCTCGGACTACCAGGAGAATCCTGAAGGCTCTTTTGAGGATGCGGAGACGGCCCCTGAGGCGGAAGGAGGGGGCCGAAAAGGGCGAAGAGATGGTTTGAGAGACGCATCATGGCGCTCAGATGAAGCCCCAATCGAACGGAAGATGGACATTCTTGAGGAAGGGCAAATCGAGGAGCTGAAAGCATCGCAGCCGCCATCATCTTCATCGTATCAGGATGACTACCAAACCATCAGACAGGATCAGGCCAGAGATGACAGCGGCTACCGTGGCGGCTATTCACCTCCACCTCAATATCCTTCTTCGGACGAAAACCCATCCGAGATGAACGAGGCGGAAGAAGACTATCTGGAGAATGAGGGCTCAGGCGGACTGTTTGGCAATTTTGGAGAACTCGGAGCCCTGCAGATCATTCCCATCATCATCTTCCTGGCCCTTGTCATGGTGCTTGTCCTGACATTCATCACCGAGAGCATTCCCGAATTTCCGGGGGCTCTGGGGGCATCCATCTTGATCGTTACCCTTATCATATACGGAGCGGCTACGCTCCTGAAGGCGTGAATATGAGATACATTGTGGTCACAGGCGGAGTCATGAGCGGGCTTGGCAAGGGCATTACCGCGGCATCCATCGGCAGGCTGCTCATGAACAGGGGTTATAAAGTCACGGCCATCAAGATCGATCCATACATCAACATCGATGCCGGCCTGATGAGTCCTTTCCAGCATGGAGAGGTCTACGTCCTCAAGGATGGGGGCGAGGTGGATTTGGATCTTGGCAACTATGAGCGGTTCCTGGATGTTGAGCTGACGCGGGACCACAATATCACCACCGGCAAGGTTTACAGCACGGTGATCGAGAAAGAGCGGCGCGGGGAGTACCTGGGCAAGACGGTGCAGATCATCCCGCACATCACGGAAGAGATCAAGAGGCGCATTCGCCAGGAGTCGCGGGACGGCGGCTGCGAGATCTGCCTGATTGAAGTGGGCGGCACCGTGGGCGATATCGAGTCCATGCCCTTCCTGGAGGCCATGCGCCAGCTCAGGTACGAGGAGTCGGGCAACATTTTCTTCGTGCACGTCACTCTGGCTCCCTCGACCATGGACGGCGAGCAGAAGACCAAGCCCACGCAGCACAGCGTCAAGGTGATGCGAGAATTGGGCCTGCAGCCGGATATGATCGTGGTGCGCTGCGAGAAGCCCCTTCTGGAGGAGACGAAGCACAAGATCGCCCAGTTCTGCGATGTGCCGGTGAATGCGGTCATCTCCGCCCACAATGCGGACGATATTTACAAGGTGCCCCTGCAGATGGAGGCGGAGGGCCTGGCCAAGTATCTGATGAAGGCCATGCGGCTCTTCCCGCTGGAGGAGCGCAAAGACTGGGACAGGTTCATCCAGAGGATGGAGGCCGCGGAGGGAAAGGTCACTGTGGCCATTGTGGGCAAGTACACCGTGGGCTCGCAGTGCGCCGACCCCATGGAGGATGCCTATCTCTCCATTCGTGAATCCCTGAAGCATGCCGGGATTGAGGCAGGCGTCATGCCCGAGATCGTCTGGGTGGATGCTGAGGAGCTGGAGCACGGCTCGCCCGATCTCATCCTGCGGGGTGTGGACGGCATCCTGGTGCCGGGCGGCTTCGGCTCGCGGGGCACGGAAGGAAAGATGAAGGCCGTGCAGTACGCCCGGGAGATGAAGGTTCCGTACCTGGGCATCTGTTTTGGCATGCAGCTGGCGGTCATCGAGTTCGCCCGCAACGTCTGCGGCCTGGATGGAGCCAGCAGTTCGGAGTTCGGGGCCACGCCTCACCCGGTCATCGCCCTTCTGCCCGAGCAGGAGAAGATCCGCCACATGGGAGCCACCATGCGCCTGGGAAATTATCCCGCGCACCTGTTGGAAGGCAGCCTGGCGCACAAGATCTACGGCAAGACGGAGATCGTGGAAAGGCACCGGCACCGCTATGAAGTGAATCCGGCTTACATCCAGCAGATTCAGGATAAGGGCATGGTGTTCTCAGGCACCAACGGGGATCTGATGGAGATATGCGAAATACCGGAGCATCCGTTCTTCTTCGGGTCGCAGTTCCACCCGGAGATGAAGTCCCGGCCGGGCAGGCCGTCGCCGCCGTTCCTGGCGTTTGTGGAGGCGATGAAGGGGAAGAGGTCAAAAAATGGTTAGGGCTAACATCCCAATTCTTTTTGGTTCTATTCTACGGACTGATCAATGTCTTTGAATTCCAACCATGAATCGTATCCTTCGATAAATTCATTAACAACAAATCTTTGTTTTTCGTTTAGATCCCTTTTTTTAGCAATTATTTTTATTCTATCAATAATATTCATTGGGCTAATAAAGGGTTGGAGAGAACTGAAATCAAGATAGCGCTTCACGCCCAAATTTGAATGACTGAGCGAAACAAAATTCCCAATAAATGTAACCAAATCAATGTCATTCTTAAAAATCTGAGTAATCCATTCATCTAAATCTCGTTTGTTTCCCCAATCTTGCCAACAAAATAAAATGATTTGAAAATATGGTTTATTTAGGAGATCCTTGTTATTTGCCATATTTATAATTTTTTTAAGAGTGATCTTCTCTAGCTCGATCAAGCATTCTTCGCAGATCAGTCGATCTTCAATTTGTATAGCTTCTTTCTTCGCGAATCTTCCATGTTCACGGTCCTGCACTCTTAGAAATTCTGAAATAATCGTGATAGCATGACCTTTTAATATAGCTTGTCTCAAGACGTCCTCTCTCGATTTCCTATCAAGACGAAATATGAGATCTCTAAGTCTGTATGCGATCAAAACATAGCTAGGCAGCTCATAGTCTAAAGGTCTTTCATCCTCAGGAAGAAGGAGTTCGTCTCCTCTATCAAATAGCGCATTGGTTATGTTACCAATTCTCTCAGGGGGTATCTTGTCAGTATAATCCCTAATCCGATCAAAGAAAACTCTTGCCATGCTCTTGCCATTATGACATTTTTGGGTGGTTAAATCGACAAGCTTTGAGCCAAAAGCCTCTGCACTTCCTGATTGATTGATTATTGCACATATTTCAGCATTTGATATGCCACCTTTCGGTATTGCCAGCCGGAAATAAATGGGAAACATTTCCGGGCTGCATATTCGAAATTGCTTTCTACACTCTTGGGAATTATACACCTCGAAATGATTAATACCATAAACATTCCTGAGCTTAGGGAATAGTAATGTCAACAAATTTTTAATTATGTCTCTGTCCATCTCATCTATTTTATTTAACATGGATTCGTGGAATGCTTTATGATCTTCGAGATTTGGATCTGTGATGCCAAATTTATCGATATTTCCTATGAACATTTTGGGATTATTCTGGATCAAATAATATATTTTTGGATAAAAGACTCTCATTGATTCTGCAGCAATGAAATCTATTGGATTCACTTCTCCCTTTACCAAAGGATAAGTTGCGCTTAAAGCATTTATCAGACGTGTAATATCCCGCGGCGTGGAAATAAATCGTTCTAGACCCTTTAGATAGACGTCTGCCCAATATGTTTGATCAAACTCTTGACCTGAAATGTTGCCTAATAACTTATTCAATTTTTCAAGAAGCATGGATTGAAATGAGGTTTCATCTGGCGGGGGCAACTCAAGAGGGAGCTGAACAATTTTTTCTATATATTCTTCTCCATCAAATCCATTAGGTTCAGATAATGCGTTCACGACTATTTCTTTATCAAATGTCACTAAATAAATAATATTTGGAAAGTTTGCAATTGCCTTTATAACTCGAAATGTCTGCCTAATCTCATCTGGAGTCAATCGATCGATGTCGTCTATGATAACAAGTATCCTTTTATCATGCTCCTTAAGTGATTTAGAGATATTATTTTTCAACTCAAATATATCTTTCTGTCTTGCACGAAGCAGCTTTGACACGGATTTTCCAGTTGCTGCATATGGTATCGGTATATCTGATAAAATATCTGCAAGATCCGCTATCTGTGTTGATAAAGCATTTACAGAAAATTTTCCCTTGCCCAATACTGCCTGCAGTTGATAGAAAAAACGCAAAGTTAAGTCTTCTTGACCAGAAAACCACCAAGGATTAAAATGTACGACCATTATTGGCGGTTCAACCTCATTAGCATGATTTAAGTAGTGTGTTATGAAATTTAGTAAAGTTGTTTTGCCCGAACCCCAAGGTCCATAAACAGCAATAACAAATCCTTCCTCAGGCTTCATATTACAGATTATTTTAGCGATATGTTCGGCGAAAGAGGAATAACCTAACCGATCATCATCCGGGTTTGTTAATGCACTATCCGCAGACAATAATATGTCTTCTGATCTTGTCATAACTATATCCCTCTGCAAAGCTGTCTCATACATCCTATAAATTATTGATTGACATGAATCCAATCATACTTTTATTTAAATCCAATTTCCACACACATCACATCCAAAATATATCGATGCATTGCATACCCAACTTTTGCTCGATCAGCCAGATAACACACGATGCACTTCTGCAATGCCACGCATCCACGTGCTCTTGCGGGTGCGTGGCTCGCGTTTGTCGTCCCCGTATTAGCATTATGGAGACGAGGCAATGAAGATGAGGGCAAATGAATCTAAGGAGAACGCGAAACGTCTCCAGATAATTCTATTTTTATAGATAACGTTCAAATTCGTCATATATTTCAAGTCCGTCATCAGAAAAAAGATCGAGTGTCGGGAATCCTTCATTGCATAACATCAATAAGCTTTGTTTAGCTTCAGATTCCGGCAGACAGTAATCAATCATATAGGCAAATTTTTCTTTTTCTATCGGCATATTATTTATTTTAAATTTTTTAAACAAATTCAATTGCGACGAAAATGCTTGAAGAACATCGCTACTTTCAAAATCAAAAATAATGTTGGCTTCACGTTTTAATTGATCTCTTTCGAAGTATTGTTGAAAAATACGAAGAGACAAATTGAAATCGAGTTGCATGTATCCGTCAAATGAATAGTTCTCTCTATTTCTTTCATCACTCAAATAATTGATATCCAATTCTCCATTACCTTTTGTTACTTTTGGAAGAAGGCAATACAAACCCAAATTTTCCACTTGTAACTCAGAGTAATCTTTCCAGACGACTTTGTGTGATTTTATGCCCTTTTTATCAAAAATTATTTTGCCACAACCATTCTCAAAATCTACTTCAATGCGCATCGAATAGAATGATTTAGGATTTCCAGTTCCGGCGAGTCTGTTTGAGATATCACTTATAAAATAATTCATATCCTTATTGATCCCATAATTATGCCTCCCTGCCAAAACAGATATGCTTTTTGCAAAGAAGAACCTGGCATAATAGAGAGATATGTTTCTCCAATGCAGCATACCTCCAAAATATAGCGATCTGGCTGCGAGGTAATTATAAAATCCCTTATAAAAAAGAAACAACGATTCATGAAGCAAGACTGGCGCAAGGTATCTACATAAACTTGCATCCAGATCAAGAATCAAGGTAGCGTGCCAATTTTGATGTAAATTAGTAGTAGTATCAAATGACAGAAATAACCTTGCTTTGAATGCTTAACCAACATGTTATTTCATCATGAGATATAATAATTAGCCCTGTATCCCC
>Ga0074195_1002507_pt1 | contig 20250 bp, 15 predicted proteins | sample EPASupsiteHSE623_FD_64525 | JGI IMG/M metagenome (GOLD analysis project Ga0074195, IMG submission 64525) | Bioremediated contaminated groundwater from EPA Superfund site, New Mexico - Sample HSE6-23 | ecosystem: Environmental > Aquatic > Deep subsurface > Groundwater > Contaminated ...
GGCAATGATCCGGATAACGCGCTTGTATATGGATGCTTGTATAATTGGTATGCCGCCATAGACATTCGCAATCCTTGTCCGGCCAATTGGCATGTTCCATCCGATGCTGAATGGATCGTACTTACCTCATTTTTGGGAGGGGAACCAATCGCCGGGGGTAAAATGAAGGAAACCGGCATAGTCCATTGGTTTTCACCCAATACCGGCGCCACCAATGAAAGTGGTTTTACCGTCATCGCAGGAGGTAACCGCAGTTACGGCAACTTTGATTTTATGGGGTATGGCGGTTCATTCTGGTCCACAACGCCCTTTGATGATATTTTCGCCTGGAATCGGGATATCTTTTACTACAATACGGTAGCCAATCACTCTGGCGCCGACAAAAAGAGCGGCTTATCACTTCGCTGCGTGAGAGATTAGCAGAAAAAGAGGCGGTAATTGGCTGCATATGGCGATCATTTTGGAACTTACACCGATTCTTCTTTTTATTGGCTGGCAAATAATCTAGTTTTATTTTTTTCATGCCAGCCTCACCCTGAATCCATCCCCCAAAGGAATGGGATCAGGGGATTAGGATGGATTTCACCTTAAAACCCGGTAGCATAATGAGAAAAATATTTACACTAACAATCTTGCTTTTGTCCATCGCTTGCACGATGTCTACTCTTACCCTTGCCCAGAATCTCCTTCACGCTCCGCAGAAAATCGTGATTGATGCTCCACGAAACCGGTTGCTTGTATCGAATGATACCATTACCGGGGATATCGTACAGATTGACAGTGCCGGAAATCAAACCTATTTCGTGCAGGGAGCCGGGTTCATTGACGGTATGGAAATCGTTGGAGATACTGTTTACGGCGTTTGCAAAAACCGGAAAATCAAAGCATATCATCTTGTGACGAAACAGATTGTGATGGATAAAACCATTCCGGGCGCATCAACCAAATATTTATCAAGCATCACTTCCGATTCTGCTGGACACCTGTTCATCTCCTGTCCGAAACTGAATGAAATTTACAAGCTGCGGATCAGCGACCAGGCATGGTGGCTGTTTGCCGGTAATAGCGGGCTGAACAATCCCAACGGGATCCTGCTGGAAAGAGAGCTTGGCCGCATCGTGGTCATTGGGGATTCTCCCAGTCCTTCGTCGATCTATGCAATCAGCCTGGCCGATTCAGCCGTATCAACGATCACCACCACCACTTTTAACAGTCCCGATGGTATCGTCAGAGACAAATTCGGGTACTATTACGTTGGAGGGTACTATCTGCAGGCGATCTTTATGATTAATCCCGGTTTCAGTCAGCCACCGTCATCCTTTTTTCCGGGAACCAGCATGGTATATCCAACTTATGACATCAGGGATCATTCTTTGCTCGTAACACACTATAATACAAACACCTGGGAGCGCATTCCGCTTACAACAACGGGCATCAGCAATGTAAGGCAGCTACAGGAGTTTACCCTCAGCCCGGTTTCTCCGAATCCTTTTCACACTGAAATTACCATAAAATTTGAATTGAACCGGCATTTGAAAGCGCAGATGATTGTCTACGATTCCTCAGGTAACCAGGTGGCAGAACTTATGAATGCAGCGCAAGGACCCGGGAGATATTCCATAACATGGGATGGAAAATGCTCATCGGGGGCCCGGGTTGCAGCCGGAATGTATTACTTCAGGATGAACGTGAATGGTGTGATCCAAACACAAAAAGCACTTATGACCAAACAGGAATAGATCTATCCGCCATCCATCTGTGCACAATGCAGGTCATTTTGCAAGGTCATAACGTTCCCTGGTAAAATGATTGGTTTATGAGCTGGATTCCCACATTACTTTTATATTCTGGACCAACCTTCAGCATATGAAATATCCATAAGTGCAATGTTCATGCAAACCGTGGATGTTAATCATGAATATTCCCTGTGACCACTGAAATCAAATTATTAACACATGAGAAAATGCACATTGTTATTCCTTCTGATTTTTATCCTGGCAAAATTGCAGGCACAGGATTACCTGATCAGTTTTGCAGGCACAGGCGCCTCTGTCACAATTGATAGTGTAAGCGTTGAAAACCTTACCCAGGGCACCCGCCTGGTGGTGGGAAGCGGGGATCAGCTGCAACTGCTGGGTGCATTATCTTTAGCTGACCCTGGCTCAGCCAGTGAAGGAAGGTCGTTGCTGGTTTATCCCAATCCATCTATCGGAGAAGTTATTCTGACGTTTGAGGCGACCACAGGTGCCAAAACCAACATCGGACTGACAGACATGATGGGAAGGCCAGTGGCTTTTAAGCAGGCTTTTTTATCAGCGGGACGCCAGTCCCTGGTGATCAGCGGGCTGAATATCGGAATCTACACGGTTCTGATAAATTCGAAAACATACCGGTATTCCGGAAAAATCATTAGTCAGTCATCATCGGTGAAGCCAACCCGGATAAACCTGTACGCACAATCATCAGGCTATTCAGGTCCGGAAAAAAATAAAAATACGGAGACAGTCGTCCAGATGCAATACACAACGGGTGACCTGTTGAAATTCACCGGCCGATCCGGGATTTATGGTACCGTTATGATGGATGTTCCGGCAGCAAGTAAAACAATCACCTTCGACTTTGCACCCTGCACCGATTATGATAACAACCATTACACCACTGTTCAGATTGGTACCCGGACCTGGATGGCAATCAACCTGAAAAGCACGCACTACCCCGACGGAACCAAAGCCGAATATTTTGATTACGATCATGATCCGAATAACTCCTTGATTTACGGCAGATTGTATGCATGGTCGCCTGCCATGAAGGGAGCAGCAAGCAGCAACACAAATCCAAGCAATGTGCAGGGTATTTGTCCGGATGGCTGGCATTTGCCGAGCAAGTCAGAATGGCAGGAGCTTACCGGTTTTTTGGGGGGATCGGATGATGCCGGAGGGAAACTCAAAGAAACAGGAAATGCACATTGGATCAGTCCAAATGCCGGGGCGACGGATGAAACCGGTTTTACTGCCCTGCCTGCAGGAATGTGGGCCTTTTGGGACGAGTTTCAATGGAAAGGGGATCATGGTGCTTTTTCGACTTCCACCGGGAATCTCCCAATGGTTGAAGTCACCGCCATCATGCTTCAAACATCTAATGGTAGTTTGACAATCGGAGATTTTCATCCGGATGATGCCGTATCAGTTCGATGTGTGAAAAATTAGTCCTTCACCTGCGACAGCATGGCTGTGGCAGCTTTTTAAATGCTTAGCGTCTTAACAAATACAACAACTCACCTGACCATGAAAAAACTGATTATACTCATCTATTTGTGCCTTTTTATGCAGGTGCTTCCGGTTCAGGCGCAAAACAACCTCCCCTACCTCGGCCAGGATCCCCCGGGAATGACCACCAAACGGTTTCCTCCTGATTCGCTCCTGGGGAACACCAATTGGTGGTGGCACGGGTCACCCGTATTCACCCCTGACGGACTTGATATGTTCTGGACTGAATACGTAAGATACAGTCCCACGAATGAACTGGCAACGCTCTTCAACATGAAAGTTGAGAACAATAACTGGGGTGCCATCCATCATCCTTCGTTTGGAAACCAGAACTATTTTGAAAACAATCCTGTTCTTTCAGCCGGAGGCGACACATTATACTTCTTGTCCACCAAACCCGGCGGGCCCTATTTCAGGACCACACGCACTGCAACCGGTTGGAGCCAGCCTTCATCCGTGCCGATCCCAATTCCACCAGGCAGCAGTAACGGACTCCAGTTTGCAGTCAACCGGGATGGTGATTTCTACATCGAGGTCTCCATTCCCCCCACTGCGCCCCCTGATCTCTATGTTTCAAGACTCATCAACGGCAGTTACCAGATGGCTGAGAAACTGGGACCCGAAATCAATTCAGAATACCTTGACGCATTCCCGTTTATTGATCCCGACGAGGATTACCTGATCTTTGCATCAAACAGGCCCGGAGGTTTTGGTGGTCAGTTTGACAATTATATTTGCTTTAAGAACGGCGACTCCACCTGGACTGATGCCCTGAACATGGGACATGAAATCAATTCGGCCGGAGCATGGTTTGCTTCGGTGACCATTGACAAGCAATACCTCTTTTTCAATTCCTGGAAACCGGGGGATCAGGGCTACAACCCATACTGGATCAGTGCAGCCATCATCGACAGTCTGCGCCTGATCGTCGGCATATCAAAACCGGTGAAATCATCCGTGCATGCCACACTCCATCAGAATGTTCCAAATCCTTTTCGTGATCAAACCATGATATCATTTGAAATTGTCGCACCAACAGCAGTCACAATTGAGATCACTAGTTCCATGGGCATCCCGGTAAAATCTGTTGTCCAAAAGCAACTTTACCAAAGCGGGAAACACATGATCATGTTTGATGGAAGCGATTTACAGCCGGGAGTCTACCTGAGTATTTTAAAAGGTGAAGGAGTAAAACCTGAGATGAAAAAAATGATCCTTATTCATTAAAGTGACCATCCCCAAATTTGATAAACCGGGAGAATCCCGGTTTAAGCAATCCGGGAGTGCAATAATGGGGTGATATAAAATGATTTTTCAATTCGCGATGTGGAATACAAAGCCATTCAAACCCTTGCCAATTGCAATTTTCCTGTTCGTATCAATCACGGTATCAGGCCAGGAAGTGAAAACGGAAGTCAATCTGCCGGGCACCTTTGGGGAAAAATCCATGGAACATGCCAGGTTCCTGGCTTCATCCGGTGCCCCCGCCGCAGGAACCTCAGGAATGATGGCAGCAAGGATCATATTGAAAACAGTTGCATTGTTGAAATAGTTTTTTGATTTCTGAACAGTGAAATGAATCATACCATTTGAACCTGAAAATTTAACAATCATGAAAGTACATAGACTCATGCTGACATTGGGTTTTGTTATAAACATCTCATTGTCTGTTCAAAACCAGAACATTCAAATTGGCTACTCGAACGAATGGCCGAATGAACCCTCTATTTGCATGAACCCTGCAAATCCTGACCAGATCATCATCGGGTCCGTTCTCGACAACTATTACACCTCCGACAACGGCGGACTGAGCTGGCAGCATGGTATCATTACCTCATCCTACGGGGTTAATGGTGACCCCGTGATCCTGGTCGATAATGGCGGGAATTTTTACTATTTCCACCTGGTTTCCGACCTGAGCCGGGTAGTCTGCCAAAAAAAGAACGGGTTGCAATCACCGTGGTCTGTCGAGTCCTATACCGCGGTCCATTATGACTATGATATTGATAAGGAATGGGCAACGTATGATCCCATCACGAACAACCTGTACTGCTCATGGACCCGGTTTAATACCTGGGGCAGTTCAAGCCCGACCGATTCAACGGACATTTTCATCTCAAAATCGACTGATGGCGGGTTGTCCTGGGGGGATCAGAAACTAATCAGCAATATTGGCGGGAATGCTACCGGCGGATTTGGCAGTGTCCATGGCTCTTACCCAACTACCGGGCCGAACGGGGAGGTTTACGTGGCCTGGTGGAGCCCCGCCGGCCTCATGTTCGACAGATCAACGGACCAGGGTGAAACATGGCTTGACACCGACATCAACATAACGGGGTTCTCGGTCCAATGGATCACCACGATACCCGGCATTCAAACAGGGGTGAGTTTCCCGGTCACTGCCTGCGACCGCAGCAACGGACCCTACAACGGTACCATTTATGTAAACTGGACTGACAAACGCAGCGGGTCCAATGATGCAAACATATGGCTTGCAAAATCGACGGATGGCGGGACAACCTGGTCGGCGCCCATACGTGTCAATGACGACCCGCCGGGCAGGCACCAGTTTTTCAATTACATTACCGTTGATCAGGTTACAGGTAAAATCTATGTCATTTTTTATGATCGCAGGGACTACACCAATACCAATACCGATGTCTATCTTGCCATTTCAGAGGATGGAGGGGCAACATTTTCAAATCACAAAATCAGTGATACACCATTTATCCCCTATTCAACCTTGTTTTTTGGGCACTACATTGGTGTTGTTGCCCACGACAACCATGTTTTCGCAACCTGGATGCGCATGGACGCTGGGGACCTGAGCCTCTGGGGGCAACGGATAGATCCGGCTACAGTTGGACTTGATCCTGAACCTTCTGTACCGCACTCATTGGCACAAAACACTCCCAATCCATTCCATGAGGCCACTTTCTTCTCTTTCAAACTAGCCACGCAATCCAATGTAATCCTGATGGTCATCGATATCTTTGGAAATAATGTTGCCACCCTCATCAATAATGAGAAGATGGATGCCGGCAAACATACGGTGTGCTTTTCTCCCGAGAAATACAATTTACCTTCGGGGATGTACCATTATTCTATGGTTACCAATAATAAAGCTATTACCAGGAAAATGATCTATGCGAAATAAAAGCCAACAGGAAAGGCAAAATACCAATTGAGAAATGAAAGCAAAAGTAATTTTCTTCATTTGCATCTTATTATTTTCAGGAATGCCGGCAAGGCCTCAGAACAAACGAATGATTTTCAAAGGTCATGTGCTTGATCGCGAACTGTTTATTCCACTGAAAGGAGCGAATATCCGGGTTGACGGAACACGGAAGGGGGTGGTTGCCAGTGACGAGGGATCCTTCACCATAACCATCTACAATATTCCTGTTTTTTTGACTGTGAGTCATGTTGGTTATGAAACCCAGCGGATCTGGCTCGATCAGACTAAGACCGCCATCACCGTTCTGATGGCCATAGCTACCAGCAATCTTCCCGAGATTGAGATCAAATCAAAGACCGACCCAACGCCGTTTTTCAAGGATAACAAATACGCTGTGCTCGATTACGAGGTCGACAGTGGCATGGTCTACCTGCTGACTTACCGCTCCCGTATGCTGAAGTCGGAGCTGCTTTGTAAGTCGTTTTCCGGCGATACACTGGCCATCTCCGGACTACTAACGTTTAAACCTACCGGACTCTTTCACGACTGCCTTGGCAACATGCATGTGCTGAGTGCCGATTCAGCCTACCAGCTGTACCGCCATGATAGCCGCCTTCAACTGATCTACCCAGTCGAAATCAACCGATTCCATGGCATCATGCCGGGATGTGTGGCTTCGACCAACGAACTGTTGTTTGTCCGTAAGGTGAGTCCCGACGGACAAATTGTGCTTTTCAGCGCAATTGACCGCAAAACAAGAAGCAACCGATTCCAGCAGGCTTCAAGAGATGAGGTGAAATTGAAAATGTTGCATGACTCGCCATATGATCTCTACCTGCTATTAATGGACTCAATTCCAGGCAATCCCTACGAAGCAGCTTACATGCAGTGGCTGAAGAAGATCATTTACAAACCGAATACCTCGACACTGCACAAAATTGGGGACCTGATGTGCGTATTCAATACAACAGACTACACCTTAAGCCTTTACATTTTAAGCGGGGAGTTAACTTCCAAACTAAAAATGCCGGTTGAAAAGATTGATGACGGGAAATGGACCACCGAAATTTACATCGACAACATAAAGAACAAGGTTTACACAACGTTTCGAAAAGGTGGGCGATTCACCCTATACCGGATCGATTTGAACAATGGTGAACTGAAGCGGCAATTCAGCTCAGTGCACGACTTTCCCCGGAAGATCAGGGTCCACGACAACCACCTCTTTTACCTCTATGATGTCCCCGGCGAGGGAGATAACAAACATCTCTTCATTCAGAAATTATAGCAGGCATTCTATCTATTTACATTAACTTTGTGATATGATCCTTTGAAAGTATCCTGATCGTGTCACTCAAAATTTGTCAAAACAGGAGGAATCCACTGAAATCTGTTGCCTTGCTGGTGGTTTTTATCCTGTTGCATGGTCCTTTGACTGCTCAGCTTTCAGTTATCCAGGGCGCATCGATGGGGCTGACACCGGAGCAATTGGTCCGCGATTACCTGGTCGGGAAGGGAGTTGTCATTTCCAATGTCATGCTGAACGGATCATCTGATATCATTTCCAGGAGCCATATTGGTTATTTTAATGCCTCAGGGGGAGCATTCGACCAGCTTAACATGGAGGGTGGCATCATTATGACCACCGGGAGGGCTGACTATGTCATCGGTCCAAACAACAAACCCAGTATGGGTTTCAGGTCAAATTCCGGTTCTGATCCCGATCTTGAACAACTTACTGGTTCCACAGCCTTTGATGCCTGTGTCCTTGAATTTGATTTTATCCCTCAATGCGATACCATGCGGTTCAGGTACGCATTCGGGTCAGAAGAATTCTATGAATTTTGCGGAAAAAACATCAATGATGCCTTCGGTTTTTTACTCAGCGGACCTGGCATTCACGGTGAATTTTCGAATAACAGCCTGAATATCGCTACGATGCCGGGAGGCTCCGGATTCGTTACCATAAACAATATCTGTCCCGACTCAACAGCGGCCTGGAATAATCAGTCGGGTTCCTTTCTCCAGTATGATGCGATGACATGGGTATTTACTGCGTGGCACATTGTGGTTCCGTTCCAGCAATATCACCTTAAACTGGTCATCGGAGATGATGCAGACCAAACCTACGATTCAGGGGTTTTCTTAGAAAAAGGAAGCTTTTCGTCCGGGTTTGATTTCTCATTATCAAACAGTCCTTCTAATCCGCAATCGGGATCCCAGGCCATTGAAGGATGCAACGACATGGTTGTATGGTTTACCCTCCCCCAGCCTGCGCAAACTGAACTCCAGGTTGATTTTAACATTACCGGTACCGCATCAGGTGGAATCGATTATTCCCCGGTTCCAGGATCGGTAATCTTTATGCCAGGAGAGGACAGTTCGGCACTGATCATTCATCCGATCGCCGACGGGATTTCCGAAGGATCTGAAACGGTCATATTGGACATCTTCAAGAAGACATGCTTTGGCATGATCATGATACCAGATACCATTACCATCCTGGATTATTCACCGTTGTCGGTTTCGGTGGGCGACGATGCAACCATTTGTCCCGGTGATTCAATTCTGCTGGTTGCCAGCGTATTGGGCGGATTGAAGCCATTTAGCTATTCCTGGAACTATTCATTGGTAAATGATAGTGCGATTATGGTAAAACCCAGTCAACAAGGCAACAGGATTGAGGTCAATGTCATCGACCACTGCGGAATCCGTGTTTCCGACTCCATCATGATCCAAGTTGAGCCCGTTGCATTGCTCACAAACCAGCCTGCCTCCGGCACGATTTGCAGCGGCAATAATACGGGCATCATCCTTACCTCAAACATTTCAAAGGCATACTTCTCGTGGGATCCATTGATTGTTGCCGGAAATATTTATGGATCTGGTTCCGGGACCGGAAGCAATATAGACCAGCTTTTAACTTTAAATTCTGATCTTCCCGGGATGGTCAATTATCGCATTCGTGTTACCGGAAATGGCTGCGATACGACATTCACCGACTATCTCCTTAAAGTAAATCCCCTCCCCTATATTGAACTGGGTGAAACGGTTTACATTGAACCGGGCTCCATGCTGGAGTTGCATGCAGGAGCTGGTTTTTCCGAATATCTTTGGTCAACCGAATCCTCCGACTCCATTATCATGGTAAACCAGGGCGGAACCTACTGGGTAAAGGTGACAAACCAGTATGGTTGTAAAGATGCTGACACGATACTGGTTAATGAATTGGGGTTGAATGTCCCGAATGCTTTTTCTCCCAATGGGGATGGATTGAATGACCGTTTCAGGATCAAGGGTTTTGAACCAAACGAAACCGTTCTCCTTCAGATTTTTAACCGTTGGGGAAACCTGATTTTCGAAACACACGACCTGGATAAAGGATGGGACGGTACCTCGGCCGATGGGCCCATTCTGGCAGGCACCTATGTATGGATAATCCATGTCAGGTCGGGTCGTGACAACATTTTCAAAGGAACGGTCACTGTCGTTCTGTAACCCGGAGACAACCTGAACGTCTTATGGCAGATATTCTTTTTTCAAATCGACCATATAACCGATATTCTATGCAAGCACCACAATTTAAACTTACTGCGATTTGCCTCATCACGCTGTTATTTTCCGCAACCGGAATTTACGCACAGTACAACAATACCACAGAAGCAATCGATTTCATCAACGACAGGCTTTCACACTCCATCATACAGAAAATCGATCAGGACGGTACCGTGACCATAAGCGCCCCGAGCGAGAAAATAAAATTCAAACTCCGGGAAGTTTCATTTAACTATAATGGTGGGAATAACGATGACCGGGTCAGGGTGTTCGGAGACAATTGCATTGAACATTATGATCATAAAATCCTATCTGAAAAAACAAGCCGTCAGTCATTCGTCTGTGAATCGGAAAGAGAAACAAATGAAGTGATCGCTGCTTTCAGATTTCTGAAAAAATTATATCCCGGCGAACCGTTACATTCACAGTCAGGAAATAAAAAACTGAAAATCAGCGATTCAACATTTGGAGCAAAAACCGTCAGTGAAGCCATCGACTTCATCAATGAGAATCTCTCCTACTCGATGATCACTGGTGTTGATGAACAGGGTGTAATGACAATCAATTCACCTGATGAAATCTATCGGGTGAATCTGAAACTGGCTGAATTCGGGTATAATGATGCCGACGACGGATCAAAGCTGAGGATCTATGGAGATTTCTGTATTGAGGTAAAAAAAGACCGCGGAAGCAAGAAATTCATAGCCCGGAAATCATTTCAGGCACCAGACCGTGTTAAGGCTTACAAGGTGATCAGCATCCTCTATTACCTTAAAGCCACTTATTCAGACTTAGATCCTGGTACCATCCCCGGATTGAAAAATGTTAACGGTAAACGAACCAGCAGTTACACCAAAGTCCAGGATGCCATCGACTTTATCAACGATCGACTTTCCTATTCAATCATACTGGGGATCGATAAAACGGGTATGATCACCCTCAATGCCCCTGAAGAGATTTACCGCTTCAAGATAAAGGAGGTAAAGATCAGTAAAACTGACCATCGCAACATCAGTTCCGATTGGTTCAACATCCCCATCCCCGGTGATTATTCCCCTGGAATTCTTGTTAAATGTAACGATTGCATAAAAAAATACGAATCAACCGGTTCTTATGATTCCATCGATGAGCAGGTTTTTCAATGCAGGAACATGTCGGACGTAAAGGATGTGCTCAAAGCCTTGGAATATCTTAAGGTTACCCCGCTTTTGTAGTATTTCACCTGCTATTTTGTTCCTGTTACAGATTCCGTTTATATGGACTGGTTTATTGGCCTATCTTAGTTAAAAACTTAGTGAAGTTATCAATTTGCCTGTTTCAAGGACATAAAAAGGTTCATCAAATGACTACAACTTTTCTTAAGCGCGGACTCATGCAATTAGGCCTGGTTTTATCTGTTATAATGGTCCATGGCCAATTCCCGGGCGGGCCCTACCTGGGTCAGCCAGTTCCGGGAAATACACCTGAAATCTTTGCACCGGGGCTCCTTCCTGAATTCATTTCAGATATCACCTTTTCGCCTGATGGGAAGGAGTGTTTTTCATCAAGATGGTCTATCGGTTTTTCGTCGGTACTCATGACCACAAAAGAAGAGGGAGGTACCTGGCCGGAATTTGACACTGCTTTCTTTTCGATAGAGATGGATCAGTGCCCCCACCTCACCCCTGACGGCAACCGGCTCTATTTTGCCAGCTACAAGCCTGTTCCTCCCTCTCCATTTTATGACCGTCATCTCTGGTATACGGACAAAACTGGTACCGGATGGTCCGAACCTGTCATGATGGACTCCCCGATCAAGGAGCACTTCGTTGTTAAAGCTTCTGCCGCCAGCAATGGCAATTTATATTTAGCCATAGCAGATGACAATGATCCCGGAATCTATATTTCCAGGTTTGTTAACGGCAATTACCTTGAACCTGAGAAACTTAGCGATAGCATCAATTACCTGAACAGGCCCTTGAATCCTCATATAGCCGCAGACGAGGGGTACATTGTGTTTGATGTTGGAGAAACACCGGATCCGCTTTCCCAGCGCGACCTGGCGATCAGCTATCGTAAAACGGACGGAACCTGGACAAAAGCTGTGTTATTTGACAGCACGATCAATACATCCCAGGATGAATATTCACGCTTTGTAACCCGGGATAACCAGTTTCTGTTTTTCGGGCGGAATAGTGATAGTTACTGGGTTGATATCTCCGGATTGATAACCGGGTCATCGGAAAGTCCTTTGTCAATGAATTCTCCTCAGTTATTCCAAAACGTTCCGAATCCATCCATGGGCAGTACATCCATCAGATATCTCCTGACAAAATCAGGGAAAGTAAACTTGACTGTTTATAATTCTCTGGGAAAGGAGATCGCTGTGCTGGTAAACGGGTCCGTCACCGCAGGATATCATCAGGTAACCTTTAACTCCGGTGACCATCCCGCCGGGGTGTATGAATATGTTCTGAAAACCCAAAATTCGGTGTGCATTCGTAAGATGATCTGTATTAAATAATCCTTCCCTATGTCCAGGTTCCTGATATCCACGGGATTAATCGGCAGCCTCATCTATTTTTCAGTACAATCTGCCACGGCACAGGAAGCTGACAGCAGTGCATCATCTGATCCCTGGAAACAGCAGGTTGCAGGGATAACACTTGTTCCAGGTTTGCAAGCAGACTCAAGACTATTAAAAGAACAGTCGATAGAGGTGCGTCCCGATATGGTCTTTGTGCCAGGTGGTAAATTTAAAATGGGCTGCAATATTGGAGGAAGTGATGAATCGCCGGTACATGAAGTCGTGCTTGATGATTTCTATATCGGAAGGTACGAGGTGACGCAACATCAGTGGAGAATGATCATGGACCAGGACACAAACAAATGTTATTTTGAAGGATGTGACAGTTGCCCGGTTGAGCGGGTAAGCTGGTATAATGTGATGGAGTTTATTGAGAAACTGAACGAAAAAACCAAGATGAATTACCGGCTCCCAACGGAGGCGGAATGGGAATATGCAGCCAGAGGTGGATCCATGTCAAAGGGTTATAAATACAGCGGGAGCAACAACGATGTCTCCGTTGCATGGAAAGTAGGAATTTCCTCTGCCAGGACGCATTCCATCGGCCGGAAAAAACCGAATGAACTGGGTATTTACGATATGAGTGGCAATGTATTTGAATGGTGTGCCGATTGGTACTCTTCAACATGGTACCAGGTATCCCCAAGGTCTAATCCCACCGGTCCGGCTGAGGGAACCTACCGGGTCATGCGCGGTGGAAGCTGGTTTTACGATCATGCGGGTCTTCGCGTAACAGACCGTGAAAGTGCAAATCCCACATACCGCTATGGGTATGTGGGATTCCGCTTATGCAGGTCTGCTTCAACTTCAGGGTTCTAGTCATCAAATAGGCTGAGACTATTCCACGATCATCTTCCGGGTGAATAATTCTCCATTGATGCTGACCGTATAGAAATAGATTCCATGGGTAAGTGAACCACAGTCAATGTTAATCCGATGGGTTCCGGGCTGCATCATTCCCAGGTTGTTCGTGCTGACCGTTTGCCCCATCATGTTGCTGATTTCCAACATCACGGGGGCAGGATAATTAACCGTAACATTAAAAGAGGTCGATCCCTTCGCCGGATTCGGAAAATTTTGGGTCACGGCATTGCTGACTGAAGCATGGCTGATATCCATTCCGGCTGCAATAAACTCAGAAGTAGGTATTTCACGGTATTCAAGGTTTACACTGTGCACCGGCACCGGTGGTGCAGTACCGGAGGCACCAACATTGGTTCCAGGCTGCGATGAGGTTTGTGTCAATATCTGCAGGTTATTGTTCTTTATGCCTTTTGCCATGGCAGGGTAAACATATTCCTGGAACATGTAAAGCACACTGGAGTTAAAGTCCTTCATTTCGGACCATGCCGGTTTCCCGTTAAACCATGCCCTTCCCCATATATGGCGGTAATTGTAGGGATCAGGTGAGGGATTTCCAACGGTCAAACCCGACCATATGAAATAGATATTATTATATTCGTCGATGGTCATCTGCGGATAACTTGACAGGCTGACACCATAATAGGGAAAATCGACGATGGTATCCCCGGCTGAGTTTGATGCAACATAACCAATGCAAAGATCATGTGCAATGAGGGTATCGATATCGGTCACAATGGCTGTATCCATCACAGGCATGGTGGAATTCCAGTAAACAAGGCCGTCGGTTCCGGGAGCGTACAATTTACCTGTGCCATCGTCAAGTGCCCGCATGCGGCCAAATGCCACATGGAAAATTCCGTTTTTATCCATAACCCCGGAAAATGAACCATCACTGCAAATGAATCTCGGAGTGACCTGGTTGTCAGGATTTTTGCAATAATAATTTGGGAGGATAGGCACCTTGGTCCAGGTATTTCCATTATCATAGGATTTCATAAGGAAAGTATCGACCCAATGTCCACCGCAGATAAATGCAATGGTATCCCCGTGTGGTTCAATCCAGGTATAAATGTCACCGGAAAATCCAAGGTAGTTGCTTGAATCAAGGCCCGCGAACTGGATTCCGTTCTTATCCCAGGTTACGCCGCCATCGAGTGACCTGTAATAAAGCAGTGCACCGTCGAGCCCTTTATAGATCGTGCCTCCATTGGAAACTTTCCTGGTTAAGGCAAGAACATGAATATTCTGAAAGTTGGTCCCGTTGGTAATGACACTGGGCCACACAAGCGGCGCATCACTGGCGGGAGAGGTCGGGGCCATAGTTTCAGTCCACGCACCTGTACCCTTTACCGGGCGGGTATTCATGACAAGGTTGACAGTGGTGCGGTGCGAGATTATCAGCTCTCCGTTACCCATCCAGCGATTGATCACCGGCCATCCGGCTTTCACGCTTTCAATCCTTGAACCAGGCGCCATGCCCCATGAGGAGCCGTCACTGTAGTTATAGCCGGTACCACGATCGGCGTTGCCGGCAATATTGCTCATCATCCAGCATGCCGAAACAGCCCCGTCAGGCCACAAGTAGAGGCGGTTTGGCACCGTTGCATTGGTCTGCTGGTCGTAAACGGCCGATGAACCTATAACTTCATCGAGAGCTGCTTTTGAATTGACGGTTCCATTAACTGGCTGCAAATAATTAATATAATCATCGATAAGCACCGGGGCCGGAAGCACCAGGTTTTCCAAGGCCGCAGATGGGGCCACACGTTTGTGCTGCGCAAAAGCCGTGGCAGTCAGACAAAAAGCAGCCAGAAAAAGAGTAGTTTTTTTCATAGTTCAGATATTTATAGGGTTAGTAAATAAAAGAAATCAGAATTAAAAAGATGAGGCTGTCTGCCCCGACAGCCCCATCCTACCAGGGATCCGCTGCAAACAAATCCCTGGGATCATATGATTCCGCATCACCTTCATCATTTAAAACACCTTTACCAAGCAGTCCCCGAAGAATTTTACATTGTTTCACCAAAAACCATTTGTAACCAGCAACGGCATGAGGTAAAAGGTATGTCATGAAGTTCATGCAAAAAAATCATGATGAGCGACAAATATAAAACTGTGGTAACTCAGGATAAAAACAACTCTTTTAAAGGTTGAAAGTGGTCGTTGAAACCATTGATTTGCACGTTTATCAAGCATTTAGGTTCATTTTACAGGATAACGGCAATTTCACCCCGGTTACCGATGATTTTGGAGGAACTAACCTGAATTAATTATTTACCTTTGAACTGGGAAACGATGAATGCACATTTCCACCCCTTATGACAAATGGCAGATACAACAAAAAATATAACCAGTGAAGTGATTATCAACAATGCACTAAAGAAGAGTGAAGAGAAGTACCGGAACCTGCACATGAGCATGATGGATGGTTATGTTTTTGTGAACATGCAAGGTCAAATCAGCGACAGCAATGAAGCATATCAACGCATGGTTGGTTACACAGCATCTGAACTTGCGGTGCTCACCTACAAAGATCTGACCCCTGTCTGCTGGCATGAATTCGAACAAAAAATTGTCATTGAGCAGATAATGCCAAAACGACATTCCCCTGTTTACCAGAAGGAGTACATTAAAAAGGATGGTACTGTTTTTCCGGTTGAGCTTCGTACTTTCTTGTTCATCAACGATTCCGGGGAAACCGAAGGCATGTGGGCCATTGTCCGCGATATTACTGAACGTAAACAAGCGGAGGAGCACATCAGGAAATCGGAGGAGAAATTCCGCAGAATCGTGGAATCCTCACCTACCGCAATGTATTTCTATCATCTGGACCATAACAACCGGCTCATCCTAACAGGCGCCAATCCTGCATCGGACCTGATTATAGGGATCTCACACCGGGAGTTGCTTGGAAAAACAATTGAAGAAGCATTTCCGAACCTGGGCTACACAGATGTTCCCGATCTTTACAGGAGAGTAGCAAAAAACGAACTTGGATCCCAATCGTTTGAAATCGCCTACGAAGATGAACGATTTTCCGGATACTATTATGTATGTGTATTCAGAACAGGTCCGGATGAAATAGCCGTGGATTTTCTGGATATTACCCGGCGCAGGCAGGTTGAAGAGGCACTTAGAAGATCAGATATTGAGTACCGCGATACATTGGATGCACTCCCCGACTGGATTTATGTAGTTGATAAACAATTCAAAATCGTTATGGTTAATGCTGCTGTCAGGAATGAACTTGTTTGTCAAAATTTAAATCCCGACTGCATTGGGGAAGAAATAAAAACTGGATTCCCGTTCATTGGAAATAATTCGTTGGATGATATCAGACTTGTATTCAGCAAAGGATCGCCATCAACTGGTACGGAGAAATTTGTTTGGCATGGCCGGCTGCTGCATACTGAAATCACAAGAATTCCCATTCAAAAAGACCAAAGTGTAGAAAAAGTGATCGTCATGATCCGCGACCGGTCGAAAGAAAAGGAGATCGAAGAGTTCAAACAGCGCAGTACGGAACAAAAGGAGGTGCTGCTGAGAGAAATTCATCACCGGGTAAAAAACAATCTGGCTATCGTGATCAGCCTCCTGAACTTCCAATTGCAGAATAATACCAGCAAAGAACTTTCACGCATTATCATGGATATACAAATGCGGATACGTTCCATGGCGCTCATTCACGAACATCTTTACCGTTCCGAGAATCTTGACCGGATTCCCCTGGCAGATTATATTGAATCGCTGGCATACAAGATCATGACTGCCTTTACCGGGCAACAAGTTAAACTGGATCTTGATCTTGTTCCCATGGATGTCGGCATTGAGACTGCCCTGCCCGTTGGACTCATCATCAACGAGCTGCTTACCAATGCATTTAAGTACGCGTTCCCGGATGATGCTACAGGTAATATCCGCGTGATCGTCAACGCAGGGCAAAATCAGATGTGTTTGCTGACAATTCAAGATGACGGAGTGGGCCTTCCTGAGTCTTCAACTTTGGACTCGGAGAAATCACTTGGACTTTATATTGTGCGACTGCTTGTCGAACAACTTGGTGGGACTATTAATATCGACAGGCAAAACGGAACCTCTTTCAGCGTACGTTTCCGTAATGTGCTGCCACAAAAGCCTTAACATTAATGAATTATTTATTACAACTTAAATCTCTGATATCGTTTATGAAAATCTTTTTGAATATGGGCTGGGGCCTCTTGATTTTGCTGGTTCAATCCATGAATTGTCCGGGGCAGACAGTTGGAGAATCCCGGTTTGACAGCGTGTGGACCGGCTATTTCAGACTCAATAGCGGAGGCTGGACTGCAGGTGATGCAACCATTTCGGTTCCTCTGCCCGACGGACGGGTAATCTGGCTGTTCGGCGATAGCTATACGGTGGCAGTTAACACAGTGAATAACACGTTACCGTGCCTGTTCCAGGTTCGCAATTGCTTTATGGTACAGGATTCTGTCGACCCTTCGGTTTTCAAGACCATACTTGACACCACCATGACCGGTGTAAATATGACAACCTTCAAACTGAGACCAAACGACACCTCCATTTTTTGGCCGGGACATGGTTATGTTAACAATGATACCGTTTATATTTTCCTGGAACGATATAAAAATTCAAATCTTGATTACGAGGGTTGTTATATTGCCAAACTTACCTATCCCGATCTGCACCAGGTTGCGCTTTTGCCAGTCACATCATCGGGAACGGACCATATCTTTGGAAGAGCCGTATTGGCCGATCCTGCCGGAGACTGGTTATATGTTTACGGGAATCGGGTAAACTGGATTGTTTGGGAACCTGTTGTGGCCCGATGCGACATCTCCAACCCGATGCTGCCCTGGGAGTTTTATACCGGCAGCGGATGGTCTGCGGATCCCGGGCAGTCACAAAAAATTGGCAATGATCCCGTCTCTCCCGGGTTTTCGGTATTTTCCAGGGATAACAGGTTTTACCTGGTCACCCAGGAAAATGGATATCTTGAATGCAGCCTGGGGCGTGATATTTATTCCTATACGGGTCTTTTCCCATGGGGGCCATTTACCGGGAAAAAATTACTCTATACCGAAGAAAGTCAATTCAACGGAGCCTACCTGCTGACTTACAACGGACAAGCACATCCATGGAATATTGAAAACAACGAACTTCTGATCTCTTACAATGTTAACGATCGGGTGGACACCCTTGCACCCTACATCTGTCCCTCGCAATGCGAAAATATCTGGACTGACAGGCTTGATGCTGATACCTATCGTCCGAAATTTATACGGGTCCCGATGGACTTGATCACTTCGACCGGTGATGGTCCGGAATCAGCTTTTAAGCATTGTCTGGGTGTAAAAATCACGCCACATCCTGTGGAGCGAAACAGCACATTGCAGCTCCAGATTAGCACTTCAGGGATTTGGAGCGGCACAATCAGGGTGACCGATCTTTTTGGCAGGGAGTTATATACAAAACCTCTGATCCTTCATCCGTCAAAAAACCTTCTTGACCTGAAGGCACCAGCAAATGCGGGATTGTACTTTCTTGAGTTCACCGGCAACCCGGAATGCGGGCGGGTATTGAAAATGCTTGTGAAATAGGACTGTCAAGTCCAGGTATTATGATGATATTTCAACATCGTTTCCTCATTTGAGCCTTTTCGAAAAGAAATCAAAATGGTATCCGACGGCTGATTTCCAGTATACATAATCATGGCCTCCCGGGCTGATGATGTAAGTCGCCTTGATCTTGTTTTCATCGCACGCCTGTTTGAACTGATTGTTCAGGGCATAAAAACGGTCCGAACTGCCGCAGGTTATAATAATCTCTCTTCCTGATCCTGCGATCTTGTTTATGTTTCCTTTGACTGAATAAGCATTCAAAGCTTTGATTCCGGATTTTTTACTGTGAATTCCCAAGTAATCATTGATACTGTATTCATTCCAGCAGAAACTTAAATCCAATACACCGCTCAGGCTGCCGGCGCTCCTGAAAAAGTCAGCCTTTTGTGCAAAAAGGTAAAGTGCGCCATGTCCCCCCATACTCAGCCCGGTAATAAAGAGGTTTTCGGCATCGGTTCGATAAGTGGCTGCTATAAACGGCATCAAATCCCGGAAGAAGAAATCCGCATACTGACTCTGCTTGACTGCGGGACTGTTAATGTACCACGAATCGATCAGTCCATCAGGACATACAATGATAAAACCAAAGCGATCTGCAAGGCATTGACAGTCGATAATATCGTTCCATTGTTGATAAGACCCTTGCCATCCGTGCAGAAGATACACTAAAGGATAACGATCTGAGGGATGTGACTCATATTCTGAAGGAGTAAAGACCCAGACCGTATCGTGGACCGGAATATGGACTGATTTCAGAATGTGCTGTTTCTGGGCCGGCAGGATAACATTGGCTGTCGCCAGAAAAAAAATCGTGAAAAGTATTTTTCTCATTCATTATCATTTTAGTAATTCCCATATCAATTCATTGCATCCTGAAGCAGATCGCGGGATCAGGGCTTACCCTTTTTAAATCCAAGTGTATGATCGGGCTAATCCTCAAAAATTCGCTTTACCGGAACTCTAAGGAATACCGGCCGGTATTTGCTTGCATCGCGGAATACATCTTCCACCACAAAACTATTTATACAACTGGAAATCAGCAGCTTGCCGTTATCAATAAACTTCGGATGGGCCAGGCTGTTGTAAGCGAACAGATTAGCCGTGGATGCCACATCTTCTGGAAGTTGTGCGAGGCAGAGCACTTTCCGGTTTTTCCAGCCGGTAAAGGGAGAATCTGAATAGTACGAAACAATCTCCCGG
>Ga0074195_1002511_pt1 | contig 20214 bp, 18 predicted proteins | sample EPASupsiteHSE623_FD_64525 | JGI IMG/M metagenome (GOLD analysis project Ga0074195, IMG submission 64525) | Bioremediated contaminated groundwater from EPA Superfund site, New Mexico - Sample HSE6-23 | ecosystem: Environmental > Aquatic > Deep subsurface > Groundwater > Contaminated ...
TTCAGAAGTTTATGGTGACCCTTTAATTAACCCGCAAACTGAAACTTACTGGGGTAATGTTAATCCTATTGGCCCAAGAGGCTGTTATGATGAATCAAAACGTTTTGGCGAAGCTTTAACAATGGCTTATCATAATGAACACAAACTAGATACAAGAATAGCAAGGATTTTTAACACCCATGGTGAGAGAATGCGCCCTAATGATGGTAGGGTTGTATCCACATTTATTAATCAAGCACTAAAAAATGAACCATTGACAGTTTTTGGAGATGGAAGTCAAACTAGAAGCATTCAATATGTTTCTGATCTTGTTAAAGGTATTGTTGCTTTAATGAATTCAAATGTTTATACCCCTGTAAATATAGGTAATCCACAAGAAATATCCGTTTTAGAACTAGCTGAACTAATAATAAAATTAAGTGACAGTAGAAGTAAAATAATCTTTAAAGAACTGCCTCAGGACGATCCCAAAGTTAGAAGACCTGATATATCCTTTGCTAAAAAACATTTAAATTGGCAACCTGTTGTTGATATTAAAGAAGGCTTAATTAAATCAATAGAATGGTACAATAACCTCCTTTTAAAAGGTATTGCTTAAAAAAATAAGCTACATAAGCTATAAGTACAGTATTTGATTAATTATATTTCAATAATTATTTGTTTTCAGGAGAAAACGGATACCATTTATCTGCCCATTCACTCATATTATCAATTACAGCTTTAAATTCCCTTCCTCTTTCAGTTAATGAATACTCTACCTTAGGAGGAATCGTTGAATATTGCTTTCTATTAATAATACCGTATGATTCTAAATGTTTGAGTCTAGCTGAAAGTGTTCTTGGTGAAATACCTTTAATTGACTGTTCTAGAACTATAAACCGTTGGGTTTCATTTTGAGCTAACTGTAAAACTATTAATATGGAATATTTATCACCTATAAGCTCTAACGCTCGTTCTATTGGACATTCAATTTTTGAAAGGTTTTCAAACTCTGGTGTAATTTTAATATTTTCCAAAATACCTACACTATTCTTCAATTTAAATTACCACCTTTTTTATAATAACTTTAATTTTTATAGTAACCTAATTTTGGCTAAATTACAAGACATAATTATATATAGATTTGATTTAATAATTCGGAATTTATTGGTTTCTAAATGCTCCTAACCTCTTTAAAATTTTAGGACAATTTAGCATAAAATACTCGCTAATCAACTGATTTATTTTTATCTTTATCATGTGTTTTAGATAAATTAGATAGATGATCTTCAATATTTAGCAATAAAGATATTATTGATGGTATAATTAAGCATAAGAAACCGGTTAATAACAGCTTGCAAGCTTCAAATAATTTGTTAAAAAAATCTTGATCTGTACTAACTACAAAATTCTTTACAGTAAAAACAAAAAATACAATGGCAAAAAACCAAAAAACCTTTGAAACTCCTAATAAAAAAACAAATTTTTTATTTTCAGAAGTTTCTTGAAAGCCTGAAGACTCCAACATTGGAGAACGAAGCTTGTAAGTTCTTTGTTGATATGATTTCTCAGACTGTTTGATCTCTTCCTCAGCAAGTTTATATCCACAACTTGGACAAAATTTGCTTGTATGACTGATACTTGCACTACAAAATGGACAATTTTCCATTAACTTTACTCCATTCTTTAATGCATAATAATATATCATAACAAAAATACTTTAAAATTGGTAAAATAACTTTATGTCAAAAATATTATTAGTTGACAATAATAATGAAACCGCCCAAAAGACCTATCGTTTACTAAACGATTTTGGTTACCAGGTATTAATAGCACAAGACAGCGAGGAAGCTGTCAAGCTTACTAATGAAAATTTACCGGATATAGTATTAATTGATGCTACAGCTGTTAAAGACGGCCTATCAAACATATGTAAAAACCTAAAATTCTACACACAAACAAACGATATACAAATACTTTTACTAACCGCAAAAAACTCTTCACAAGATGACGTACTAGCCGGTGCGGATGGATATATAACAAAACCTTTTAGTGACAGTATTTTAATAGCAACAATAAATGCCCATCTACGAATTAAAAAACTTCTAGACATACTTTATACTAACAATAGCGAATTAGCAAAGAGTCTCTATCAATTAAACGTTTTATATAACACTTCATCACAGTTTGCAGGCACATTGGATAAAAATAAACTGCTAAAGATAATGCATACTGGCTTAGAAAAAAGCCTTAAGTATTCACTTTGTTGTACTCTCCTATTAAGTGAAGCAAAACCACGCTTAATAATTAATTCAACAAAACTTTTATCTGATGAACTGTTGAATGAAATAAAAAAACGTATAATAAGTAACTATAAAGATTATACCGGCGAAAATAGATCAGATTTAAATGTAGATAAACTAGCCATAGAAATATATAATAGAACATCTAGTGGTTTATTAGATATTAATATACTGGATAAAGATTATCTGTTTTCTTCTATAAACGTCGCAGACAAACCTTTTGGTGCTGTTGAAATAATAAGAGAAGCAGAATTTTCAGGAGAAGATATAACCTGTTTTCAAACAGTGGTAAAGCAGGTTTCTTTACCATTAGAAAGTGCTATTCTTTATGAAGAAATAAAAGAAAAAAATATTAAGCTAGAAAAACTTGAAAAACTTAAATCAGAGTTTATTTCCATTGTTTCTCATGAACTACGTACACCTTTAACAGCTATCAAAAGTTCCATAGATATTATTTTATCTGGTCGATCAGGAATAACAAATACGATCCAGAGTCAGTTTTTAAATACAGCCAAGAGAAATGTTGATAGATTATCCAATATTATTAATGATTTACTAGACTTGTCAAAAATAGAAGCAGGCAAAATGGAGTATCGATTTGCACTGTTAGATATTATTGAGCCTGTTAATCATGTAGTATCAACGTTTGAGCATTTGGCTGAATCTAAAAATATAAAGATTAATTTAATAAAACCAGAAAATGTATTACCAAATGTTTATGGTGACTGCTCAAAACTAGAACAAATATTTGCTAATTTAATATCTAACGCAATAAAGTTTACCCCTATTGATGGAGAGGTAATAATATCACTAAATTACATTGAGGCAAAAGATATAAATCAAGCCCTTTTCTATCATGATCCGTCTACAATTAAAACAAAAAACCGCAAAAAAATTACCGGAGAATACATAAAAGTATCAATCAAGGATACCGGAGTGGGCATAGCAAAAGAAGATATACCCAAAGTATTTGACAAATTTAAACAAATAGAAAGCTCATTAAGTAGAGAAGTAGGCGGAACCGGTTTAGGTCTGGCTATAGCCAAACAACTTGTTGATGCTCATCGTGGTGAAATATGGGTAGAAAGTGAATTAAAGAAAGGCAGTGACTTTAGCTTGATAATTCCTGTGGCAAAACAACAAAATATATTCTTATTAGGCATAGATAACAAACTCCAACAATCTAAACAAAACCATTCATGTCTAACATTAATAACATTAAAAACTGATTTATCTGATCCTGAACTGATAATGAAAGAAGTATGTAGTAAAATTGTAAATATATTTAGAAAAGATGATCAATCCAAATTTTTATTTGAAGACAATGAGATAAAAATAATACTATCAAATACTGATAAACTAGACGCAGAAAACGTAATCAAAAGAATAAAAAAACAACTCAAAGATATAAAAGAAATTGAGCAAACAAATATCTTACTGGGCGTTGCAATTTATCCTGAAGATGCTATAGAAACTGAAGAATTAATAGATTTCAGCATAAAAAATGCCAAACCAATCTTTAGCAGCGCAATTTAAAAAAGTTTTTTCTTAATTGAGGTAATAAATATGAAAAAAAAGATTTTAATAGTCGATGACGAAAAAGATATAGTAGAAACACTAAAATTTATTATTGAAAGTGATGGTTTTGATTGCATTGTAGCTTATGATGGAGAAGAAGCACTCAATTTGGCAAAAACTCAAAATCCAGATTTAATAGTACTAGACGTTATGTTACCAAAAATAAATGGTTATAAAGTTTGTAGGTTGCTTAAATTTGACTCCAAATATAAACATATACCTATATTAATGGTTACTGCAAGAACTCAACAAGAAGATAAAATAATAGGCGAAGAAACTGGGGCCAATGAATATATAACAAAACCTTTCGACATTGAAACAATTTCTGGCTTAATTAAAAAATATTTAAATATAGCATAGATTATGAATAAAAAAATATCTAATAAAACAATAGAAAAGATAAAATATGACCTTGTAAGAGAAGGTTTGCTTGACTATAACCAGTTAATAGAAGCTATAGATCAAACAAGTCAAGAAAACAAAAACCTTGCCCAGGTCTTAATTGAAAATAAAATACTAAAAGAAGAAATTTTGCTGCAATTTTTAGAAAAAAAACTCCATATACCCTATGTAAACCTAGATGATTATACCCCTGACTTGAACATTACAAGCATGATAAATAAATCTGACGCTTTAAAATACAAAATAGTACCGCTTTTCTTAATAGAAGACACTTTAACAATAGCTATGTCAGACCCCTTAGATTTATTTGCCCTAAATAACATTATAAAAGACTCAAATTATAAGGTTGAACCAGTCATTTGCTCAGAAAGAAGCATAATAAGTACTTTAGAAAAAGTATATAGAATTTCCTCTACAGATACTATACCTGAAGCAACTACAATAAATACCACTTCTACCAGAAATTTACCTAAATTTAACTGGCAAAATGAATTAAACGAAACCACAAACATTGAAAATAATTTTTATAAGTTATTCAAAGCTCTTATATATCAAGCAATAAGTGAAGAAGCCTCAGAAATTCACCTTGAACAGAAAAAAGACGAGCTATTGGTTCGCTTTAGAATTTCTAGCTATATGCATAATAGGGGTAGCATACCTATATTATTAGCATCTACAATAATTTCTAAAATAAAACTTACTGCAGGCCTCGATCCCAATGAATGCTTTGAACCTCAGTATGGCAAAGCAGAATTAAATATTGATAAAGATACAATAAACGCTTTGGTATCCGTTTACCCTACTGCATTAGGAGAAAGAATAGTTATAAAAATATTAACAAAAGCACCAAAACTAGACCTATTGGGATTTGAAGATGACCAATTAGAAATATTTAACATTGCAATAAAACAAAAAAAAGGTTTAATAATAGGGCTTGGGCCTAACGGTTCTGGGCAAAGAACAACATATTACTCAATATTAGAATCATTAAACAGTACAATCTCTAATATAATGACTTTAGAATCTTATATAAGATATAACTTACCCAATATAAACCAGAGTCAAATAAATTATTCTAAAAATTTCAATTATGAAAATGCTATAAAAGCAATATTCCAACAAGAACCTGATATTGTTTATATTGATGAGTTATCAGGCACGCAGAATATAGAATTAATATGTAAATATTCAACAATGAATTACCTTATAATGACAACAGTAAATGCCATAAGCATAACAAATATAATTTATAAGCTAAATTCATTGGGTATACCACTAAAACAAATAGCAAATAACGTAAATTTACTCTTTAACCAGCAATTGATAAAAAAATTATGCCCTAAATGCAAAACAAAATATACCCCTTCAAAACAGGAACTTTCCTTATTAAATCTACCAAAAGACTCATGTTATTTTATCCATAATGGATGTAACACATGCGAAAATACTGGTTACAAAGGGGTAACCGCAGTTTTTGAGACAATATTGTTTGATAAAACAATAAAGATGCTATTTTCCGATGGGATAAACGAAGAAGAATTCACATTATACTTAAAAGAAAACAACCATAAAACTTTATTTCACAACATATCAAATAAAGTGAAATCCGGTATAGTGAGCTTTGAGGAACTTAAACAAGGCATATAGCTAACCTGATTCAATTATACCAAGGTGCCAATAAGAATCCTCATAAAACATTTCAAAATTTAGCTTGTTTTCATTACCACTTTTAGTCTTAAATATAGCTTCCACCTGGGATCTATTTGTATCCGTTATTTTAGATTTAAAATCTGCAAACTCAACTATGTATACAGCATTGATTTGTTCAGTAAAACCGAACCAAAAATACTCTTTTAACCACTTTTCATTATTTGTAAATGCTTGTCTTAAGTCTTCTTTCGTGACAATATATTGCTGAGATAAAGCATCTTGAGATTCCTGAAGACTTGCATAAACTATTTCCAATATTTTATATTTGGAATATTTTGATAAAAGCGTCCAAGCAGAAGAATAATTGCCTAAAAGTAAATAAAGGTTAAAATAAAATAAAACACTTTCAGGCTTTTGTGAATCAAAAGGTTCTAAATTCAATTCTTGTTGCAATTTTTTAAGACGGTCCTCTTCTGTATTACTCTCAGGAAACATTATTTTAGCCCCCAATTCCAGATGTTTTTAGTTTACTAAATATTTCTCTAACAACTTCTCTGTCGTCAAAATGAATCGTTCTATCAGCTAATATTTGATAATTTTCGTGCCCCTTGCCGGCAATTATTACAACATCATTTTCCCTAGCTTGTTTTAAAGCCATTTCTATAGCGTATGTTCGATTAATTTCAACTTTAACATGACCATTAAGACTTTTAATACCAGTTAATATATCGGTTATAATCTGTTGAGGATCCTCGGTCCTCGGATTGTCAGAAGTAACAATAATTTTATCAGATAATTCTTCTGCTATTTTACCCATTTTAGGTCTTTTAGTTGGATCTCTATCACCACCACAACCGAATACTGTAATCAGCTCCCCTCCTTTAGGTACTAGCTTTCTGGCTGTAGTTAAAATATTTGCCAACCCATCTGGTGTGTGTGCATAATCTACTATTACTAATGGTTCATTATTAACTGATTCAAACCTACCTGCAATATTTTCTATTTCAAATAGAGTCTTGGTTATTATTTCTATAGGTATATTTTCCGCTAATGCAACACTAATAGCTGATAATGCATTGTATACACTAAATTGACCCTTTAATTTTAAAGATACTTCAAAATTACCATAAGGTGATACGCAATTAAAATAAGTACCATCAACAGAATACTTTATATCCGTAGCTTTAATATCTGCATTTGAAAAAATACCATAAGTTAATGTTTTTACCCCACTTGGAACATTCTTAATAAATATTTCTGCCATTTTGTCATCAAGGTTAATTATAGCTGTTTTATTGGGTGCTTTAGAATCTGCTAAAGATTTAAACAATTTTAATTTGGCACTAGCATAGTTTTCCATAGTAACATGAAAATCTAAATGATCCTGAGTAATGTTAGTTAATAGCGCAACAGAAAACTCACAACCTAAAACCCTGTGAAGGTTAAGCGAATGAGAGCTAACCTCCATTGCAGTATAGTTAAACCCTTGATTAACCAAATCTTGTAAAAACATTTGCAAGTCAGGAGACTGCGGGGTGGTATGTTTAGTATCCAAATAGTCCTCATTACTGCTTAGACGATTACCCAATGTACCTATTAATCCGCATTTTTTAGCGTTATTTTCTAAGATCTTTTCAATTATATGAGTAACCGTAGTTTTACCATTAGTACCTGTTATACCGATTAAACGCATTTTTGAACTTGGGTAATCATAAAAATAGTTTGAAATTAAAGACATAGCAATAGCTGTACTATCAACCATTACTATAGGAATAGGTACATCATTAATTTCTTTTTGAGCTAATATGGCCTTTGCTCCATTTTTTACAGCATCATTTACAAATTCATGGGCATCAAAACTTTCACCAACGAGACAAACAAACATATCTCCTTGCTTTGTGGTTTTAGAGTTAAACGATATCCCTTCTATTAATGGATTATCATCATTTTTATTACTATTTATTAATTTATATGCAAGACTTAATGAATTTAATATATCGTTTAATTTTTTACTCATACAATGCAACTCCCTATAAAAGTTAAACTAGTCAATTTTTATCTCTTTTTCATTAGGCTTATCTTTCTTTATATTAAGATACCTGGCTGTTTCTATGGCAATATTATTAAAAACAGGTCCTGCCACTGTACTACCCCAAACCTCAGCCCCTTTAGGATTGTCTACAACAACCATTATTAAAACTTCTGGTTTATCAGCAGGGAAATAGCCAGCAAAAGAGGTAAATACACTATTAGTTAAATAGCCTGCCCCATGAGGATTAGGCTTTCTAGATGTTCCTGTTTTTCCTGCAACAAAGTATCCAGGAACTTTTCCTGCTACAGACTTAGAATTAATAATACTTTGTTTAAGCAATTTTGTTACTATTTTTGCTGTATCATACCTTAAAACTCTTCTTTTTTTTATTTTAACTGATTCTACAGCATTAGAGTATTTAATAACATGAGGGGTAACCCAAACGCCATCGTTAGCAATGGCAGCAACCGCAGAAGCCATTTGAATAGGTGTTGAAGCCATACTATAACCAAAGGCAACTGTTGCTCTTGTTATCTGATCCCATTTTTCTAATGGGAACATAAGGCCTGATGATTCGCCCGGAAGATCTATGCCTGTTTTAGAAGCAATACCAAAAAGCCTAACAAGGTCTCTGTATCTTTTAGGTTCAATTAGCAAAGCAATCTTGGCTGCGCCAACATTACTACTATGTTCTAAAAGGTAATATAGATTAATATTTCCCGGTGCCCCTCTTTTATAATAGTCATAATTTGTTATTGTCCAACCTTGAATCTGTATTTGACCTGTATCATTAAAAGTACTTGCTTCATTAATTGCACCTGATTCTAGACCACAAGCTACTGTTAATATTTTAAATGTTGAACCAGGCGGATAAACATCTGTTATTGCCCAATTTTTAATAATTTGCGGATCTACATTTTTAAAATTATTTGGGTCATATTTAGGGTAAACAGCAAAAGCCAGAAGCTCACCGGTGTTTGGTTTTAACATAACTACGGCCCCACGTTCTGCATTGCGATCCAAAATCATTTTTTCTAATTCTATTTCACACAGGTGTTGTAATTTCGAGTCTATAGTTAGTGTAATAGTTCCGCCAACAGGAGGTGAGGTTACCATTTCAACGTTGGTATTTTTTTCATATATAACTTCTCCTGTACCATCAATTTTAATTTTAGGCATATTAGCAACATTATTAAGAAGGTAACCTCCGGATTTTTCCACACCAGTAGTAATTTCAGAATCACTATTTATATATCCTAGTATATGCGAGGCCAAAACCCCTTGTGGATATATCCTTTCGTTTCTTTTTGAAAAGTCAAGGCCGTTTATTTTTAGTTTTCTAACCTTTTCTACTACCTTTTTGTCAACTTTTTTTGCCAAAGCTATAGTTGATAAGTTATATTGAGATAATTTTTTATATAACTCATCAGGTGGTATAGACAAGTATTGACTCAACCTCTGCGCAACTTCAGGTAGGTGCTCATTTTCATATTTTTTATAATACTGAGGATGTGCATAAATATCGAACAGGGTAGTATCTGTAGCAAGTACTATGCCATTTCTATCTCGAATTTCACCTCTATAAATATGAACATGACTTTGAGTTCTCATTTTTTCAGCTTTATTTTTTAAAAAGCCGGCATTAATTACCTGAAGCTGAACAAGCCTACCAATTAACACAAACAGAGCAATTAAAAAGCAAATAACCAGTATTTTAATGCGAAAAGCAAATTGTTTTTCTGTTTTTTCTTTTATATATTTTGGGTTTTTAGTATCCACTTAAAACCTTTTCATCCTTTTTTGTAGAATATTGACTTAAGTTTATGTTTAAATCCTTGCCTTTAGCGTCAACTTCAATAACTTTTTCAGGTTTATGCAAAAAACTTATAGTTTCTGCTTTACCTTGAACATTATAAAGGCTTTTAGAAAACTCTACTTTAGCTTTCATTTCAACATTTTCTGCCTGTAATTCAGCGGTTTTAGAATGTAATTTCATCAAAGAGTTTTCAGTATTGACAACCAAAGAATATATTACTATAAAAGATAAAAATAATAATGACATTACAACGATAATAAACCTGTTAAGATTTATTTTAAGAGTTTTTTTAGGTCCTTCGTTTTGATTAAAATCAACTTCAACAAGTTTTTCATTATTTTTATAAATTGCTCTTTTTACCATAATTATATTCTTTCTGCTACTCGTAGCTTAGCGCTTCTTGCGGAAGGATTGATATTAATTTCATTTTCAGATGGTAATATTGGCTTTTTATTTATTATAGTCAGTTTTTTTACATGTTCACATCTGCATTCAATTAATTGAGGTGGACATATACAATCAGAGGACCAATATTTAAAGAAATTTTTAACTATCCTATCTTCAAGAGAATGAAAGGTTATTATTGCTAGCCTGGTATCTGGAACAGTAATATCTAAAATAGTATTCAATAAACTTTTTAAATTATTTAACTCATCATTAACAGCTATCCTTAATGCTTGAAAAACTCTTGTTGCTGGATGTATTTTAAAAGAAGAAGGTGGAACAGCAGACTTAACTATATCAGCAAGCTGTACAGTGGTTTCTATTTTTTGTACTGACCTTTTACTAACAATTAATGATGCAATTCTTTTAGAATACCTTTCTTCTCCGTAGTCTTTAAATATTTTGGTTAACTCTTCTTCTGACAATGTATTAACTAAATCACCCGCAGTAATACCTAGAGACTTATCCATCCTCATATCAAGTTTGGAATCCTCTCTAAAACTAAATCCCCTTTCTGGTGTGGTCAGTTGGTATGATGATGCCCCCAAATCTACAAGGATACCGCCATTTATATTACTTATATTTAAAATATTAATAACATTTTTTAAATTAACATAACTTGAATTAATAATATGAGCGTTATCAAAAGGTTTAAGCTTTATTTTTGCCTCATTTATAGCATCATCATCTACATCTAAAGAAACAAGTATACCATTAGGAGTAATTAGCCTGGCAATTTCAACCGAATGTCCTCCTCCTCCCAGAGTACAATCAATATAAACTTTACCGTTAGAGCATTTAAGGTAATGTAAAACTTCTTCTAACATAACGGGTTGATGGAAGTTGCTTTTAGAGGTACTTTTGATCACCCGAATTTTCTCTTTCTCTTTTACTAAAGTGCTTTTAAAACTCATACCTGCTAAACTTTTTAATTGTATAGATTAATTTACAACTATTATTTAGTATGATTATAACCCAATCGGTTGGCAATATATTGTTGCAAAATGATAAAAACGCTAAAATACGGTTTACGTAATAAGTACTCATCTCGCTTATATAAGCAGGGTTTTTAAAAATACAAACCCAAATGACTTTTATTATTTAGCAAAATTCAAATTATATCCTGAAATTTGTTTATTAATAACATTTTAAGAATATTAGATTATCTAAAGTTAGATAAACTTATATTTAGTTAGTTTACAAATTATAAAACCTCTTAACAAAAAGTGTTATTATATTATTTCTCATAGCAATTCATATTTTTTTATAAGATTTTTTCAGTCTATGAGCTAAATAAAACATACTGCAACCGTTTTTTCAAGTTAATAATAGGTTTAACACATATATGAATCAAAAAATAGATAAACTAAAAAGTATATTGGCCACTTATAAAAGCGTTATAATCGGATTTTCAGGTGGTATAGATAGTACGTTACTCTGTTATTACGCAAATGAAGTACTTAAAAATAAATTTTTAGCTATAACAGCAATATCTGAAACAATAACAGAAGAAGAGATATCTCAGGTTAAAGAATTAAGTTCCCTTTATGGCTGGCCACATAAAATTATTATGTCAAATGAATTATCTAATGACAATTTTATTGCCAATACACCAGAACGTTGCAAAATTTGTAAGGATATAAGATTTAAAGAGATTCTAAAACTAGCTCAGGAATTAGATTATAAAGTAGTAGCATCAGGTGATAATATTGATGATTTAAAAGATTATAGGCCAGGCTATGTTCATATTAAGTCATTGGGAGTTAAAAGCCCTTTAATAGAAGCCGGTATGTCAAAATATGATATTAGAACGATAGCAAAAGAAATTGGTTTACCAAATTATAATAAACCTTCCAACCCTTGTTTGGCTACTAGACTTCCTTATGGAACTAAAATAACTATAGAGAACCTTCAAAAAATTGCTATAGCGGAAAAATTTATCAATGATCTTGGATATTTAGAGGTTAGAGTAAGGCATCACAATGACATTGCCCGTATAGAGTTATTATCAACAGAAATAGTAGATTTTATTTCATTGCATTCAAGTATAGTAAATAAAAAACTTAAAAGTTTGGGTTATAAATATGTTACTATAGATATTCAAGGCTATAGAGTTGGTAGTTTAAATGAGGTACTAGCTTAAAATGGATCAACAAAATCTTAAAGAACTACTTAATAAAGTAAAAAATAATGAATATTCTATTGAAGAAGCTATAGAAAACTTAAAAAACATACCATTTAAAGATCTGGGATTTGCTAAAGTTGACACTCATAGAAATATAAGGCAAGGTTTTTCTGAGGCTATATATTGTCCAGGAAAAACCCCTGAGCAAATTATAGACATAATTATGGAATTAAAGAAAAATAATGGCATAGTACTTGCAACTCGGGCCTGTGGAAAAGTAGCTAAAAAGGTTATTGAAAAAATAACTGAAGCAAAATATGACAAAGAAGCCAAAATGATTATACTCGGTGAATTTCCTGAAGAGAAAACAAACAATATCGCACTGGTCATAACTGCTGGAACTATTGATATACCAATAGCAAAAGAGGCTATATTAACAATGGAATCAAACGGTATTAAAGTTGAATCAATATTTGATTGTGGAGTTGCAGGGATACAAAGGCTATTGGAATATTTACCTTTGATCCAAAAAGCTTCTGCAATAATAGTAATAGCAGGAATGGAAGGAGCCTTGGCCAGTGTTGTAGGTGGAATTAGTCAATGCCCTGTTATTGCTGTACCCACATCAAAAGGATACGGTTCTAATTTTAGTGGGCTTGCCCCTTTATTGAGTATGTTAAACAGCTGTGCTACCTGTGTATCAGTTGTTAACATAGATAACGGATTTGGCGCCGGAATGATTGCTTCATTGATAGTGAAACAATCAAAATAATTATTATACTAAGTTGTTGTAATAATTCAGATGGCAGGTTTAAGGGAATCGGGTGTTTTTAGCGGCGCTATGCGCCGCTAAAAACACCCGAATTAAATCCAAACAAATTCGGAATTATTAATGAAAATCAGTATAAAAACAAAGATTGTTTTCTAATTCTTAACAAAGTAGCGCTTTAAAAAATATAAAATTATAATGAATATAAGGTCATAATAGTTTAAAATACCTACTCTGGGGGATATAATAAGGTAGTTAATAGATATAAGATGTTTATAGTATATAATATATTTATAAAGTATATCCTCTATAGATTGTCTTAAATTAGGTTTGGGTTAGTGTGCAATTTGGGGGACAATAAAATTGGCCAATATCATGAAGGATACAGACTTTTGCGATAAATTAAGTTGCCTGAATAACTCTATTAACAAAATGGTAGACTGTGTAAAAACACTTGAATCAATGCGTTCCTTTGGCTCCATGGCAACAATATCAGAAGATGACTTGAAAGAAGTCCTTAAGCATATGAAAGAACTGGAAGAAAGTATTGAAAATATCAATACCAAAAAGTGTAGAACTCCTTTATTTAAAGCCATTGGAAAAGATCGCAAATTATGGGTCTCTAAAGATTTAAAAAAGAAAACAATTTAACGGTAACCGAAGCTAATTCGTTAAATTAACTTTCATATTCTCTTTATAAAGATCATCAAGTAATTTAAACATTTCAGGGTCTTTTCTTCTCAATCTGCTTCTTGTATTTAAACTAGCTAAATTGCGATCATCTTTTATAGCAAAAGAAGAATGTGGTTTATATATAGAAAGATATGCTTCATTAGATTGTGCAAAATATTCTTTTACATTCGTTTTTGAATAAAAATCAAGGAAGTTATCTTTTTCTAGAGCTTTATTGTATAAACGTTGAACCTTTTCAGCTATTTCAGGTCTATTTTTTATAATATAAAAATGAATGCCATGTCCTAATTCGTGATAAATGGTTTTAATGATACCAAAAGGGTCTCTAACAGATTTAAAAGGTATTATAATATTATCATTATCATCAGCACTAGCGTTTAGACCGGCTGCATTGTCCATATATTGTTGTGTAGATGTTATTTTACCTCTATATTCTTTAGCAATAGATGTAACCATATCATCAGTAATATAAATATTCTTATTATTTACAACCTGATCTTCTAGAAGATTTCTAAAAGGTACCAAAACATTGTCAATATAATTTTGTAAATCTGGCGAAAGAGTGTTAAAGTCTGGGATATATTTATTCCTTAATTCTTCATATACTTTTTTCTCTTTTAAATAGCTATCATTATCTAAAAAATTAAGATTTTTATTGATACAGAAATCTTTTTTAAGGTAATTTTTTGTTTCGAGTCTATCTATTAATACTTCAGAGAGTTCAGAGATACTTGATAAAGATTGTTTAACCGCTTCTGACTTATTTTTATTTATTGAATCTGCGACTTCTTGTAGTACTTTAATAGATTCCTTGTTATTGTATTCAGCTATTGAATAAAGAACTAACTCTTTAAATTCAATTTCATCTGAAGTTAGGAGACAAGAATTTGCTAGTTCATCTGGATTAACAAGTTTACATAATAGTTTAAAATTACTATCATTTTTATATTTACCAGCCGCCCAAACAGCGGTCCTTTTTAATTCGGGATCACAATTATCGTCATTTAATAAATTAGTTGTTATAGTCTCAGCTTGAGGAGACTTCATTTCTATAAGAGCTAATAGATTGTTTATTTTTTCAGATTTATCTCCTGTATTATATTTATTAATTATTTCTTGTTCTATTTCTTTTAGCTTTTCCTTATCAGATTGGCTATTTTTCACAGAAATTTGTATTAATTTAAGGGCAGAATCTTTAATCATTTTGATATCTGAATGGTTATAAATTTTATAGGCACAATCTTTAATTTTATTTTGATCATCAGTCTTTAAAAAATCAAATATCCTTGCTAGTAAAGAAATAGAATTTGCTACTAATTGTGGATTTTGATTATAGTTTTTCTCTCTATTTAAATCGTTTAAAATATTTTCAGCTAATTTTTCATGAAACTTGTTATCAACCTTAATACCAAGCATGTTTTGAACTACTATAGCAACCGACAGTATACTTAAAGCACTGGTCCTTAACTTTAATAAAGCTTCTTCAGGTTTCTCGGGGAATCCATACTCAAATATGTTCATTTTAACAGCTCTATTAAGATATTTTTCAGGTTCCATAAGTTCTTGAAAAGCTATTAAAAATTCCTGTTTTAATAAATTTTCTCGTATTTTTAAATATTCAGGACCTTCTTGAGGATCAATACTATTTATTTTTTTAACTATATCTGTTAACTTTTTAAAATCTTTGTCTTTATGTTCATCTATTTCAAAGAAAAAATCCGTACCTAATTTCATAATTTCATTATTTTTTGTCGTTTTGATTATGTCTAAAAGCTTATTTTCAAGATCAATTTTACCTTTTTTATCCAGATTTTTATATGTCAGACAAACAAATTCATATAATGGTTTAGTCATTATATCTTTATTTTCTTTGGTTTGGTTTTCATTTAAAAATTTTTCTGCTTTATTAAACATTGATTTGATTAAAGCTATTGAACTATCATTGTTCAATTTGAGTGATATATTTTCTGGATTTGAAGCCTGAACTTTCTTTTTTAAACTATTTAATTGGGTAAAAATAAAATTTAATTCTTCCTGAGCATTTTTTCCTGAAAACTTAATTTCAAAACAATCTTCATTTAGGGCTTTTGTATTTTTTTTTGGTAAGTTACCTAAAAAACCAATAAATTTAGAGTTTTTTTTAAATATATTTAACTTGTTATCGTGTGATTTTAAATCATCGCATACGCTAAATTTGGGTGTATAATTGTTTGTTATCATTAATTGTAAACCTACTTGTTTATTAATCTTCTCATTAATAAATAAGTCCCCGAAAAATAATAAATTGCTATTATTTTAATTATTTGTAATATAGCAAAGTTGTAATGCTTATTATCTATAGGATATTGGTAATACCAATTATTTTAACCTAACTATGGTTTTTTCTATTGGCTTTCTACTAGTAGGGTAGGGTATTTCACTTGCGTAACCAATAGGCAATATAGCAATAGGTATTTCATTTGCAGGCAGATTAAGAGCTTTAACAGCTTGAGCATCATTAAATGCACCTATCCATACACTAGCCAGACCTAAATTTGTTACTGCCAGTTGGCAGTATGTTGTAGCAATTGTAGCATCCTGTAATGCATAAAGTTTGGAGCCTCTTTCTCCATAATTTTTAGCTGATTCTTCAGGTAGGGCACAAAAAACAAATACCAAGCCAGATTGACTTAAATATTCCTGTTGAGGTGCTGCTTTTTGTAAGTCAGCTAAAATGTCCTTGTTTTCTACCACATAAATCTTGTATGCCTGAAGATTTCCAGCAGAAGGAGCATATATTGTTGCCTCTACAATTTTTTCAATTAGCTCTTCACTTACAGGTTTATTTTTATATGATCTAATAGATGTCCTATGAATTAAAAGTTCTTCAAATTTCATTTTTCTTACCTTTAATAACTATGTGCTTGAAAACTTGTTGAAAATTTAAAAAATATTTTAGACTATAAAAGACTGCCGCATAACTAAAATTTATTTCGATTTTCAAAAGCCCACCCTCCCACCCTTAAGGTGAAGCATGGGGTTTCACTCGCAAGCTACGCTTGCTCTATCAACCCATATTTTATTTTTGTAGTTTTTGAAAATCGAATTCAATAAAACCTTTCTATTAAGTTATGCATTGATCTATATAATTTAACATAAAAATTGAATACATTCTTATTTAGTTATTACTCAGCACCCTGTCATCACGAGGAGGACTGAAAGTCTGATGTGGTGATCGCAAGATCAATCATTGAAACAAATAAGTTGGTTGCGATTGCCACGCTCCCGTTGGTCGCTCGCAAAGACCTGAGCAATTACCTTATTTAAGCTGAAATGGACATTTACTGCATCTTGCTTTTGGATGTTTTACAGGGTTATCTTCCAAATCATACATAGTCAAGAGTTTACAAATCAACAGGTTATTACAAACCGGACAATAATTGTCTTCAAGTTTTCCGGCAAGTATGTTTTCTTTTAAATCTTGTATTTTTTCAAGAGGTATTTCAGTTTTTGGGGGATGCTTTTCCACTTCCTTTAAGGTGTTAGCTGATATTTTTAATGTTTTTGCAAGCCTTTGCCTGATTGTAGTAGATAAAAAAGTTTCAATACCTTCTTCTATATTATTTATTAAAGTTAAATCCACATTGCTTAAACTTGCAAGGGATTCTTTTGAAATATTATATTTATCTCTAAAATATTGAACTCTAAGTGCAAGTGTTTTAGGTAGCTGTTCTTTTGTCATTTATACTGTTCCATAATCATTAACTCTACATTGTCTAAATATAGCATATTATAATTAAACTCTTTTCATCTTTTCAGTTGTATAAAATATTCTGGTATTTCTAATACAAAAAAAGCTTAATATAAACTTGTTTTTCAATAAGATATTAAATATAATACATTGGACTAATTAATGGGACATAAATTTATGAGTAATACTAAATTACCTAAACAAATCGATCATGATAAAGAACTTAAAAACTTTATCGATACTCTTGCCAAAATTGAACTTAATTTTAAACCTAATACACAAGAAGCTTTAATGATTGAACAATCAGGCTTTACCTGTATTTTATATACTGTTTGTATGATGAAAAGCTTGATGAGTCAGTCAGATACACAAATAAAAAATAGCTTAAAATTAAGCTCACAATTTTATAAATATATAGTTGATGCATTAAAAGATCATTTTGATACTTTAGAAACTTTGGCTTTTAATTATGGTAGTGCTCTTGTCGATAATAACACTGAATATTCAAAAGAAAAGCTTATTAAATCAATTTTAAATTACTACTCACAAGGACATGAGTATCTTAAAGAAAATTATTATCCCAAAAATATTTCAGGTGAAAATTATAATATTCTAGACTCTTTTAATGATATTATAGGCTCTCAAATTGACCCGGAAGAAATTCAAGAAAAGCTTGAAATTATTAATAAAAAACTTGATACAATAATAAGTACCTGGGATAAAAATATTGATAAATGGGGAAAGAAGGTTAAATCTCCGGAAAAAACCACAACTAGTGACCTAACAACAATTTTAAATATGACAAGTGATCTTATAGATCATGTTATAGAACTAGGAGAGATTAACGAAAGTTTATTTGAAAGTTATTTGGTACAATCTGAACTTTGCGATGAGTATATGGGGTTTCTCTATAAAGAAGGTTTGCTTGATAAATTTAACGAAAATATCCAATTTTTAAATGAAGAAAAAACTTTAGAAACACCACCACCTAAAAAGCCAAAAAAAATCTAATAAAAAGAATTCTTAAAATGAATGACAGGCCATAATAACATTGCCAATGCGAAATTTGCTGGTTTTTATTAAATAACTATAAGGAAAATTTTTGGGCCTGATTATTAAATTTCATTTCCCAATTATATGTCCAATCTGTTTTTGTGTTATCAGCAATACAATTGGCCATATCACCATTGATTTTTAGACCACTAGTATTATCAATTGTACCCTTAAAATCAGAAGATAAGCTTTTACTGTATCCAGATTCAATTTGAGCAGTTACTTTTCCCGACATATTGTTTCCTGTTGTTGTACCTTCTAATCTATATATACCCTGTGTCATACAAGTTCCATCACAAGACTGTGTTTGATCCTTCTGGTATGCTATAAAAGTATCACCAGACTTTATAGAAAATGAATTTGCAATTGCATTACCGAAGTACGCAAAGCCACTCATATCTGTTTCTGTTCTTGTACCTTGACCATAATATATTTCTATTGGTACATTTCCGGAAGGATAATTGCTTTTGTTCTTTTCAATCAAATAGGCAATTTCTTTTACCAAATACTCAAGACCTGATGAACCAGTCGTCTGAAATACAACATTACTTAAATTAACTGCCTCTGCAGGAACATTAACTTTTTGACCATTTACATCAAAAGAAGCAGAGCCATCATCATTAATAATAACCTCATAACCCGATATCTTAACAGGAGCATTGGAAGTTAATTTATATATTGGCCCTTTATCTGCTGATATTATAGCTGATTTTGAGCTTGAAGAACTTGTTATACTTCCATTATTATTGAAAAAACTTGCTATTTTATCTTTAAAAACAAAGATTATAGCCAATGATGCAATAAATATTAAACTGGCTAATATAACAAATTCTACTGCTTCTTGCCCTAAACTTTTATTTATCTTCATTTTTAATCTTCTTTCCAATTTTTATGTTAATTAAAAAGTTATCGACAAAAATAAATTTCTTCTTAAAAATTTATAAGGAAAAAGAATTAGAAGTATTTGAAAAATCCATAGTAAAATCATAATCTATTGAATAAGGTTCATAATTAAAATCATAAGTAGTATTTAGCTTACCCTTAAATACATTGTTATTATAAACTGAACCACTATAAACTCCAGAATAATTTAAACTGTTGTTAGTATATATTTTACTGGAAATATTGCTAAAAGAATTATTGGATAAAGTACCTTCCATTCTATATATACTATTAGTTCCTAAATAACAACCATAGAACTCCTGTGTAGTCTTACAACCTTGATCTTTTTGAATCATAACAAAGTTATTACCCACTTTTATTTGTGTTACATTAACCGCAGCTGTTCCTGTATATGAAGAACTACCTGTAGATGAAGAGCCTTCCTTCGTAGTTTTACCATAAGATATATTTACAGGAACTGATCCGTTAGGATATTCTGATGCATGCTTCGTAATCATATTGGCTACTTCTTTTACCAAATATTCAAGACCTGATGAGCCGGTTGTTTGCATAACTTCATTTTGTAAATTAACTGCTTCTGTAGGAATAGTAACCTTTTGGTCATTTACATCAAAAGAAGCAGAGCCATCATCATTAATAAGAACTTCATAACCCGATATCTTAACAGGAGCATTGGAAGTTAATTTATATATTGGCCCTTTATCTGCTGATATTATAGCTGATTTTGAGCTTGAAGA
>Ga0074195_1002512_pt1 | contig 20196 bp, 20 predicted proteins | sample EPASupsiteHSE623_FD_64525 | JGI IMG/M metagenome (GOLD analysis project Ga0074195, IMG submission 64525) | Bioremediated contaminated groundwater from EPA Superfund site, New Mexico - Sample HSE6-23 | ecosystem: Environmental > Aquatic > Deep subsurface > Groundwater > Contaminated ...
AACCTCGATAGGCGCTCGGGTTGCTCCTCAGCATTGCCCTATCCTCCTGGCGAGAAAGAGCCGGTTATAGTATCTACAATCACACAGGGTAAATGCCATTTACACAAAATAATTTACACTCCCGAGGCAACTATGAAAAGAACTCTTGCGTTAGTTGTGTGTGTCGTATTTTTATCCAGTTTGCCTATGGGGTGCTCCCAACATACCGCTGCACAAGATACCTTAACAACCAGGTTTTCCGCCTCGTTTCATAACCTCTTGAGCTTTGAGAACGACAACTTCCTTAGCGGGTTAATCTCAATATCAGATGCTGCGAAAAAGGGTACAGTCCCAATAACGCTTGCGAACTTAGAGGTCTAATGGAAATGTTCTCTAAAACCAACAATTTGTTTGTGTTGCGGGAATTAAAAACGAGTGGGAATGTGCCTTCTGAGATCAAAACCGGACTAATTAACCCCTTAACGTTTAAGCAGATAGAATATCGGTTCGAAACAGTAGAGGCAATTCGAGTTTCTCTTCCCGTTTTATCCAAAATAATTGACGACAGTAATAAAGGGTTATCAAAGGAGCAATTAGACTGGTACAAATCTTTCGCTCAAAAAATATCTGAAATCACTTCTTTGTACCGTTCCATCGGTGACGATTATTTAAAGAACGCAAGTGCAAACACCATGGAACAGCTTAAGAGAATTCACACTCTCAATGAAAACATCCAAAAGGACTGTAAAGCTTTTATTAGCCCAAAAAACGGAACGTAGTCATTAATCGGTTTTATCCAACAGGATTAGCCTCAGTCCAGCACCTGCTCAATGATGCCCCCGCCGACGAGCATGTCGCCCTGGTAGAAGACCACCGACTGGCCGGGGGTGATGGCCCGCTGCGGTTTGTCAAACCTAGCCTCAACTCTGCCACCCTCCACCGGCCAGATCGTGGCTGGCGCCGGCGTGGCGGCATAACGAATCTTGGCTTCCACTTTTAGCGGCTCTTTGAGCGAGTCAAAGGGAATGAAATTCATGTCTCCGGCCACCAGGCCCGGCCGGTAAAGTTCCTCTTCCCGGCCAAGAATGACCGCATTCTTTTCCATATCAATGTCGACCACATACAGCGGGTGCCCAGCGGCGATCCCGAGCCCTTTCCGCTGACCCACGGTGTAGAAGGGAATCCCCTTATGGGTGCCCAATACTTCCCCGGTCTGGCTCAGGAATAGCCCTTCCGGAAAACTGTGCCCGGTCCGTTCCTTTAAGAACCGGCGGTAATCGTCATCAGGAACAAAGCATATTTCCTGGCTTTCCGCCTTCTCGGCCACGGGAAGCCCGCTTGCCGACGCCAGCCGGCGGACCTCCTCCTTGGTGTAACCGCCCAGGGGAAGCAGGGTGTGGGCCAATTGGTCCTGAGTAAACGGGTAAAGGACATAGGTCTGGTCCTTGCGGCGGTCTTCCGCCCGGTAAACCAGGAACCTTCCCATGCCCCCGTCCTGTCTGATTCGGGCGTAGTGGCCTGTAGCCACATAATCCGCCCCCAGGGCGCGGGCCTTCTGCAGCAGCCCGTCAAACTTAATCCACCGGTTACAGGCAATACAGGGGTTCGGCGTCCGTCCCCGCGTGTACTCCTCGGTAAAATTCTCGATTACCTTTTCTTCAAACAGGTCCCGGAAATTCATCACGTAGTATGGAATATCCAGCAGATCAGCAACTCGCCGCGCATCATGAACGGCTGACAGCGAACAGCAGCCACCTTCGACAAGGTAATCCTGGTCCTCCGGCCAAATCTGCATGGTTACCCCAACCACCCGGTAACCCTTTTCCTTCAGCAGCAAGGCGGCAACCGAGCTGTCAACGCCACCGCTCATTGCCACCACAACCATGTCAGCCAAACTAACGACTCACCACCTAAAAGAAAAGCGCCCTCAGGCGCTCTTCCGCTTGTTCTGGTAATCTTCTATTGCTTTATGCAGGGCATCAGCCGCCAAGTTGGAACAGTGCATCTTTTGGGCCGGCAGTCCCCCCAGAGCTTCCGCCACGGCCCGGTTGGTTATTTCCAGAGCCTCCTCAATGGTCTTACCCTTGACCATCTCGGTGACCATGCTGCTGGTGGCTATAGCGGCCCCGCAGCCAAAAGTCTTGAACTTGACTTCTTTGATAATATTATCTTCTATTTTCAGGGATATTCTCATAATGTCCCCGCAAACCGGGTTGCCAACTTCCCCTATCCCGTCAGCGCTGTCAATTTCCCCGACATTCCGCGGGTTGGTGAAATGATCCATTACCTTCTCAGTGTACACTTTGACAACACTCCTTACTCTCCTTCTCCTGGTGGTAAAGGGGCGACATGGCCCTCAACCGGTTCAGAATTTCGGGCAGCACCTCAAGCACGTAATCGATGTCTTCCTCGGTGTTACCCCGGCCTAGAGTCATCCGCAGCGAACCGTGGGCAATTTCATGCGGAATGCCCATGGCCAGGAGCACATGAGACGGATCCAGCGATCCGGAGGTGCAGGCCGAACCGCTCGAAGCGGCAATACCCTTCATGTCCAGGCTGAGGAGCAGCGACTCCCCTTCCACGAACCGGAAGCTGACATTGACGTTGCCCGGAAGCCTTTTCTCAGGATGCCCGTTCAGCTTCACGTGATCAATGGATTTAAAAATACCCGCGATCAGCCGGTCACGCTGTTTCGCCAGGTAAGTCATCTGCTGATCCATTTCGGCCGCAGCCATTTCGGCAGCCTGGCCAAAACCGACGATCCCCGGCACGTTCTCCGTTCCGGGCCTTCGTTTCCGCTCCTGCCCCCCGCCGAACATAATGTTGTTCATTTTGGTTCCCTTGCGGATGTAAAGGCAGCCGGTTCCTTTCGGCCCATAAATTTTATGGGCCGAAACCGCCAACAGGTCTATGTTCATGTCTTTGACATTGACAGGAATCTTCCCGAATGTTTGCACCGCATCTGTATGGAAGTACACCCCACGGCCCCTCGCAATTCTGCCGATGTCGGCCACGGGCTGAATTGTCCCCACTTCGTTATTGGCGTGCATCACTGAAATCAAAACGGTCTTGTCGGTGATGCTGTTCTCCAAATCGCGGATGCTAACGAGACCATGCTCGTCAACCGGGAGGTAAGTTACCTCAAACCCTTTCTTTTCCAGGTAATGGCAGGTGTCCAGGACCGCATGGTGCTCGATCTGGGTCGTGATAATGTGATTCCCCTTTTTTTCATTGGCGTAAGCAACCCCCATGATGGCCAGATTATCGGCCTCGGTCCCGCCGCTGGTAAAGATTATTTCCGCCGGGTCGGCCCCAATTACGGCCGCCACCTGTTCCCTGGCGTTCTCCACAGCCTTCCGCGCCTCCCGGCCAAACGAGTAAACACTGGAGGCATTGCCAAAATGAACGGTCATGTATTTGCACACCAGTTCCGCCACTTCGGGACGAACGGGGGTGGTGGCGCTGTGGTCAAGGTATACTCTCCTCAATGCTTTCATCTCCTTTGCTTTACTGGACCCACCTTAGATATGATAGATAAATTTGCCGTCAAGCCCGTTTTTTTCGGCTTCTTTACACATATCCTCCAGAGTAATCGAGTCCAGAACATCGGTGATGCTGTCCCTGACCTTCTCCCAAATAGTTCTGGTGACACAGTTTTCGGCTCGGGCGCAGCACTCGGGATCCTCTTCATTAACGCAGTCAACAGGGGCGATGGGGCCTTCCAGTGCCCGGATAACATCCCCAACCCTTATTTTCCCCGGTTCCCGGCTGAGACTGTATCCGCCCTGGGCACCGCGGACGCTCTTGACCAGCCCGGTTTTGCGCAACACGGCAATGAGCTGTTCCAGATAATGATCGGAAATGTCCTGCCTTTCGGCAACACTCTTTAGGGAAATCGGCCCTTCACCATACCTCATGGCAAGGTCAACCATTGCCCTGAGCCCGTATTCTCCCCGCGTCGATAACTTCAATAGGAATCACCTCTTTAATCCCAACTAAATAACTTGGTATTAATATCTTACCAGCGGAGTCGGCTATTGTCAACGCTAATTCCAACTCATTTAGTACATATTCTGTCTCCGTCGCCGGTTATTTATCCTTTTTTGTTAGCCAGGGAAACCTCTCTTTAATTAACTTCTCGCAGCCGTTGTCACCAGGTTGGAAGTAACGGCTCCCATGTAATTCCTCCGGCAGATACTGCTGGGGAACATGGTTCCCGGGGAAATTGTGGGGATACTTGTACCCCTGGCCGTGGCCCAATTTGGCTGCCCCTTTGTAGCTGCTGTCGCGGAGGTGAGCCGGAACCCGGCCGACATGTTTGTTCTCTATATCAGCGGTAGCCTTGTTAATGCCAGAAATAACAGCGTTGCTTTTGGGGGCGCAGGCCACATAGAGAGCTGCTTCGGTTAGCGGCAGCCTGCCTTCCGGCAGCCCCACCAGCTGTACGGCCTGGGCGGCAGCGGCGGCTACTACCAGAGCCATGGGATCGGCCAATCCGATGTCTTCGGCGGCATGAATGACGATCCGGCGGGCGATATACATGGGGTCCTCCCCGGCGTAGAGCATCCGGGCCAGGTAGTGCAGTACCGCGTCCGGATCCGATCCCCGCATGCTTTTGATGAAGGCGGATATGGTATCGTAATGCTGGTCTCCGTCCCTGTCGTAGAGCATCGGCTTCTGCTGGACGGCTTCCCTGACCGCAGAGATATCAATAACCCGGTTCACCTCCTGGGGGGTGGTGATCAGGGCAGCCAACTCCAGGGTGTTCAGGGCCACCCGGGCGTCCCCCCCGGCACTGCGGATTAACTGCTGGCGGGCTTCCGGTGTGACTTCAATTCTTTGACCGCCTAACCCCCGATCCGGGTCGGTCAAAGCCATTTCGATGATCCGTTCCAGTTCAGTTTCGGATAGGGGGTAAAGCGGAAACACCCGCGACCGGGATAACAGCGGCGGGTTGACCTCGAAATATGGATTTTCCGTGGTGGCCCCTACCAGTATTACCGTACCGTCCTCCACATAGGGGAGGAGAGCATCCTGTTGGGCCTTGTTAAAACGATGGATTTCGTCAATAAAAAGGATGGTGCGCTGCTGGTACATCCCCAGTCTGTCCCCGGCGTCCTTGACCACCTGGCGGATATCCGCCACCCCTGAAGTAACTGCGTTTAAGCGGGTGAAATGAGCCTTTGTGTTTTCCGCGATGACCCGGGCCAGGGTACTTTTCCCAGTGCCGGGAGGACCATAGAGGATGAGGGAGGAGAAGCTGTCGGCTTCAATCAGCCGCCTGAGTACCTTTCCCGGGCCCATCAGGTGCTCCTGCCCCACGAATTGGGTCAGGGTACGCGGACGCATCCGCAGCGCCAGCGGTGCCTCTTTCTTCATCAGTTCCTCTTTGGCTAAATCAAAAATATCCAATACAGTCCACCCCCTGAACAACCCCTATTTCTGCTATTGTTCGATCAGCAGCCTCCTTTTTCCTGTCGGGGCACGAACACTAATGATCGTACCCGGAAACAAAAAAACCACCAAAAAGGTGGTTCCAAAAAGGTCTAACCGCCAGCTACTCCGCCAAAACCTGGTCGACCGTTCGGGCAAGTTCCACCGCCGGCTTGTACCCAACAACCTTGCCGACAACCTCTCCATCTTTGAAAAATAGAATAGTCGGAATGCTCATCACCCCGTAGCGCACGGCGATGTCAGACTGGTCATCCACATTCAGCTTGCCGACAGCCAGCTTCTCGGCATATTGGTCCGCGATCTGCTCGACCACGGGCGCGATCATCTTGCAGGGGCCGCACCACGCCGCCCAGAAGTCAACCATAACCGGGGCCGTGGATTTTAGAACCTTCTCGTCGAAATTGCTGCTGGTAATAGTCTGTACTTGTAAGCTTGCCATCAAACTGCCTCCTTTTTTCGGCCCTACTTCGTAAACTTCCAGAGTACTTGGCCGAGTTCCTCCAGGACCTCGTCCTGCCGGTCCGCAGCCAGAGCCTGTTTTAAGCAGCCCCTGGTATGGTTTTCGAAAACAATCATCCCTACCTTATTGAGGGCCGCCCTTACAGCCGCGATTTGGGTCAGTACATCGACACAGTATTTTTCCTCATCGATCATCCGCTGAACCCCTTTAACCTGCCCCTCAATTCTTTTTAGCCGCCTTAATAAATTGTCCTTGTCCTTCAAATAAGATGGCATAAAATCCCTCCCCATACCCTGTCGGGGTATATAAGGGTATTATAATATTGCGCTATAGGTACTGTCAAGCGTTTGCACGCCAAGTAACACAAAACTTTTGCCTTCAATATCAATGTCCACGAACACAAAAACCACAGGCAAACCTGTGGCCGTTCACAGAGACTATCGTCCAATAGGCAGAGCGGTCAACCCTACCCGGTACTAAACCGCCTCGCGGCTGGTTCTCCGGAAAGAGTTGGCGTAGTGTTGATGTCGGACATTGAGACCCACCTTCCGCAGTTCACCGATGTCAAAGGCATATTCACCAGACAAGACATCCAGCTTGACGATCACATACGAGCCGGTGGAGTCGGTCTCGACTTTGACAACCTTACCGGTTCTGTTATTTTGTGTTACAACGGCGTCACCAGCGTGTAGTCTCTGTGTCACAAAGAAGCCCTCCTCTATTGGTGAAATAATTCCCAAACCCTGATTGGCTTCATTATACTACACGTGGTCGACACATTGCAACAAGTTTTCCTAATTTTCAACATATTTGTACTTTATTTCGTTCCCGTTTGGCGGCGTAGAGGGCCTCGTCCGCCTTCCTGATCATCTCCTGTTTGCTGATCTTCTTTGTCGAAAAACCGGAAACCCCGATGCTGACGGTAATTTTTCCGGAACGAATCCGTTCCTCACCACAGAAGTACTGATCCTCAACGGTTTTCCGGATGCGCTCTGCCACCTGAAAAGCTTCGGCGGCATCAACGCAGGGTAAAATGAGGGCGAATTCGTCTCCACCGTACCTGGCCACTGTGTCCGTATCCCGCAGGTTTGATCCCAAAATCTCGGCTACGCTTTTGAGCACCTTGTCGCCGGCCAAATGTCCGTTGCGGTCGTTGTATTCCTTGAAATGATCAATATCAACCATGATGACGGCCAGGTTCCGTTGGCGATCAAACCGCTTAATCTCTTCAGAAAGGCGCTCCTGAAAGAATCGGTGGTTGAAGACCCCGGTGAGACCGTCTGTTATAGCCAGTTTCTCCGCTTCGTAGAAGAGGTGGGGGAAACACATTTCAATTTCCGCCAGCCCCTGGTAAACGGCTACAGCTTTGTCCCTGCAGGTGTGATACCCGCAAGCCCCACAGTTTAGTTCATCCGAAGGTTTTGTCTTGCCGGTTTGGCTGAGAATGTCCCGGATTTCCTCTTCCGAAGGCATGGGCAGGATAAGGCATCTATCATCAAATTCCCGGCCCAGATCAACCTCCACCGCCCGGCTGTGCTTTTCGGCAAAATATTCCTGGTCTTGATCACCCGTCATGCGTGACTTGAGGAAATTGAGGACCATATTCTGCCTTTCATGACGGGACAATTGATTGTCCATCTCCGGGCCATCGATGCACCCCTTGCAAAATAAAATGTCTACCAGCAGGGGTTTAACCCTACCCTGGTTGAGGTTGGCCACAAACTCGGAGCAGTCATCTTTACCTTCAATAATCAGCACCGAGCTCTGAAAAATGTCGCTGCTGATGGCTGCCGTGCGCAGCAACCCTCCCGAAATCGGGAAAATTCGGCCCATCATCGGTCTGGGACCGTCAAACTCGGACGGCTCCAGTTGGGAAGGATCGGTATCATCCAGGAGCATCTTCAGTTCCTTGAAGGTAAGAACGACATCAACGGCCCCGGCAACACTCGGGTGCTTGGCCTCATCCTTCTTGGCAACACAGGGACCAATAAATACGACGCCAACATCAGGCCCCAGTTCCTCCTTGATTGCCCGTCCCTGGGCAATCATCGGTGAAACTATTGGGGCTAGAAAGGGAATCAGTGCCGGGTAGTGCTTTTCCACCATATTGGTAATTGCCGGGCAGGGGGAAGATACAATCGTCTGGCCTTTCCTTTCCCGCAGAAGCCTGCGGTACTCCCGGGCCACCATTTCCGCCCCGTATGCCACCTCTCTGACCTCGCTGAAGCCAAGATCCCGGACAGCCGCCACAAGTTTCCCCGGCTGAATCTCGGGAAAAGCGGCCGCGAAGCTGGGTGCCAGGCATGCAACCATGCGCTTGCCGGTGTCCAGCAACTGTACCAATTGTTCAGTCCCGTCCTCAATCTTTTTCGCCTGTTGGGAGCAGGCCTTTTCACATGTTCCGCAGGAAATACAGCGCTCCTGAATAACCTGCGCCTGCCCGTTTTCAACCTTTATGGCCTTGACCGGACAATTGCGAACACACGAAAAGCACCTTTTGCACCGGTCGAGAACTGTTGATACAACAGCCACGGGATTCACCTCATTATGAAACTTTTCACAATTACCCGGAAAACGCTCTGCATCGTTCTAAATTAAAAGGCCCTTTCCCTGATCGGCCCAAAATCGCTCCAGAGCCCAGACTTTACGGAGCCCTGCCTCGGGGTGCACCCTCAGCTGGCAACCGCCGACATGACCGTTTACTAAAAGGAATCCGTCCCTAATAGATAACCCATCCTATTTATTACGGGCGAGACATATTTTGACAAGGGAAGGCCTTTTTCCTTCTTTCCCGGAAAAAAAATTAGGGGTGCAAGCACCCCTTTCAGCACGAGTTATTTAAACTGTTTCGGACTAGCCCAGCAGTTTAGCCACCAATTCTTTATCAAGATCCATGATATAAGGAATACCGCTGATGTCTGCCGCTTCTTTGGTCAATGAAGCCAGATCCTCTCGCCCGATATGTACCAACCCGAATTTTCGGGCGCCGCACATAAACTGCCGCAACCCCTGTGCCAACCGCTCAAAGTAAGTGTAAACCCCGATGGCGCCAACGGGAAGGTTGGCAAAATCCTTGCCGAACCGGGATTTTAGCTCCGCGGCTGTAATAAAGATCTGCTCAATGCTGTCCCCATACTTGGCATATTCGGGCGGAACCTTGCCTTCTTTCACCATTCTTCCGATGGTCTTACCTACCATCGCAGCCGTCACGGCCGAGCGGGCCATCCCCACCAGTTTTACATAAGGCGCCCCGAGAGCCAGACCCTTAAACACCTGATCTTCAAGGGCGAACCCCCCGGCAATGGCTACGTCAGGAACAAAGCCGCCTTTGGCTTTTACTTTACTCAGATACTGGTAAAGCAGGGACTCAATGTAGACTGTGGGTACCCCCCACTCATTCATCATCCGCCACGGGCTCATGCCAGTGCCGCCGCCGGCGCCGTCCACCGTCAGCAGATCCAGTTTCGCCAGGGAAGCCACCTTGACCGCCCGGGCCAAATCGATGGGACGATAAGCGCCCGTCTTCAAGAACACATACTTGGCCCCAAGTTTTCGCAGTTCCTCGACCCGCGCCAGGAAAGCCTCTTCGTCGACCATCCCGATTCGGGAATGCCGTTCGAACTCCTTGAACGCTCCGGCCTTGAACGCCTCCTGGACCGCCGGATCTTCGGGATCGGGGAGAACTATGTACCCCCGGCTTTTCAGCTGCAGCGCCCGCTCCAGAGAGCCTAGCTTGACCTCTCCCCCGATGTCCTTGGCCCCCTGTCCCCATTTGAGTTCGACTGCCTGGACACCGAGTTTCTCGATGGCGTATTCCAACACCCCGAGCTTGGTATCCTCAACATTGGACTGAACGGCAATAATGCCGCTGCCGTCGTGCCAATCAGTGAAGCGCTTGACCCTTGCCGCCAGTTGAGGGGAATTCTTTACCTTGCCGCCCACGATTTCCACATCGGGATCCATGCCGCAGACGTTTTCCCCGATGGCGATAATCAGTCCGGAAATGGCCGCTCCCACCGCCAGCCCATCCCAGTTGATCCGGGAGACGTCGGTGGAACCCATGGCCGCAACCACAAACGGAAGTTTGAGATTGATTTTGTCGGATCCGGCCCCAATGCGGGCATTCAAATCAACTGCCGGGAAAATTGCTTTGTCGCTGTCCGCTTCCATACCGACAGCCCCCACCGCTGTCCCCATGATGTTGAAGTGAGACAGGTCAACAGGATAGTCCTTCTCTGAAGCCGATGTGGTTTTCCCGAACGGCTGGGGGTAGAGAACCTCCTTGCCCCGGTAAGCAGATTTCCCCACTTCGCAAAACCCAATACAACCGTCGATGCAGGTAGCGCATAAGCCGCTGAACGGGCAGACACTGTCGGGTGTCCGGCTCTTGGTCAGGGTGGCCGCGCTGCGGTTAACCTTGCTCAATGACATTTTTCTAACCATCCTCCATTCAATATTTCCCCCCCGCAAACGACGCACCGGCCTTTCTGTCTGTTTACTGCCAGTGCCACTTCAGCCAGCTCTTTTTCACCTCCTGAAGCAATAGTTCTCACCCTCCCCAAAGGGGAGAGTGAAGCGTATGGAAAGAGTTTCCTCCCCACCGTCGAAAAAAAAACCGGGGCCCTGCGCAAAACTTGCCAAACAGGGCCCCGGAAAAGTTCACAATTCTTCCCAAAGAATACTGGCGAATTAAGGGACCCCATTGCCCCTTGTTTATTCTGTTGCCAGGATGCCTCCTAGTATCTGGTCAGGTAGTGGTCAATTTCCCACTGGTGCACATAGTTGTGGAAGCTGTCCCATTCCTCCTGCTTTAGTTCCACAAACCGGCGGTAAATATACGGTCCTAAAGCGGTCCTGATTATATCATCCCGACCCAGGGCCCGTAAGGCCTCATCCAGGTTGCGGGGGAGCCTGGGTGACCCTTCCGGGTCCCCGGGTTGGATGATTTCGACTGGTACCGGCGGAACGAGCTGTTTCTTAACTCCGTCAAGCCCCGCCGCGGTCAACGCTCCCAGGGCCAGATAGGGGTTGCAGGCGGGATCGGGATGCCTTACTTCCACCCCTGTCTCCTGCCCCCTGGCGCTGGGTATGCGAACTAACGTATACCGGTTCTGTTCAGACCAGCCCAAGTAGACCGGCGAACCGGTTTTCGGAACCAATCGTTTATAGGAATTAACCAACGGGTTCGTCAGGGCAGCATACCCGGGAGCGTGCTCCAGCAGCCCCGCAATGTAATGTTGAGCTGCTGCGCTCAAACCCGATGGCTGGTCACCATCAGCAAAGGCGTTCAACCCATCTCGAAACAGCAGCTGCTGCAGATGCAGCCCGGAACCGGGAACACCCATCAGCGGTTTCGGCATGAACGAAGCATACAATCCATGTCTCTGGGCAATGGTCCGGACCACGAACCGGAAGGTAATCAGTTGGTCGGCCATTGTCAGCGCACCCTGCCTGCGAAAGTCGATTTCATGCTGGCCCGGGGCAAACTCGTGATGAGATGCCCCAATGTCAAAACCCATCGATTCCAGGGTGAGAACCATATCGCGGCGTGCGTTTTCTCCCAGATCGACGGGGCTGACGTCACAGTGCCCCCCCAAGTCATGGGTGCAGGTAAGCGGTTTCCCTTTTTCGTCCGTGAAGAAGAGAAAGAACTCCGCCTCAGCCCCGACCTGGATTGTCAGCCCCAGCCCTTCCGCCTCAGCCAGCACTTTCTTCAGCATCAACCGTGGGCATCCGGGAAAGGGCTGCCCATCGGGGTTATAAATGTCGCAGATCAGCCTGGCCACAGCCCCTTCCCGGGGTCTCCAGGGAAACACCTCGAATGTGTCAGGGTCGGGAAGCAGGATTACGTCAGTTTCCCTGTCCCGATCGAATCCTTCAATAACCGAACTGTCGAACCGTAGTTCCCCTTTCAGGGCCTCTTCCAGGTGTTCCACCGTAATGGCAATATTCTTCAGGGTCCCGCAGATGTCCGTGAATTGGAGACGGACGAATTTGACGTCAAATTCCTTGGCTTTTTGAAGCACAATCTGGTTGTTAAACATTTTTTTTGCCACCCCCGCAAAAAAATAAACACCCTCAAACACAGGTTCGCGAAGAAACCCGTTATTGAGGGCGCCATTGCCACTCTATCCGAAGGTACTCCATTGCACCTTCTTTTCACTTTGGCACTATTTTACCACAACATTGCAGTAATTCAATAGGCTCCCACCAAAATTTCGAGATTATCTCAAATTTAGTTTGGTTCGATGCCGGTTAAACCAGTTTTATTTTTCGGTAATAATGATGGCCTGGGCAATTGCTTTCATAGAAGCATGTTTGTTCATGCTCTGCTGTTGAATCCAACGAAAGGCTTCATCTTCATTCAAGCCGCGCTTTCTCATCAAAATCCCCTTGGCCTTCTCCACCACTTTTCTGGTCTCAATATGCCTCTTGAGGTGGTCAACCTCTTTTTCGAGTTTCTGGATTCTCTGGAAGCTGGTCAGCGCTATGTCCAACGCGGGCAGCAAAGAAGCCTCGGTCAGCGGTTTGACCACAAACCCCAACACACCACTGCGTTTCGCCTGTTCCAAGAGGTCCTCCTCCCAGGAATCCGAAATAAGGGCGATCGCAGAGTTCCGGGACTCTGTCACTATATTGGCCACTTCAAAACAACCCATCCCCGGCAGCTTGTTATTGAGCAAAAGGAGATCAGGCTGACAGTTCAACGTGGCCTGCAGGGCGCTTCGCCCGTCTTCCACCGCAGCCACAATTAAACAGCCTGACTTGGATAACATCTCCCGCACCGTCCTCTGCAGTGGCAGGTCGGAAATTGCCAGGACCACGCGAACACCATACATAACGGACCTCAATGTCTTCCAGTTTGGTTATTTATTTTATCATATAGCGAAAGGAATAAATAGACTGAATAACCGGTTCCCTAACACAAACCGGAACGTTCCCTGACAGTCAATCTGACCCGCTCTGCAGTCAGACACCCGGATCCGCCCCAATGTTCCAGCCGCACTAACAGGTCACTGCCATAACTGCCATCCCCCGGCATGGAAATATTGATGCGGGAACTGGCGATGGCGCCGCGCAGGCAGGCCAAGGCCAATTCAACAGCGACTACTGCATCACTGTCAAGAGCGGGATCCCCGTTCCGGGTAATTGCTTCGGCACACTCCAGGAGCCGAAGGCAAAGAAACGCCACTTCCCGGGGCGTTTCTGCCGCCTGTTTTCGAGCGGCGTTGTCAGCGGCGGAACCCGCGTCTTCCTTCCCTCGGAAGTTAACAATCATATGAAAACTGTCGTTATCCAGGTCAATAAGGGCGGTCAGGCGCCTTTGCAGGCGCTCCAGTTCCGCCAGCGCCGCAACCAACTCGTCGTCGGGCCCGGGACTGCTTCTTTGACTCAGTATTACCCTGCCCACCATCCGCAGCACACCGGCAGCCATGGCACCAGCGCAGGCACAGACACTGCCACCGCTGGGTGTCGGGAAATCCGTGGCTAAATCCTCAATGAACTGGGCAACCGTCTTGTCCAAAAGCACAACCTGTCACCTTCTTGCCAGCCTTTTGAGTTAGCATTGGCAAAACCAACCCAATTAATCAAAAATGGTTCCGGCGAATGTGAAAAGACCGGGGTCGACTCCCCCGGTCCGGCTCCGGTCCATTTTTTCCTAAGAGCATGCTGTCGTGAAAAGAACCAGGCTTGTTTGGGTTAAGCCGGGTTAGGTTGTTCGCAGCAACCCCTGTATCTGTCCATGAACCACCCAGATGGTGATGCATTCCCCATCGCCTGCGTTGCGGTACCGGTGGGGAACAAACTCCTCAATATATACGCTGTCCCCTTCTTCGAGCCAGAACGTCTCTCCGCCAACCTCGATTTCCAGCTTCCCCTTTATGACGTATCCGAATTCCTCACCTTCATGGCCCAGCGCCGCTTCCCCGGAGAACCCTCCCGGGGCCATGGTAATACAGATTGGTTGCATCTTTTTGTTCGCACCAACGGTCAGCATTTCGTACCTGGTTTTGGACATCCGCGAGTTCACCAGTTCTGTTCGTTCACTGCTGCGCACGATACGCTGTTCCTGGATATTGGGCTTGAGGAGTTCAAAGAAAGATATGTTTAGCGAGTCACAAATTTTGCGAAGGGAGCTGATTGTTGGACTGTTCAGCTCGCGCTCGATGTTGCTCAAAAACCCCACAGAAAGGCCGGTTATCTCCGAAAGCTGCTTCAGGGTTAAACCCCTTTTCTTGCGAAGGTTCTTCAGGCGTTCCCCAAGTTCCAAATTTCATCCCACCCCCTATAAAACCTCTAAATAACATTATATGGTTTTGCCGGAATCAATGCAACCAAGTTATTCCAGTGCAGTATAGTATTAACTGTTTAAATTGGTGCTCTACCAAGGTATAAGGCAGTTTGTCCCATTTTGGCTGGAAAGGTCGTTTTACGTATGCTGGTGAAACATTTTGGCTGTCGGCCATCTATCACAGAACAAAACGAAGTTCGAGCCAAGCCAACCAAGGAGTGTCGGAAATCAAAACCCTTTTTAATGCCAGGCGGTCTTCCTGTTCGCCGCTCAAACCGAACCGGGTGGAAAAGGCTGCCCGATACCCGGCTTCGGCCACAATTTTTCGTATAGACGGGTTAGAAGCACCGTCTCCATAGGGATAACAGAAGTAAAGCACGGGGGTCCCCAACATTTCTTCCAGGCGCTCCTTTGCCTGGGTGATCTCCCACTGGGCCGAACCAGCCTTTAGTTCGGTCAGATGAGGATGGGATACAGTATGAGCGCCAAACACCCAGCCCGCGGCACTCATTTCCTTTATTTGGGGTATTGACAGCCGCTGGGTATGGTTGACTCCGTCTGCTACCAGAAAAACAGTCCCGCTCATATGATGACGCTTCAAAATCGGGAAAGCGTTAAGGTAATTGTCCCGCCATCCGTCATCAAAGGTAATCAACACCGGCTTCCTCGGTAGGTGAGCCGGCCTGCCCTCCAGGGCATCCAGCAGTTGATCAGGGGTAATCGTCCGGTAGCCTTGGGCATCAAGATATGCGATTTCTCGTTCAAACTCCGCCGGGGAAATGGTCGGTACCGGGTAGTCCTGGTGTGGCGCCTTGCCAACCCGGTGATAAACCAAGACCGGTACCCGGCGCCCAACCGGTGAAAAGGAGTACCCTGAGTTGAGACCCACCGCTGCCAGTCCAACAGCAACAATGATCAGTACCCGCCGCCTCTTCAAAGTTGCCGCCAGATCCCTCCGGTTGTAGAATTCCCGGGATAATAAAGGCAGCAGCAGGCCGACGGCCACAAACGGGTAGACCACCCTCATAAAATTCGGGTTGACAAGGCCGGCATTTACGAGAAAAAAACCTGCTGCCGCCAACAAGAGCAATACTGCCATCATTTCCAGCTACTCCCCTCGCTTTCCCCCAATTGGATGCGAAGCAGGGCGGTTTTATCCCGATTGGCAGGGAGGCAGTTTTACCTCCTCAGGCTTTAATATCACCGGGGCATCGCCACAAACCGGGCAATCCCGGTTCCGTTCTACCCTGGTTTCCTGAAACACCATCGTCAGCGCGTCAACCGTAAGAAGCCTACCGACCAGAAGATCCCCGGCTCCCAGAATATACTTAACAACTTCGCAGGCCTGAATCACCCCGATCATTCCCGCCACAGCCCCCAGGATACCGGCCTCCTGACAGGTGGGCACCGCCCCTTCCGGCGGGGGCTCCAGGAACAGGCAGCGGAAACAGGGACCCTTGCCGGGAATGACGGTCAGGACCTCCCCGTAAAACTGAAGCACCCCTCCGTGGAAGAAAGGTTTGTTTGCCAGAACGCAGGCATCATTGAGCAAAAACCGGGTCGGGAAGTTGTCAGTACCGTCAACCACCAGGTCATAGCCGGCCACCAGGTCCATCACATTATCCGCAGACAGGCGCTCCTGGTATGTGACAACATGGCAGTCCGGGTTGAGGGCGGTCAATTTTTCCCGGGCGGATATTACCTTAGGTTTGCCGATTTCAGCCGTGGTGTGCAGGATCTGACGCTGCAGGTTGCTTAGAGAAACAGTGTCATAGTCGATGATGCCGATCGTGCCGACACCTGCCGCCGCCAAATAGAAAGCCACGGGGGAGCCCAGCCCCCCGGCGCCGACTATCAAAACCCTGGCAGCGGTCAGCCGAGCCTGACCCCGGCCGCCTATCTCTCTTAATATCAGCTGCCTGCTGTAACGTTCCATCTGATCGCGCGAAAGAGTCAACGAGACCGCCACCTTTCTCTCTTTTGCCGTCTCTGACAAATGTTTTGTTTACGAACGCGCCTCGGGTGAGTCCCACTGGAATTGTAGCAACTAAAGTTTTCCGGTGTCAATCCCGGAACCTTTCCCAGAACCTGTGCATAGGATAAATCGAAACTTAATACTAAAGGGGAGTAGCTTGCTATATGTAAGCTGAAAGGATCGACATGCTGGCGTTTACCGCCCGGTCCTTTTGACGAGGCACCCTGCCTTGGAAGCGAGACCTTTACTTCATTCGTTTTGTTTGGAGTAAAGGTCTTTGTAATTAAATGCCGGCTGCAAAAAGAGCAAGTAGGGCAGAAAAAAAAAGGCCCTAACAAGAGCCCTCGGCAATAGGTTTTTTGGCAAAGGATTTCAAGCAGCTGCATCCGGCGAAATTCGTTCCACGACCTCTCTTCGGGAACCAAGGTTTCGGACCAGGGTGAAAGCCCCGATCACCAGAAAAACGACACCGGTAATCCGGTTGATTAAAGCCGGTCCCAAGTACCTGGCCAGTGCAGTCCCTACAGTCACCTCGACTATCACGCACAAAGTGAGCGCAGTGGCGGCTGCTCCCCAGATCAGCCACCGTTTGTCGGGATTGTTACTGGCCAGGATCAATGTTGCCAGCTGCGTCTTATCCCCAAGTTCACATAGGGTGATTAATAAAAAGGTGGTCACGCACGTAAACAGCTCCATTTTCATCTCTACCCCTTTCTAAAGGCCACCTGCGCCCAGGATCCCCAACAACAGAAGAATCCCCATCACCACGAAGGCCGCTCCGGACGCCAACTTTGTAGTCGATGGTTTTATGAACCGGGCCACGATCCGAGAACCAACCATCACTTCGATCAGGGAGGTCGCCACCAGAGCAGTCGCCGACCCAAGGGCAACGAAAAAGATATAAGCCGGTTTGGCCCCGGCGAGAAGCATCGTTGTCACCTGGGTCTTATCGCCCATTTCGGATAGAAATACAACCCCTAAAGCGCTCAATAAGAGCCGCCAGTCCCGTTTCATTCACTGCCTCCCTCCTCTCACGGCCGTTTGGGCAGCGCTGTCCCACAGCGCTCTCTTTACCCACTCCTTTCCAACTACCTATTATCAGGATATGGTTCAGAGGTTTTGCCTGCCACCGCGGGAAAACTTTTTGGAAGATATCATTTAATGTTACTGGAGTCAGAATTACCCTGTACTGCCCTCAGCCTGCCTCTTATGGTATTAATTCCTCCCCGGCCTCACTGCAATAACGTTCTGACCTCAGTGACGTCGGTAGTCGGCCGGCGGCAGGCGAAATTCTGACAGACGTAAAAGGTGGGTTTGTCCTCATGGGAAGTCATGCCCCGGATGAAGGGGGCAATTGCATCCAGGCCCTTGTACTCCTCTTCCTCAAGGTTGTAGAGAAAGACCGTGTCCGGCGCGAATGTGGACCAAAGCGGTTGAAGGTCATCTCCAATCGCCTCGTAATCAGCAACCACGACAATCTCTTTGCCCGGAACCAGGGAGAACAGGAGGGCCGTCAGGAAATGTGTATAGCCCGCCGGATAGTCCTCGACTTTACCGGCAAAGCTTTGAAACATGGTGTCAGCCATCGCCGCCAGTTCCTGCCTGCCCGTCAAGCGGGCCAGGCGAAGGAGATTGTGGGCGGAAACCGAGTTGCCGGATGGGGTGGCGCCATCATATATTTCCTTCGGACGGGCCAACAGTTCCTCAACATCGCAGCCGTAAAAAAAGAACCCACCCTGTTCCCGGTCCCAGAACAGGCGGTTCTGCTCCTCCTGCAGCTCCAGGGCCTGCCGCAGCCAGGCAGGCTTCAGGTCAGCCTGGTACAGCTCGATCATGGCCCAGGTGAGGAAGGCATAGTCGTCAATATAGCCGGGGTGCGCCGCTTCCCCGTCCCGGTAGCGGGCCAACAGGCGTCCCCGCTCGTCGCGAAGATGGACCCAGATGAACTCGGCGGCCCGGATGGCGGCTTCGCGGTAAGCGGATTCGTGTAAAACCCGGGACCCCATGGCCAAGGCGGCAATCATCAGCCCGTTCCAGGAGGTGAGAACCTTGTCGTCTTTGTAAGGGTGAGGACGCCGTTCCCTGGCCAGGAATAATTTTCGCCGGGCTTCTTCCATGTCTGCAGCCCGAGCCTGAGCATCAATGCGGTTAAGGATGTTTCGGCCTTCGAAGTTTCCTTTTTCGGTGACGCCGTACAACCGGCAGAAAAGACTGCCCGTTTCCGGGCCGAGGATATCCTTGATTTCTCCCGGCGTCCAGACATAAAACTTCCCCTCCTCCCCCTCAGAATCGGCATCTTCTGCCGAATAAAAAGCCCCCTCGGGAGAGGTCATGTCGCGCAATACGTAACGGAGAATTTCCCGGGCCACCCTGGCATACTGTTCCTTCCCTGTGACCTGGTAAGCCTCCAGGTAGACCATCGCCAGAAGGGCGTTGTCATAAAGCATTTTTTCAAAATGGGGCACAAGCCACTTGCGGTCCGTGGAGTAGCGGGAAAAACCAAAGCCCAGGTGGTCGTAAATGCCCCCGTCGTGCATGGCCTGGAGGGTTTTTTCAACCATGGACAGGGCTTCGTCTTCACCGGTCCACTTCCAGTAGCGGAGGAGAAAACCCAGGTTATGCGGGGTGGGAAATTTGGGAGCGCTCCCGAAACCGCCGTAATCGGGGTCAAAGCTTTTTTTCAAAGCCGAGTACCCTTCGTGCACTGTGTCCTCTTCCAGATGCCCCGGGCCTTCGCTGCGTAAATGATTTTGGATGGCCCGCACGATCCGGCCGCCGGAGCTGGCAATCCCTTCCCGGTTGCTTCGCCACTGCTTTTCTACTTGACCGAGGATGTCCATCAGTCCGGGTTGGCCGTAGCGGCTGAATTTAGGGAAATAGGTGCCCGCAAAAAAAGGCTTTTTGTCAGGCGTCATGATCACGGTCAGGGGCCAACCCCCCTGCCCAGTCATGGCCTGGCAGACCGCCATGTAAATGTGATCGATATCCGGCCTTTCCTCCCGGTCCACCTTGATGGCGACAAAGTGGTCGTTCAACAGGGCCGCCACTTCTTCGTCCTCAAAGGATTCCCGTTCCATGACATGGCACCAGTGGCAAGTCGAATAACCCACGCTGAGGAAAACAGGCCTGTCTTCTTTTTTCGCTTTCTCAAATGCTTCGTTGCTCCAGGGGTACCAGTCCACGGGATTGTGAGCATGCTGCAGTAAATACGGGCTTTTTTCGTTTATTAGACGGTTCGGCTTTAAATTTGTTTTAACTTCAGGCATTTCGAGGTATAACCCCTTTCTTTATTGTTATACGTATCGATTTAATAGATATCCTAATAAGTATTTACAAGATAGTCGGAAATAATTTGACCAAAGAAAAAAGCGACAGAATAGTCGCTTCAGACTGAAGACAAACACCGTTTTTAGATCTGTCTGTCTTTGAGTCGGGCAAGTTCAAATCTTCCCGGAAACGGATTACTAAACGTGGTTCCAATTATTTAAGAAGCGCTCTCTACCAGGTGGTTTTTGCCGCTGTGAGGGCCAGGAAAAACGGCCCGGCAAACCCGGTATTACACGAGTTCTACGCCCGAAAACGGGACGAGGGTAAACCTCATAAGGTAGCCATGATGGCTACGGCCAATAAACTTTTACGCATCATTCATGCCATGTGGAGCAAGAACAAACCTTTCCGGATACAAGGCTAGGGTGAACACATTGTTTGTCAAATTAGCCTGCTCCAATGGCAGGTTAGTTTCGCTATTTCTTTTTTGGGGGAGGATTAATTATTTTTCTAAATGGGGTTGACGTTTATTAGCTGGTTTAGGTGATGTGTTTTTCAACTTCCTTTATTATACATATAATTCAGTAATTAGCAGGAATATCCTCTTTTCCCGTCGAAAAGTAAGTGGGTATTGTCAAGGAGGGTTCTTGTCTAAGGTCCTACTCTTGATGTATAACGATAACATTTCTGACCGTGAAGCAGAAGAGCGGGCCAAGTACGATCTGCGCTGGAAAGTGGCTTTGGGACTGCCTTTACACGAAGCCGGGT
>Ga0074195_1002515_pt1 | contig 20186 bp, 17 predicted proteins | sample EPASupsiteHSE623_FD_64525 | JGI IMG/M metagenome (GOLD analysis project Ga0074195, IMG submission 64525) | Bioremediated contaminated groundwater from EPA Superfund site, New Mexico - Sample HSE6-23 | ecosystem: Environmental > Aquatic > Deep subsurface > Groundwater > Contaminated ...
GCAAGAAGTGCAAAACTGAGAATAGCGGAAAAGGTATGACAGCAGAAGCAACACCAAAAGAAAAAGGTAAAACACGCAAGAACAGCTTAAAGTCTGTTTTGGGAGGAAGTTTGCTGGCCAGCGAAAAGGTATTGAAGCATCTTCCGTTTGTTTTTTTCCTGGTTTTTTTAGGCATCCTGCTCATCACCAACCGGTATTGGTCGCAACGAACCATCAGTCAAATCGAAGCAGTACAGGATTCTATAAAAGACCTGAAAGCAGAAGCGGTTACGTTCGAAACCGAGCTGATGAAAATGAACAGACCTTCTGAAATCGTCCGTAGAGTGAACGAAAGTGGCCTTGAATTGCTGGAACCGCAGGTTCCGGCCAGAAAATTAAAAGTGAAGAAACCAGAACAGGAAGAATGAAACGAACGATTTGCTTTCAAAGACACCGTTCGATACCTGGCGTCTTTGTGTCTTGGCGTTCAGTTTGAAATTTGAAACTTATTATTTGGAATTGATAATGGAGATCAGGAAAGACATCACGTTCCGTATCGGGATCATTTATTTTTTAGCCGCATTGATAGGAGTTGTCATTGTGGTTAAGATCGTTATGATCCAGGCTATGGATACGGAGAAGTGGGAGAAGATCGCCAAAGAGCTGAGAACCAACACCACTGAAATCCTTGCCAAGCGTGGGAACGTTTGTGCCGACGACGGAAGTATTCTTGCTACTTCCATTCCTTACTATGAGCTCAGATTGGATTTGGCCGCTCCCCAGGTGAAACGCGTCTTTGAAAAATATGCTGATGAGTTCAGTCTCGAGATCGCTGAATTCTTTGCTACCTCCAAATCCCGCTTTAAACAACAACTCGTTAAGGAATTTGAAAAGGGGAACCGGTGGTTCCTGATTTATCCTAATAAGGTAAATCATAATCAGCTTCATGATTTTAAACGTCTGAAAATGATGAGCCGCGCGTATTTTGGTTCCGGACTCATCATTGAGGGAGAAAGCGAACGGGTTATGCCACATGGGGACATGGCCAGTCGTACCCTGGGGACCTTAAACAAAGGTGCCTATGGCGGCATTCATGGTAATGTGGGATATTCCGGTATTGAAGGGATCATGGAAAGCTATCTGGCAGGGGAAAACGGGCTGGCTTTGAAGCGGAATTTTTCGGGTCACTGGGTGAATGTGCCTATCGTGGAGCCTAAGGATGGAAAAGATGTGATTACCACCATCAATGTGAATCTTCAGGATTTTGCTCAGAATGCACTGATGCTGCAGATGCAAAAGTCGCAGGCAGAGTGGGGAACGGCAATCGTCATGGAAGTGAAAACCGGAGAGATCAAAGCCATCGCCAACCTGGGACGCCGTTCCGACGGAACCTATGCCGAAACCTACAATTTTGGCCTGGGACACGCCGGTTGCAGTGAACCGGGATCGACTTTCAAATTGGTATCTATGATGGCGGCCATGGAAGACGGTTATGTGGATACGGCCGATGTATTCGATACGGGCATAGGTAAATGGGAATACAGAGGGCAAACTGTTTACGATAGTGACTATGGACACGGGGGGCACGGTTCGATTAGTATGAAGAGGATTTTTGAATTATCATCAAATGTCGGTGTGGCCAAAATCATTACCAAATATTACGAAGGACGTGAAAGAGAATTTATTGACCGGATTAACAATTTTGGCCTCAATAAACCTCTCGGATTAGGTTTTGCAGGAGAAGGAATACCCTATGTAAAATATCCCGGCGATAAGAACTGGTGGGGGCCCACACTGGCCTGGATTTCTTATGGCTATGAGCTGAAATTAACGCCTTTGCAAACCCTGACATTTTATAATGCTGTAGCCAATGATGGAAAGATGGTAAAACCTGCCTTTATAAAGGAAGTCCGCGAAAACGGATTGCTTGTAAAAAAATTCGAAACAGAAGTACTCAATCCGTCAATTTGTTCAAAGGAGACTTTATTGAAGGCCCAATCCCTGCTGGAAGGCGTTTGTCTGAAAGGAACGGGAAAATCATTGAAAAATCCTTATTTCCCGATTGCAGGTAAAACGGGAACTGCTCAGGTTGCATATCAGAATGAAGGTTACTTAAAGGAGGGAAGAAAAAACTACCAGGCTTCATTTGCCGGATATTTCCCTGCCGATGATCCGAAATACTCGGCGATTGTAGTAATTGTGGGACCAAAGGGCAGTTATTACGGGGGATCGGTGGCCGGACCCGTTTTTAAGGAAGTGGTTGGAAGAACTTATGCTTCTTTCCTTGAATACCGGAGTGACACGGTTGAAGAAGTCATCAAAACCCCGCATGTGAAGACAGCTTTCCGTGATGAAATACAGAAAGTGATCACTGATCTTCGATTACCCATCAATACACAGCAGGCTAACGGAGACCTGATTAGGGTCGATGTTCAGGAAGATCAGGCGCAGGTAAGCGGAGTGACACTGGAGGAAGGTATGGTTCCCGATGTAACCGGTATGGGAGGAAGTGATGCATTGTATTTGCTGGAAAGTGCAGGCTTAAAAGTTACAATGAGTGGTATTGGAAAGGTTAGTATACAATCGGTTCCGGCGGGAGAAAAAATAGAAAAAGGCCAAACAATCGCTCTGGAACTGAGCAATGGCATTAAACGGGTTGAAGTGACGGTTGCAGACACAACTGTGATCCCTGCTCCTGAAGTAACAGAACAGGAATTGAAGGCGGGAGTGAAAAAGACCGTCAGTCCGGAGGTGAAAAAGACAGTGAAGCCGGCGATAAAAAAAGCAGTGAAGCCGGCGGCCACAAAGTCACAGGTGAAAACGCCGGTAAAGAAAGTTGTGAAAAAAAATGTGAAAGTAGCATCGAATCACGCTATGTGAGTAAATGGTAATTCCGGGATCAAAAAGAAAATGGAACATGAAAAAGTTAAATGAAATATTGGCTGGATTGGAGTATGAACTGATTGCCGGGGACTTGCATACACCCGTTAATCAGCTTCATTTTGATTCGCGGCTCGTCAAGCCGGGCGACTTGTTTATAGCAATGGGTGGAACTCATGTTGACGGACATCAGTTTATTCCCAAAGCCATTGAAAACGGGGCTAAGGTGGTCATCTCCGAAAGGACGGATGTAGATGCCGGTGAAGCTACTCTGATCAAAATGACCGATACATCTGCTGCTGTGGGATTGCTCGCTTCGGCTTTTTACGGACATCCTTCCCGTAACCTTAAGGTGGTAGGTGTAACAGGAACCAACGGTAAAACCACTATCGCGACTTTACTGTACAGGTTATTTACCCGGTTAGGTTATAAAGCAGGACTGATTTCGACAATAAAATATTATGTGGGGACAGAGGAATTCCCGGCAACCCATACAACCCCCGATGCCTTGCATATCCAGGAACTAATGTCCAAAATGGCGGCGAGCGGCTGTGAATATTGTTTCATGGAAGCCAGTTCTCATGCCATTGACCAGGACAGGATCAAAGGGATCGAATTTGACGGAGGCATTTTTACGAATCTGACCCATGATCATCTCGATTATCATAAAACCTTTGCGGCTTATTTAAAAGCGAAAAAGAAATTTTTTGATGAATTGCCGGCTTCGGCGTTTGCACTGACCAATGGTGATGAGAAGAACGGTCAGGTCATGCTGCAGAATACAAGGGCCGTTAAAAAAGCATACGCCCTCAAAACCATGGCCGATTTTAAATGCAAGGTGCTGGAAAAGCATATGGACGGCATGTTGCTGAATATTGACGGACTGGATGTATGGACTCATTTTGCCGGTGTTTTTAATGCCTATAACCTGACGGCGGTATACGGAGCGGCTGTTTTGCTTGGTGAACCGGCCATTGAAATCCTCCCGGTATTAAGTGATCTCAGGCCTGTTGAAGGACGTTTCGAAATCATACGTTCTCCGGAAGGAAAATATGCTATTGTTGATTACGCCCATACCCCTGATGCATTGAAGAATGTGCTGAGAGGGATCAATGAGATCCGTTCAGGCAACGAGCAGATTATTACTGTGGTCGGAGCGGGTGGCGACCGCGATAAAACCAAACGGCCGGAGATGGCTCAGGAAGCAGTTTTGCAAAGCGATAAAGTCATTCTCACTTCCGATAATCCAAGATCAGAGGTGCCTGAATTAATCATCCGGGATATGGAAGCGGGTATACAGGCTCATCAGAAAAGCAAAGTGATTTCGATCGTAAACCGGAAAGAAGCGATCAGAACTGCCTGCATGCTGGCACAGGCAGGTGATATTATTTTGGTGGCTGGTAAAGGCCATGAAGATTATCAGGAGATCAAAGGGGTCAAGTATCATTTTGATGATCGTGAAGTGATCCGTGAGATATTTAATGTAATTTAAAAACAAAGCTGATGTTTAATCTGCTGTATGAATGGTTTAAGAATGCTGACATCCCGGGATGGGGGATGCTGCAGTATATTTCTTTCCGGTCGGCTGCTGCCATTATCACTTCTCTGTTCATCACCATGGGATTTGGAAAGCGCTTGATCCGCCTGCTCCAAAAGAAGCAGATCGGGGAAGAGATCCGGGATCTTGGACTTGAGGGTCAGATGCAAAAGAAAGGTACACCGACGATGGGAGGCATCATTATCCTGGCTTCTATTATTATCCCAACATTGCTCTTTGCCAACCTGCGGAATATTTACATCATATTGATGCTGATCACTACCCTTTGGCTGGGAGTGATTGGTTTTATAGACGATTATATTAAGGTTTTCCTTAAAGACAAACAGGGACTGGCTGGTAAATTCAAAATACTTGGACAGGTTAGCCTTGGAATTATCGTGGTGGCCACATTGTATTTGTCGGACGATGTTGTTGTCCGTGAGAAAGTCCGCAACGCCAGCGGCGAATTCATGAAAGAAATTGCTGTGGATAATCAGACCGGCAAACAGGAAGTCCGCTTTGTTACACGGGAACTAAAATCGACGAAGACGACTCTGCCTTTTATTAAGAACCATGAATTTGATTACCGGTGGATGGTCGCATTTATGGGGAAAAGCCAGGAGTACTTACGGTGGCTGGTTTACGCACTGGCCATTATCGTGATCATCGTCGCGGTATCGAATGCCGCCAATCTGACTGACGGAATTGACGGACTTGCAGCCGGGACTTCGGCCATTAGTGGTGCGACGCTTGGCATACTCGCTTACGTGAGCGGTAATATTATTTACTCAGATTACCTGAATATCATGTATATCCCCAATATTGGGGAATTGAGTGTTTTCATTTCAGCTTTCATCGGTGCAACGGTAGGATTCCTGTGGTTTAACTCATTCCCGGCCCAGGTTTTTATGGGTGATACCGGTAGTTTGGCACTGGGGGGAATCCTTGCCGTTTTTGCGGTGATCATTAAAAAGGAGATCCTGATCCCTTTGCTTTGCGGGATCTTTCTGATTGAAAACCTTTCGGTGGTTCTTCAGGTCAGTTATTTCAAATATACAAAGAAAAAATATGGAGAGGGGCAGCGGATCTTTCTGATGAGCCCCATTCATCATCATTATCAAAAAATGGGAATTCCTGAACCCAAAATCGTCACACGGTTTTGGATTGTAGGGATTATCCTGGCAGTATTTACAATTGCAACTTTAAAAATGCGTTAAAAAAATGCCGGAGAAGATTGTCATATTAGGAGCAGGTGAAAGCGGAGTTGGTTCAGCCATTCTTGCAAAAAAACAGGCCTTTGATGTATTTGTATCGGATCTTGGACAGGTGAAACCTCAGTACAGGGAGGTCATGAACCGGTACGGGATCGCTTTTGAGGAAGGGCACCATTCGGAAGAACGGATCCTTCAGGCTGATTTAATTATCAAGAGTCCGGGAATACCTGAAAAGGCTGCGATGATCAAACAGATCAGGAAAGCCGGAATACCCGCTATTTCGGAAATTGAGTTTGCAGGACGGTACAACAAGGCAAAAACCATATGCATCACAGGGAGCAACGGGAAGACCACCACTACGATGCTGACATACCATTTGTTACAGAAGGCAGGGTTGAATGTAGGTCTTGCCGGGAATGTAGGTCAGAGTTTTGCGTGGCAGGTGGCCGAGAAGGACTTTGATTATTACGTGATCGAACTCAGCAGTTTTCAGCTTGATGGCATGTATAAATTTAAAGCTGACGTAGCCATTTTACTCAACATTACACCAGATCATCTGGACAGATATGAATATCACATGCAAAATTATATCGATTCGAAATTCCGGATCATTCAGAATCAGACGTCTGACGACATTTTCATATACGGAGCAGACGATCCGGTGATACAAACAGAACTAAAAAAGCGCAATATCCAGTCCTCTAGGTTACCTTTTGGCTGGGGCGAAGCACCTGCGAATGGTGCCGGAATAAGTGAAAATAACATTGTCATAAACTGGAAACAAAACACATTCACCATGTCTATTTTTGATTTTTCATTGCAAGGAAAACACAATACGTATAATTCAATGGCTGCAGGTCTTGCCGGAACAGTATTAAACATCAGAAATGAGAAGATCAGAGAAAGCCTGTCCGATTTTAAAGGAGTTGAGCATCGTCTGGAGTATTTTCTGAAAGTTCATGGTATTGAGTTTGTCAACGATTCCAAGGCTACCAACATTAATTCAACCTGGTACGCGCTGGAATGTATCAACAAACCGATCGTCTGGATCGTCGGCGGGGTTGACAAGGGAAATGATTACAATGAATTGATGACTCTGGTAAAGGCGAAAGTGAAGGCGATCGTGTGCCTGGGTGTTGACAATCATAAGATTATTGAGACTTTTAAAGGAGTTATTTCCGATATTGTCGAAACGCGGGATATGAAAGACGCGGTACGTTCGTCTTACTACCTGGCAAAGGACAACGATGTGGTGCTGCTTTCACCGGCTTGTGCCAGTTTTGATCTGTTTGAGAACTATGAGGACCGCGGCCGCCAGTTTAAAAAGGCAGTCAGGGAGCTATAAAAAATGGCCATATGGTTGGTGGCCATTATAAACTAACAGCTAAGGGCTAACAGCTAACAGCTTTTTGATATGAAGTTTTTACTTGAGAAAATATTTAAGGGGGATCGGATCATTTGGGTGGTCCTGATTTTTTTGTCGTTGGCTTCCATGCTGATCGTCTACAGTGCCACTGGCCGCCTGGCTTACAAAGAGGCGGGTGGCCATACTACTTATTATCTGGTCAGACAGTTGATCTTCATTCTGCTTGGATTTGGTGTGATGGCTTTTCTGGTTAATGTGATCCCCGTTAAGTTTTATTCCTGGATTGCCCCGATCATGCTTATGCTGACGATTTTATCTCTGTTGGCAGCCGTGATCCAGTTTAAACTGGATCCATCCAGGCCAACACCCCGCTCACTAGACCTGGGATTTTTTAGTTTTCAGCCCGCTGAATTGGCCAAAATATCGCTGGTGATGTTCGTGGCCAGGATTTTGGCGAAAAGACAAAAATCGGATGAGGATCTGAAAAAGGCATTTTACTGGATCATGGGGGCCACGGGTGTTGTTTGTGCGATCATCTTTTACGGAAATATTTCAACTTCAGCGCTGATCTTCGGCAGTATCATGATGCTGATGCTGATTGGACGTATCCCGCTAAAGTATTTGGCAATGCCGGTTGCTGCTGGGGTTTTATTGTTGCTTCTCGTTTATTTTACAGCCGATTATATGCCGGATTGGGCGGGTCGCGTGCACACGTTCAAAGAACGTATTGATGACTTCATTTACGGAGATGAACAACAGGAGGTGGGGACAACCCAGGCCGATTACGCCAAACTGGCCATCTATGAGGGCGGTTTAACAGGTAAAGGTCCGGGAAGCAGCGAAGTGAGCAATTATATGGAGGCTGCTTATAATGACTTTATTTATGCTATTATTATAGAAGAATACGGCTGGTTGGGAGGAGCTTTCGTTGCATTTCTTTTCCTGATATTACTTTTTAGGGGAGTAGTGATCGTCAGACGGTCAACCCGGACTTATCCGGCATTTTTGGCCGCGGGAATGGTATTAACGCTGGTTTTTCAGGCGATGATCAATATGTCGGTTTCGGTTGGTGTAATGCCGGTAACAGGGCAACCCCTTCCCTGGATCAGCGTGGGAGGAACTTCCATGCTGTTTACTGCAGTATCATTTGGAGTGATCCTTTCGGTGAGTTACCATAACCAGAAAAATAAGCCGGTAGCAGAACAGCCGGTCATGGTCAATTTGCCTGATGAGGATCAGGAACTGTAGGAGCAGAGGGCATGGAGCATAGAGCATGGAGCAAAGAATGGAGACCGGAAGAGGATTGGAAGGTGACAGGGTTCTTTTTTTACGAATAGCTAATAGCGAATAGCTTCTGATATTGAAAGATGGAAAAATTAAAAGTGATCATCAGCGGAGGAGGAACAGGCGGGCATATTTTCCCTGCCCTTTCCATTGCCAGTGAGATCCGGGCCCGGGTGCCCGGAGCCGACATCCTGTTTGTTGGTGCATTGGGAAAAATGGAAATGGAACGAGTTCCTGCGGCCGGATTCCCTATCGTGGGTTTACCGGTAATGGGAATGCCCAGAAAGGTTTCTTTGGACATATTCCGTTTTTTGTGGAGGCTGTATCAGAGTATGACCAAAGCCGGCGAGGTGATCCGCGACTTTCATCCTGATATCGCTATAGGTGTGGGGGGGTTTGCCAGTGGGCCCGTTCTCAGGGCCGCGGTGCGGAAAGGTGTTCCCGCGATCCTGCAGGAACAGAACTCTTATGCAGGCGTTACCAATAAATTATTGTCGGCCAAAGTGCGTAAAATATGTGTGGCCTATTCCGGTATGGAAAGATACTTTCCGGCCGAAAAGATCATATTGACCGGGAATCCGGTGAGGCAGAGCTTGCTCAATCCGGTTGATCGTGCTTTGGCATTAAATGAATTCGGACTGATTGAAGGTAAGCCCGTGGTGTTGATCGTGGGAGGCAGCCTGGGCGCCAGAACATTGAATGAAAGTGTGCTTGCCAACCTGGATTTGATTGCAAAAAGTAATGTCCAGGTGATCTGGCAAACGGGCAGGATCTATTACAGGGAAATGATGGAACGATTGAAGGACAATCATCCGGAATGCCTGAAGCCAGTGGAGTTCTTGTCAAATATGGATTTGGCATATGCTTCAGCCGACCTGATCATTTCACGCGCAGGAGCAGGGACCATTTCTGAACTTTGTTTACTGGGCAAGCCATCCGTGTTGGTTCCTTCGCCCAATGTGGCAGAAGATCATCAAACAAAAAATGCAATGGCGTTAGTGGAAAGGAATGCAGCGGTACTGGTGAAGGATGCCGACGCAAAAGAGCTTCTTCTTTCTGAAGCTTTCTCCCTGGTTCGGGACAGGGAACGTCTTGTTAGCTTATCGGCCAATGCGATGAAGCTGGCGATGCCTGATGCCACGGCAAAAATAGTGGATGTAATTTTGGAGGAAGTGGGTAAAAAGGTTTCAGAGTGATAAGGTGTCAAGGTAAAAAGGTAACAACCAACCTTGCACCCATTAATATAACAATTTAATATTAGCAGTTTTGACCATTTTTAAACATATCAGCAAAGTCTATTTCCTGGGCATAGGGGGAATAGGAATGAGCGCACTGGCACGCTGGTTCAGGCATGCAGGCTTAAATGTATCGGGCTATGACAGAACGGAAACAGCTTTGACAAAAGAACTGGCCGCAGAAGGAATGGCTGTTCATTATCACGATCTGGGCGATGGTATTGCCGGCTTGTTTAATAAGGGAGAAACCCTTGTTGTATATACACCGGCAGTCCCTGCTGAAATGAGAGAACGGGTTTATTTTGAGCAGCAGGGCTTTACCATGAAAAAACGGTCGGAGGTACTTGGAATGATTTGCAGCCAGTTTTCAACCTGCGCTGTTGCAGGTACACACGGGAAAACAACTGTGTCTACCATGCTGGCTCATATTTTTAAAACGTCAGTATTTGATTGTACCGCTTTTTTAGGAGGTATTTCAAAGAATTATAATAACAATCTGTTATTGTCTTCGACAAGCAGATGGGTTGTGGCAGAAGCGGATGAATTTGACCGTTCATTTTTACGGTTATTTCCTGATTTGGCAGTGATCACCGCGATGGATGCCGATCACCTGGATATTTATGGTGACCACCGTTCGGTTGTTGAGGCGTTCAACGAATTTGCCGCACAGGTGAGACCGGGAGGAAAAGTGGTCATTAAAAAAGGTCTTCCAATCGATCGTGCAAGGAATACGAAGATTGACTATTATTTTTATTCATTGAATGAAAAGGCTGATTTTTACGCTGACAACGTCTCTTTGGTCAATGAAGCTTACCGGTTTGATTTAATCTGCCCGGAAGGAAAGATTGAAAATATCCGGTTAAATTATCCCGGACTGCTCAATGTGGAGAATGCGGTAGCGGCATCGTCTCTTGCGATATTGGCGGGAGTTGATCCGGCCGCGATCAGGGAAGCCTTGTCGACCTATCAGGGAGTAAAGAGGCGTTTTGATGTCCGTTACCGGAGCGAAAATTACCTGTTGGTCGATGATTATGCTCATCATCCGGAAGAGCTGAGAGCAACAATTGGCTCAGTCCGGTCCATGTTTTCAGGGCGCTGGATCACGGGTATTTTTCAGCCGCACCTGTATAGCCGGACGAATGATTTTGCCGCGGAATTTGCAGAACAGCTCAGTCTTCTGGACGAGGTTATTTTACTGGACATATACCCTGCAAGGGAAAAACCGCTGCCGGGGGTTACGTCAGCATTGATCTTTGATCAGATAAAAACGGAAAAGAAACAGCTGATTGCGAAAGCAGAATTGACGGAGTCGGCAAAACAACTGAAACCCGGTGTTATTTTAATGATGGGAGCAGGTGACATTGAAAACATGGTAGAACCTGTTGCCGGGATTCTTAAAGAACTGGATAAACTTTGAAATATTGAAACTTAGATTTTAGTCTCGATACTTGTGTCTTGATACTTGATATTATATTGAATGAGTACATTTTTAAAAATATTAATTTTCATACTGACTGTGGCGGCCATCTCAGCCTCTATGGCATTTTCAACACAAAGGCTGGCGGAGGTGAAATGCGGCGGTGTGGAGATCGTCATTCCTGAAAATTCTCCGAGAATTGTCGATGAAGAGGAAATCAGCAGGTTGATTGGCAAACTGGATGCCGGATTACTGAACCGGCAATTGTATTCGATTAATACTGAAAAGGTTGAAAGTGGACTGGAAAAGATTACTTCAATCAAAAAAGCAGAGGTATTCAGACAATTTTCAGTGGAGAATTATCAGCTTAAAGGGAAGCTGGTCATCGAAGTTGAACAGCGGGAACCTTTATTCCGCATATTAAGCGGGAGTGATGATTATTATATGGACCGGGAGGGAGTCCGGATAGAAGGGAATGGTGAATTTACCTCCCGTGTATTGGTCGTGACCGGTAAAGTGGATGAACAGTTTGCCCGTGAACGGTTGTTGCCAATGGTCAATTTTATTGGCAACGACGATTTTTGGAAGATCCAGATCCAGCAGCTCAATGTTATTGAAGAAGGAGAGGTTCAGATGGTTCCATTGGTTGGTGACCAGCTTGTTGAATTCGGAGAACCCGAAGGCTATTTCAATAAGTTCAGAAATTTGAAAGCGCTGTACGAACAAGGTTTTGCTGAAACCGGATGGGCTCGTTACGATACGATAAGTTTGAAATTTGAAAATCAGGTAGTTTGTTCTAAAATTGAAGATTATGGGCAAGGGCAATAAAATTGTAGCAGCGGTTGATGTCGGTACTACAAAGATCGTAGTTGTTGCCGGCAGGAAAAACGACGAAGGAAAGATTGAACTGCTGGCTGTTGGAAAGGCCAGATCAATGGGGATCAAACGTGGTGTTGTTTTCAACATCAAGGAAGCCGTTGAGGCCGTGCATGAAGCAGTCAGCCAGGCAGAGGATGCCATGGATGCTGACATTGATGAAGTTTATGTGAACGTCGAAGGTCAGCAGCTAAAAACGTTCACGCTGAAAGCAAAACATTACATTGGGGAAAACCGGATCGTCTCAGAAGAAGATGTTCAGAATTTATTCAAACAGGCCGAACAAACCGAATTGCCCGAGGGTTACAAGATTTATCACGTCGTTCCTCAGTTATACAGTATTGATCAGGAAGCTGGTATCCCCGATCCTGTTGGTATTCCCGGCGAAAAGGTTGAGGTTGATTTTAAGTTGCTGGTGGCTCCCGAACTGTATGAAAAGAACCTGAAAATGTGTTTTCACAAAGCCGGAATTGATATCCGGAAGATGATGATTGATCCGCTGGCTTCATCAGAGATCCTGCTTTCGGAAGATGAAAAGGAAGCAGGTGTCGTGCTGATCGATATTGGCGGGGGAACGACAAAAGTAGCTATGTACGTAGACGGAATACTATGTTATTCTTCAATGATCCCGTTTGGAGGAAACGTGATCACACACGATATTAAAGAAGGATGTTCCATCCTGGCAAGGCAGGCGGAGGCTTTAAAAGTTCAGTTTGGACAGGCGATGGGCGATTTTGCTCCGGCTGATAAAGTGGTAACCATTCCTGGTATTTCGGGTTGGGAACCCAAGGAGATTTCATTTAAGAACTTATCATTCATTATTCAGGCGCGAATGGAGGAGATCATTGATTCCTGCTATTTCCAGATTGAGAAATCGGGTTACCTGGATAAGATCGGTGCCGGCATTGTTCTTACCGGGGGAAGCGCTTTAATGCCCAATCTTGGTCAGTTGATCAAATACCGTACCGGAATGGATGTCCGGAAGGGAATCCCACGAATGAAGCTTGATCCGCAATGGAAAGATCTGGAAGATCCGAGAAACGCAACGGTTTTAGGACTTTTCCTTACTGCACTGAATGACGGTGAAAATGAACTGGAAAAAAAAGCACCAAAGAAAATAAAGAAACCCGGAAGAACACAGCCTGGATTCTTTAGTCAGGTGAAGCAACAGGTGACCCGTCAGGTGACTTTATTTTTTGATGAAGATCAGGATACGGAAATGTATTAACAAATATAAAATCCTCGCCGACTATGATTGAGGAATTGGTAAATTTTGGATTTTCACCTTCAGAATCTTCTGTGATTAAGGTTCTGGGCGTTGGTGGTGCCGGGTGCAATGCCGTTAATCATATGTTTAATGAAGGCATCCGGGGAGTTGATTTTATCATTTGCAATACCGATGCACAGGCCTTGCAAACCAGTCCGGTCACCATTAAGATCCAGCTGGGAGTCACTCTTACTGAAGGGCGTGGGGCGGGCAATCAGCCTGACCATGGAGAACAGGCTGCCATCGAGAATCTGGATGATGTTCGTTCTGTACTGGAAGGCACGACAAAAATGCTGTTTATTACAGCCGGTATGGGTGGTGGAACAGGAACAGGAGCGGCCCCGGTGATAGCCCGGCTGGCACGTGAACTGGATATTCTGACCATTGCCGTGGTAACGATCCCGTCACCTGCCGAAGGCCGCCGCAGGTTCCAGCAGGCATTTGATGGCGTAGCGAAATTGAAGGAACATGTAGACAGCATGCTGGTGATCAGCAATGAAAAACTTCAGACTATTTACGGCAATCTTCCCGCTTCACAGGCTTTTAAGAAGGCTGACGATATTATAGGCACGGCGGTGAAGGGAGTGGCAGAGATTATCACGGTTCACGGAAATATTAACATTGACTTTGCCGATGTCGATACGGTGATGGCAGGGAGTGAAGTCTTTATCATGGGAACCGGCATTGCAGAAGGAGAAGACCGCGCCATGGCAGCCGTCCATCAGGCATTGGAATCACCATTGCTCGACAGTAATGATATTTACGGTACCAAGGACATTCTTTTAAATATTATTTCCGGAGAGGATGAGATCACGATGGGCGAAATTGGTGATATTATAGAACATCTTCAAGAAAAAGCAGGGCAGGATGCCAACATCATTTGGGGAAATGGGGTTGATCGTAAACTGGGGGACAAGATCAGTGTCACCATCATCGCTACCAGGTTTAATAAGAACCCGAACAGCCTGTTGCAGCCGAAGCCGCCGGTCGAGAAATTGGTACTTGAGCATACAAATGAACCGGATATCAATATCGAGGAAGACCCCTCGGAATCGTTTGCCGGTGAGATTTTTGAAACTGTTCATGTAGAAAAACAAACTTCAGATAAAAAATCATGGTCGAAAGGACCAAAAAAAGCAGAAAAAGCAGTCAGGGAAAAAGAAGAGGTAAGCGGAAATACCGACAGTTGGTTCTTACGTCAGTTTAACCGCTTTTTTGACGATCAGGATGAAAAAATAGATAACGAATAATAAGAAACTGTATGGCTAGCGAGATAATGAACTTTGATTTGGAAAAGACTTCTGGTGCGATCATTAAAGTGATAGGCGTTGGAGGAGGTGGTGGTAATGCGGTCAACCACATGTATGCTGCGGGTATCAAGGATGTCGGTTTTATGGTATGTAACACAGATGCTCAGGCCTTATATAACAGTCCAATTCCTATCCGGGTACAATTAGGGGCATCACTGACAGAAGGACGTGGTGCCGGAAACAAGCCGGAAGTGGGGCGGGAGGCTGCCATTGAAAATATTGACGATGTAAAAAAAGCGATCGAACCCATTACCAAGATGGTTTTTATCACTGCAGGAATGGGTGGTGGAACCGGTACCGGCGCTGCTCCGGTTATTGCCGAAGCCTGCAAGGAGATGAACATCCTTACCGTGGGTATCGTCACCCTGCCGTTCCGCAATGAAGGGCGCCGCAGGATCAAGCAGGCGATTGACGGGATCGCCGAAATGGAAGGCCATGTAGATGCATTACTTGTGATCAACAATGAGCGGATTCGGGAAATGTACGGTGACTTTAAGATCTCCGAAGCTTTTGCCAAAGCCGATAATGTATTGACGACTGCTGCCAAGGGTATCGCAGAGATCATTACGGTTCCGGGTTATATCAATGTCGACTTTGCCGATGTGGAAACGGTGATGCGTAAAAGCGGCGTTGCCCTGATGGGATCGGCCCGCTCCCGTGGCGAGGGCCGTGCACTGCGCGCTGTGGAAGAAGCGTTGAATTCTCCTTTGCTCAATAATAACGATATCAGGGGAGCACAAAATATCCTGCTGAACATCACTTCGGGAGGAGAAGAAGTGACCATGGATGAAATAGGGCAGATCACCGATTATATTCAAACAAAAGCAGGACATGACGCTGACCTGATCTGGGGAAATGGCGTAGATAATAATTTGGGTGAAGATATTTCTGTTACCGTCATTGCCACAGGATTCAGCGTAAGCAGTATTCCGGAGATGATGGCTGCCAAACAGTCTGAAAAAACCTATCACACGTTGGTGGATGAAAATCAGGGAAGGCCCATGGGAAAACCTGCTCCTCAACCCAAAGTGAGTGTCGTAAGCGAAATGCAGACAAAAAAAGCGGATCAGCGGACGATTGAGTTTGAAATCAGCACAACGCTGAATGATGAGTTTGAAGAATTATACCGGAATCCGAAAGGCAGGGAAGAACGTCCGGAAATGAACACGAAGATGGATTTTTCGGATTCGGGCGAGGAAGTTGTCGATGAGTTGGAAAACATTCCTGCTTACAGGAGAAAGAAAGTGAATATCATTGAGGGCATGAGTAAAAGAATTGGTGAAAAACTGTCCCGTTTCTCCCTCTCGCCCGATGATGACGATAAAACAATTTTAAGAGACAATAATTCTTATTTGCATGATAATGTCGATTAGTAGTGAGTAGTGAGTAGAGAGATAGAAAGATTTTACTCACGACTCACTACTCGTGACTCAAGACTTCTTTAACCATTTAACTTTTTTTAGTCATGAATTTGTTCGATCAGATCAATGAAGACCTTAAAAGTGCTATGAAGGCGCGTGAAAAGGAAAAACTGGAAGCGATCCGGAATATAAAAAAAGTATTGCTTGAGGCCAAAGCTGCGAAAGGTGCCAACGCTGAGCTTGATGATCAGGAAGTGATGAAGGTAATCAGTAAGTTGGCCAAGCAAGGCCAGGATTCGGCCAACATATACAAGGAACAGGCCCGTCCCGATCTATATGAGGCCGAAATGGCCCAGGTAAAGGTCTATGAGCAATACCTGCCCCAGAAGCTCAGCGATGACGAACTGGCGGCCGCCATACAGGAAATTATCGCTTCCGTGGGTGCCAGCGGCATGAAAGACATGGGGAAGGTGATGGGCGTCGCTTCCAAACAGCTTGCCGGCAAGGCCGAAGGAAAAGACATTGCCGATAAGGTAAAATCGTTGTTGAACTAATCAGGATGCTGCTGTTTTGAGCAGCATCCTGACAAACAGGAGCTTGTAATTGCAGGGCTTGTTTTGCTTTAGTTGTTCATATTTGTTCGTGATCCATACCGGTTGGGAGTAGAATCTGCCCCGTAACGGTTGTTGTCTAAATTGTCTTGGCCAAAACAGATAACAGGATGATACAAAAGATAATTATATATACGTATGGATTGGCGAAGTTTACAGTATACCCTAGCCAGATGTTCCGCTTTGGAAGAAAAATCCGTGAATCTTTCGGATTAAAATAAAAGATCCCCCACTTGTAATTCTCCGGGTCATTTCTCATTTGATCCATGTTCTCTTGATAAAACAGTTTTTTTACCGCCTCTTTCGTGGGTCAGTATAACATGTCAGACCAGGGTTTCACCCAAAACCCTGAGATTTTGTTCGTCTCATTAACAACGACCCGTATTTCCTGACTTCTGTTGCTCTTTTCAAAATTACCTTTCAGCCGGACAATCTGCATAGATTTATTGTTGGCCTGCACCCAGGTCTCCGCATACTCCAGCGACTTAAAGTCTCCGAATTGGCCTTTTAACTGTTGGTAAACCAGCTTCTGATTATCGGGCGTCAGCTGATTTTTTAAGACGTCGATTGCTTCATCCTTAAACTGGTATGTCTCGCCGGCTTTTAACTTCATAAGAAAAGCCGACGCAAAGTCCCTGGCTATTTTAGTTTTACTTTGATCTGCTTCATCCGCACCTAATTTTTTAAAATCCCGTCCAAATGAAGTGAGATGAAAGAAAAGAAACATTCCTGCCAGGAAGATCGTCGATTTCATTAGATTCCCGATGGGGTTTGTGAAGTAACATGTGCGTTTCATAACTGATTGATTTAGCTTGTTAACAATTGATGCGCGTTCGGACGCTATTGACAGGCACATCCGCTTTATCGTTTTCCGTTTAGTAAATGATCATACTGATAACTGTTTTTGTACAAATTTCCGACAGGATCATACTTAGTATAAAAGAGATGATTAATCGTTCTCCTTTCAGATTACATGATATTTTAAAGGCATTGAATAACAAAGCGAGCGACCAGATCAGGGAAAATAAATAAATCCCCATCAGCAGATAGATTTGCCATGACTGCGCGAAAAAGCTCTGAAATACAGGTAACAGGCGGATCAGAGGCATGATTATTAACGGAATGCGTGCTAACAATACAGTGCCCGCAATATCGATTAACCGGATTCTGGATTTGGATAGGATCAGGCCGGAAATATACATGAAAAGAGATGTAAACAGCCAGTTTATTGCATGCTCTGCTGCAAAAACCAGGTACCCGGAATCTTTGGCAAGATCAAAGTTCAGGAGTCCGTTAAAATGTGTTCCTGTTTTAAAAGCCACCGAAGTGACTATCAAAAAAACAAGCGAACCAATGACTAACGACTTAAATCCTGCGACCTGATAAAAGGGATTGTACAATGCATTATTTCTCATTGGTCTCGGTATTACTGATTTTACTGATGATCTCGTCAAGACGGTTCCGGACGGTTGGATAACTCAGCTTCATGTTTTGGGCCATTACCTTCAGACTGCCGCTCACTTTAACGAAATCCAGAATAAAGATCTGGTCTTCGGCCGGTAATTGCGAAATCATTGGCAATGAATACAACCCTGTTACTTCTGTCTGGCAATTTTCACAATATAATTGCTTAACGAGTAAAGAGCTTTCGCAACTGGGACATTTTAAAGGAAGATTCTTTTTCATTCAAAATATTTTAAACAAATGTAATATCATTTTGAATATTATTCAATATGGACTTTAAAATAATTATAGCAGAATAAATAATTATATTGGAGACTAACCCACATCGATAGAAGAAAGGAAGAAACCACGAAGCCTAAAAGAATTCGGGCGGGACTAACCCCCGTTAAACAAAGGATTTTCAGGGCGATCCGTTTATGCAGGTTCCAGCGTTCCATGGCCAAGGCAACCAAAAACCCCCCCATAAACAGGAAGATCACATCATTGAAATAGGTGGCCGAAACATCCGATGCATCCATAATGCCAAACATCGGAACAAAGCTACCGGCAGCAAGGAGGTTACAGCCAGCGGAACAATTTCAGTGATCCACCAGGTGGCCATCAGCAGAGCTACGCAAAAGGTATAAGTGACTTTGGAATTGACGGGTACAAAATCGGCGAACAGGAGAATTCCAAGGATGATCAGGGGTACGACCAGGAAACTGATAAGCTGTTTCATATTCATACATTTCTTTCGCGGAAATAGTCAGATTAATGCTGTCGCTCTGTTCCTTTTGAAAAAACAGTTGCGGCAATATACTGAATATCTTCACATCGTGATGCCCTGGTGGTATTTTTTTTGTAAAAATGCGCATGAACATTTTTGTTATTAACGATGAAGAAAACTATCGTGAAATAACCAAAGAAAAAAGTACATTCGCATCCTTAAAAGCGCGCAAGCTATATCGTAAAAGTGATGAGAAAGTCTGTTCTGTTCATACTGATCTGTTTGATAGTTCTTAAACTGTCGGCCCAGGACATGGAGTATGCAAGGGAAGTGATCAAAACGCTCGCTTCGCCTGAGCTAAAGGGAAGAGGATATGTTGAAAACGGCCATTTGAAAGCCGCAAAATACATTCGGGAGCAGTTCCGTGAAATCGGACTGAAATCATTTGAAAAGGACTATTTTCAGCCTTTTTCTTTAAAAATCAATACTTTCCCTTCAAAGATGACCCTGATCCTGAATGATAACAAACTCATCGCCGGGAAGGATTTTATTGTTGATGCAGCATCTTCGTCCGCGAACGGCGAGTACGAGGTAGTGGTCGTTAAGAAGCAGGATTTGCTGGATGACGCTAACGTGCGACAGGCGGTTCAATCATCGGCGGGGAAGATGCTGATCATCGACGAGCGGGATTTCAAGACTGAAAATAAGGATGACATACAGAAGGCGAACGACGTGATCAAAACGCTTAAATCGGATCCCAGGCTTCTGCACGCCGGTGTGATCCTGCTTACATCGGCCAAACTGACCATCGGGTACTCGACCGTTCAGTCGCCGCGCCCGGCTTTGATTGTCAGCAAGGCTTGTGATTTGTCTGAGATTAAAAAGGTGAAGCTGCAGATTGATGCAAAGCTGATTGAATGCAAGACGCAGAACGTTGCCGGGTATCTGGAAGGGGAGGAAAGGCCCGATTCATTTATCGTGGTGGTGGCTCACTACGACCACATGGGCAAAATGGGTGAGGAAGTCTATTTCCCGGGTGCAAATGACAATGCCAGCGGAGTGGCCATGATCCTGAATCTGGCGAAGCATTATAAACTGAGCCCGCACCGGTATTCTGTAGCGTTTATCGCCCTGGCGGCCGAAGAAGCCGGTATTCTGGGAGCCAAACACTATGTGGAGAATCCCCTGTTTGATCTGGACCGGATCGCTTTTCTCGTTAATTTCGATATGGCGGGCACCGGCAACGAAGGCATTAAAGTCGTGAACGGAAGCGTTTATCAGGATCGATTCGACCTGCTCACCGCGATCAATGCGGAGAAGGGTTATCTGAAATCGGTACAGATCAGGGGAGCCGCCTGTAACAGCGATCACTGCATGTTTTATCAAAAAGGCGTAAAATGCTTTTTTATCTACACCCTTGGTGGCACTCAGGCCTATCACGATATTTACGACCGCTATGAGACCCTTCCGCTGACGGAGTTTGAAGACTACTTCAGGCTCATGACCGACTTTTTCGCCGAAATCCCGTAAGAAATCAGGAAGTGGGAATCTGCCAGGTTGGGAAGTAAAACGTCACCAAATAAGGAAGTAAAATAGTGCCAAATAAGGAAATAATTCGGCATCTTACCAGGCAATGGCCGACACCAAGCCTCTATAACTCAGTTCGGGATTGGAATAAA
>Ga0074195_1002516_pt1 | contig 20173 bp, 29 predicted proteins | sample EPASupsiteHSE623_FD_64525 | JGI IMG/M metagenome (GOLD analysis project Ga0074195, IMG submission 64525) | Bioremediated contaminated groundwater from EPA Superfund site, New Mexico - Sample HSE6-23 | ecosystem: Environmental > Aquatic > Deep subsurface > Groundwater > Contaminated ...
GGTGAATATTTTATGAAAAAAAACAATGTTTATGCGATCTCCCCAGGAGATTTGTGTGTAGTGTTTAGTGAAGATATTATATCGATTACTGTTCCACTCAAATGGATTGTAATCGAACAATATGCATCTGGCGTCTCTAGTGATCCGTGCTTGGATGGAACAGCATATGGTGCATTTTGTGTATGTAGTGAATGCATGGATAGTCAATTGATTAACATATTTGATAAAGCGTTCAATATCAAGGCACGATTTAACATACTCAACAAAGGTCGAGTAAACGGAGATTTCGAAGTTTCACCAGTTTATTCTGAAGTTCGTAATGTATGCATAACAAAATTTGAAACAATTGTACCAAACCAAGGAACAGTACAAAAGGTATATTACTTTTCCAATGGTGAATTTCCAAGATACATTCCGGTCAGAGAAATTCCAAAAGATATTGAAACACACAATACGAATTTCAATGTAAACGTTCATGAGTATGATCGAATAACTGAAGAAACAGTAAAATGTGCATTGGAAGAGTTAATTCGAGGAGCTTTGGTCTAATGGTTAAAAGGAAGTTCGTTCAAGAAGGAGTAGAACTCAGACTTGCTCCTAGTGAATTCGATCGGTGGAGGCAGAATGGTTGGCTCCAAGAGGATGGCGTATGTACGTTCCCGATTGAAGTGAAGGAAAGTTTGTTAGAAGTTAGAGTAGTGGGATTGCCGCCGACCTGGTGGGATATAGCTACTCCAAGTGCTGTAGCTAAAGCGTTGCGCGACGGATTTATTCAATTTAAGAATAGCCAGAACCAATGGCTAACGAAGGCTCAATATGCGCGAAGGTATGGAGAATATCCTGCACCAGAACTCCTAGCGCAAGTTTTGGGCGTAATGCTGCCTCAAAAGAACGTGTTCGTACGCGTGATTAAAGCATAAAGTTTACTTACGGTTTTATGGCCACTCCCAATATAATACCACCAGATGCCCTCGACTATATCGCACAAAATAGTGCGATGACAGCGGACGAGTTACGTGTCATTATCAGAGAAAAATGGAATGTCGACGTATCTAGAGTGGCAATAACGTTGCATTTGAGGAAGGCGCGTACTCTAGCGGAAGCTCGCACCGCCCACGCTGACGCAGAAATTTCACGCAAAGTTGCTCAACGTGTAGCAACTCAAATTGACCCTATACTCCAAGCAATGGAAGAGCAATTGCAAGTCCAGTTGCAAGTACTTCGTGGAGAGCATCCTCACGTTCGTTTAAATCGACGCGGAAAGAACGGAGAGTTACTAGACGATTGGGACAACAGATCGTGGAATTCAACCGAAAAGCTATTCTATGAGTCGGCCAAAACCTACTTAAATTTAAGGCCTCCTGCCCAAGTTATTGAAATCAACTCTAAAGATGACGTGCAACAATTGGAGGAGCTTTTGCAGGACGGCCACCTAACCGAAGAGGACATTGTTGCTATGATCTCTCTACAGGAAAAAGTTGAGCGTGCTAAAAAAGAAGCACACGACGCCTCCGACAAAGAATAAGTCATTTTTATAGATTGTTGTTTTTTGAATGTATTTTTGGTTCGTTACACATGCTCTACTCTAGTGACACTTTGAAAGTCGTGATGGCTCGCCTCCACTTCTTTCCATTCGTCGAATATATGTGGTCGTATAATAATTACGAAGTGAATTGGCATCACAAAGTTTTGTGTGAGTATTTGGAGAAGTGGGCCTTCGGAAACATCAAACGTTTGATGGTATTCATGCCTCCCGGTAGCGGAAAATCGGAGCTAGTGTCTCGTAACTTACCCGCGTGGATTTTCGGCAAAAACCCAGACGCAATGATGATGGCCACCAGTTACGGAGCAAGCCTCGCTTCCGATATGAACAGAGACGTACAAAGAATACTTGATTCAGAAGCATATAAAAAGGTGTTCCCAACTGTTGGATTATCGGGCAAATCGGTTAGAACGGTTACAACGGGCAGCTCTTACCTCCGAAATACTGAAGTGTTTGAAATAGTTAATCACAAAGGATATTATAAGTGTGCTGGAATTGGTGGTTCAATTACCGGCAAAAGATTTTTTTATGGAATAATCGATGACCCGTTGCGTGGTCGCAAGGATGCCGAATCACAAACAACACGTGACACTATTTGGAACTGGTACAAAGACGATTTCCATACAAGGCAATTAAATAAAGACGCTCGTATATTGCTCACGTTGACTCGATGGCACGCAGACGATCTAGCAGGTCGCTTGTTGGAAGAACAACGTACTATTCCCAACGGTGACAAATGGACTGTAGTCAGAATCCCTATGATTTCCGAAGAGGACGACAGATGTCCTGAAGATCCTAGGGAGGTTGGGCAACCTTTGTGGCCGTCTCGATTTGGCGGAATTGAAGCAATGGAAGCTCTGCGACAAAGCAAAGGTACGTATTCTTGGGCAGGTCTCTATCAACAGCGCCCGACTCTGGCCGCAGGTAACATCTTCAACAGAGGGTGGTGGCGCTATTATAAACAATCACCAGAAGAGCAAGCCGCTGGATGTACTGAATTGATACAAACTTGGGACTGCACCTTCAAAGATGGAGATGGTACAGATTATGTCGTGGGCCAAGTTTGGGGCAGAGATCGCGCTGACAAATATTTAATTGACCAGGTACGTGGTAGAATGGACTTTCCGACCACTCTTAGTGCCATACGAAGCTTGAGCGCGAAGTGGCCTAAAGCAACACGCAAACTTATAGAGGACAAAGCGAATGGTCCTGCCGTCATTTCCACTCTACAACACGAAATCGCTGGCATCATTCCAGTCAAACCTGAAGGAGGTAAAGTTGTTAGAGCACAGGCAGCAGCTCCAACAATCGAATCAGGCAATGTATATTTGCCGAGTCCTGTGCATGCTCCCTGGATTCATGACTTCGTACAAGAGTGTTCGGATTTTCCCAACGGCAAACATGACGATATGGTAGATGCATGTACGTACAGTTTAAATTATTTCATCAATCGGCCACAAAAGCAGCGCGTCGCTCTGCCTCACAAGTTAATCAGTAGCGGGGACGGTTGGAGATAGAGCAAACCCACAACAAAGTATTTATACCAATTCAACGTACGTTCAATAAGATGACTTAAATGACTAATAGATATCCATGCGGAAATTGCCCGGATGTTGGTTACGAGGAAGCCCTGAGCGAGTGGACTTGTGAAAGACACCACGTCCTCTTAGGATATAGTTTGCAACCATATAAGTGTCGTTACTGTAGTATAATAGGCACTAATGGAGATACTCGTCGAACGAAGGATTTATTCGATTGGTTAGGTGGATGAATTGACCAGAACTAAGCGTGCATACAATAAGCGTCCTATTTATGGTGGCCCTGGCTTCAAAGGCTGGATAGCCAGCCAGAAGATCAAGAATGAAGACCTCAGAGATCCAGATGCATACGCCTTGCCATATTGGATAGGATACGATCCTTACAGGCAATTGTGTATGGGACATTGTCCATCCTGTAAGAAGAAATTCGAGCAGGAGAAGTTAGAGCGAGAGGCCAGAGAGAAGCTATATTCAGATCTCGAAATTGAACATGCTCTAAACGAGGTTTAAAGTATGCTTAGAAATGACAAATCTATTCACATTTCTGTGCACGATTATGGCTTAATCGGCGAACATGTGATAATCGATTGCGGATATGACAGCGACAGTTATATGTCCCTTACGTGGAAAGAAGCTCATGTTTTGCACGAAATGTTAGGAGCCTTTCTGAAGGGAAAAGAGCATAAACAGACTGTACTCAACGCACAAATCTTAGCAGAAATCGAAGCAAAGCGACTTTCCCAATTCACTATTTGATGAATTGAATACATTTAGGCGGAGCGAGCTTTTCGCGAGCGAAGCCGTTGCCAATGTGGCACGTTAGGACGAGCGGACGGCCTGTAACATACAATCTGGACAGAGTGCTAGATATTTTGCAAGTGACCGTCAGATAGAGGGTTCGAATCCCTCCATTGGCTTTAAATTGTTAATTTTTACGTCCGTACCACAGATTAAAAATACTTATATATGTTAGACGCCACGATATAAAGTATGGCCGCAAGACGCGATAGTTTGGATATTATTGTAGAAGTTCTAAAGCATGCTACTACTCCACGTCACAAGTCCTACCTGGTGATTAAAGCGAATGTTAATCATCGGATAATTGTAGGAGTGCTTGAAAAGGCAACAAATATGGGCTTAATCGTGAAAGAAGGATCGTGCTACAGAACAACAGAAGCTGGACACAAACTTTTATCTAAATATCAAGAAATTGTGGTTTAGAGTGATTTGAATGTAATATGTCGCGAACTATCAGATTAAAGGGTTACTGGCACAGGCACTCTCCAGCTAAACGCAGGCGACAGTCTAATCGAAACTTTAGACACTCCGAGCGACAATTGTTCAAGAAGTACGGCACGATTTTACGTCCAACAAAAGACAGAGGCTATGATTATTGGTGAAAGCTAAAAAATTATATGAATTCGAAGAATTGACGCTACAAACAGGCAAATTCATTCAAGTTTGGTATGTGAGGAATGGGTTCCAAGCAGGCCGCGAATGGTGGATAAAGCACAAAAAGATTGACCCTCTAGAGCATACAATCATTAAAAGGACTTTAGTAAAAGAGTAAAAATTAACCAGAAGCTACGTCTATATCGACACCACCGCACTTGGGACAACCTGCATTCGAGGCGCGTTCGGCTGCTTCTGTCGTGTAAAATTTCTTGTGGCATTCCTGACACTCAAACAATGGAACCTTCTTGACCATATGACCACCTTCAGTAGTTGTTTCCTCTCCAGCGGCCTTGTGCCTTTGTTTGTGCGATTTGGCGCTTCTTTGTTTCTTTGCTTACCACGTGTTCTGCCTCCAACCACTCCATAGTACGTACTAGAATTTATAGTTTGCGATTAAACAACAATCTAATGGACATGATATAATGGTTCAGACAAACTCCAAATACTACATTCGATGCCAAGACCATCTAAAGCCTTTAGATGAATTAATATGTTCGGTTTGTAAGGCTCGTGAAGAAGAAGCAAAAAGACGTGCAAAGGAAAAAGAGGAAGCAGAAGATTAGAGTCACCCAAACATGGGGTCAAATTGCGCAGACTTGTACGGATTCTCTATAACGTGCGGCCTGATTTGGATGCCGTCTGGATCCAACCCATGTCGCTGTACTGCTGCCTTGAGTTCTCCAACGAGGGCATCTTGTGCGGAAGGGTCCGCTGCCAGTCCTATTCCAATGCCCTCTATCTCGATCATGTAGTCCATAGCTTCTGCCACAGTTTGCCTGTCGATAACTTCAGTTGTTTCATCTTTGCGTACGATTAAGAACTTCATGCTAACACCACGCCCTCTATACGTACAACTAGTATTTGAGCGTTACGACACGCCATGCTACAACAAAGTTTTAATACAATAAACACCAACTTCTATGTATGATAGAGGTTAAACGATATCACCAGGATATGGGAATAGTTCAAATTGCTGAAGAAGATGGCTGGATGAAAGGCATTGCTGTTAAGCATGATGAAGTCAAAAAACTTGTTAGTGATATAAAAGCGTTGTATCCTGAAATTGATTTTGATTAAATTTTATTACTTTTTACCACATATCGCATTCATTTTTCCAGCATTCTGTAGCCTCTATCAGATTTTTTCCAACGTAGTAAGTGTCGTGACTGTTGTGAGTGAAATCCATCATGCTGACCCAATAATACTTATCATTATATAAGAGTAATCTGATGGATACGTTGCCAAAGGGATTAACAGCCTTTATAATTTTCGATTTTCTGAACAAATTGAATCCCAATGTTCTATCTTGTATCATTTGAGTCATGATGTGTCACTTCCGCTACAAGTAGCATTTGAATACTATTTAAACGTTGCGTACACTTTACGTTCTTTTGGTTATATTGATTATACGTTGTTTAGAGGTTTGTTCTGATGCACATAAAAATTTTGATTCCTTACAACTCATTAAAGATACTCAACAATATTAAATTAAATTATAAATGTGAGTTTAACGGCACTGATAATAAGTGCAACTTGAATAAAGATGATAAAAATGATGAAGAGTCATCTGAGTTTGGCTATGGGCTTCACTTAGTAAAGTTACCTAATGGAGAATATTCAGCGGTGGATGCAGCTGGAGAATCCATATATAAAGGAAGCAAAAGTGGAGCAATTACTTCGATTGGAATAATGGAACGGCGATATAAGAAGTGGCCCAAATATATTCCAAAAGAAGCGAAAAATATTACCAAAAATAAGTCTTCATCTGAAAAGAAATCAAAAAGATCTGAAGAAAAAGTAGATAAGACACCAAAACCAAGATCAAAATCAAAACCAAACGATGATACTCAAAAAGAATCTAAGCCAAGTGAAGAATCGTCAAAACCTTCTCCTAAAGAAGAAACAACAACGTCAAATGTCAGTGAAGCAAAACTAAAAAAAGAGGAAGCATGGGAAATTTTAATACAAGGAAAGGATAGTGGAGAAGTAAAAACATTACGAAAGGAATACGAAGCTGCCGAAGACAACTATTATACAACGGTTTTGAACGAAACTTCAGAAACTGATAATGTTTTTCGAGAAGTTACACTCGGAACTACTGGATTAAAATCGTCAATGTTAGAATACAAAATAAATGGAAAATATAGTGTATTCTCAGATAAAGGAGTAAATAAATCTGACGTAGGTAGAATTGTGGAGTATGTTTCTAGAGCACCACCTGCTTTGCAAGATAAAGCTTACAAAATATATTTAACAAAATCTGCGAATCCCAACGACGAAATAAATACCAAAAGGTATGGAAGCAAATTTGTTTCTAGTGCGTGCAGAAGTCGCGATGGTAGCATAACGTGTTTTAATTCTTCCAGAGGACGATTAGCTATGTCGTCGACAATTTACCATGAATTAGGACATTCCGTAGATGGAACAGAATTCGATATTTCTGGAGGTTCTGATTGGAAAAACGCTGTTCAATCAGACGGTGGAAATGGTGTAGATAGTTATTCACAAGACAGTATGAAAGTTTATGGCAAAACGTCTCGAAAATATGCCGAAGATTTTGCAGTAAGCATTTCTGAATATACAATGAACAAAGAGCAATTTGAGAAAAAGTATCCCAATCGCTCAAAAATACTCAGACGCACGTTGAGGGCGTGATATAATGGAGAAAGAAAGAATAATATTTTTTGACAAAAATGAAAACATTGTTTCTGACATCAAATATGCTAAAAGTTTTATAATTATATCAGATCGTGATGGTTCATTTGAAGAAACATTTGGAACAATTGAACGATAGGGATTATTCATGAATTATTCGTTTAATTACGAACAATATCGAGCAGAGGCTATACGCCACAAGCAAACCAAAAGTATTCCTCCTGAAGAAATTAAAACAAATGCTAAACGTAAGACACGAGTTGTTGGGGACCCTTACCCTATACTCCCAACCTATAGCACAATATATAATCGTATTACGCCGGACCTTCTAGAAGCAACCGCAAAGGTCGCGCCAGTTCAACGCTCCTTACGACAATTGGAGCTTATAGCGTTTCCTTGGTTCGAATTCAACGTAGTTGCGCCTGGAGTAGGTGAAGCTGAAAACAAGCAAGAGCAGGCCCTACTCGACCGCATGAAGCAAGAAGATAAACGTTTAAAAACGAACACTCTCTGCAAGCAGTCTTTTTATGATTTGATAACGTACGGTAGTGCTCTATTCGAGAGAGTATGGGTCACAACAAAAGATGGGTGGATCGTGCCCAACCTCCAAAGGTTGCCTGCAAAGTCCTTTAGCTATGCCGTGCCTGAAATCCAGGGAAATCCTACACGATATTTAGTCGGCAGAATTTTAAAGGGTATTGTATATGACAAGCAGGAACAAAGAATGCGGTTTTTCCAGAAACAATCTACCAGCTCTGTTCCTGTAGAAATCGACGCAGAAAATGTAATCCATCTAAAGGATGAATGTTCGAATTACGTTGACGGCGATCCGTATCTCGCAGGTATCGTTTCTACGGTGACTCAATTGGAGTTCGCCCGCAAGCGTATGATGCAAACAGTTAGTAGAGGAGGAGCTCCAAACGCTATAGTCAAAGTCGGATTACCGGACAGCTTTAAAGATGACACAGGTTCGAAGGACCTCACAACGGCAATGCCTGGAGCAGGCACAACCCCTAACGACCAAATCTATACTGACTTGTGGGAGTATGCTACACTTTTAGTCCAAAACCAATCCTCTGATACTGCTATAGCTGTGCCAGAAGGTGTAGATTTCCAATACCAAAACATTCCGATATCGTTGGATCCCACTGTGCCCGATAGCTATTTAATTCGAGAACTCATATCGCACATATTTCCAAGAGATGTTTTAGAAGTTCTTTCACAATCAATCAGTACCACATCCGCTCCCCTGTTAGAACTCCTCAAAATGATGATTCAGGGGTGGCAAGCTGTATGCTCCACTCCATTCGAAAAGGTTTGGACAGAGTTTGCTCAAAAGAACGGATTCGATTTATACGAAGTTTATTTTGATTGGGCTCCCTTCATTCCTGATGATCCCGCCAACGAACATAAATTGGCTCTAGAGAAATTCATGGTGCACACTATCACGCTAGATGAATACAGAGAATCGATTGGACTAGATCCTTTAGATAAGGCGCAAAGGGTTGTTATATATGAGGAGCTGACGCGGTGGAAGTCACCTGCGCAGCCTCCCCAACAGCAGTTCGGACAAGCTGGAGCAAGTGAAGATGGCGACATGGGGCCAACTCCAACCGAAGGCAACGAATTGACTCAACCAACTGATCTTGTCCAAGAAGAACAAAAATTAAATGAAGTGTTCGATGGCGTAAGAACTTCTGCTACATTGGATGAAGAACTCATGGGGATTCTACGAGATACTGGTTCAATTGCAATGAAGGTTCTTAAAAGCGCGAACTATTTTGAAGTTTCCAAAACATCATCAATAAAAGGATAGTTGTATGCCTACACATCAACCCAAAAATTTCCAACAGTTGCTTAAGTTGTTGGAACAACCCTCAGGAGAATATCCAGCAGCTCTGGAAGCTCTATGGCCTAAAGTTAGTACACCGCTCGCAAAGGAATTGTTGAAGAAGAATTGGAGCTTGTGGGCCAGACTATGGGCCAAACAAGGCGCAAAAAGTTACCTAACGGGCGCGCGCGTACATGCAACGAAGTCCGGCATTCCTTATTCTGGAGAAATTGGTACCAGATCTAAAGAATATTTTTTGCAACATGGGCTGGATTTGGTTAAAGGAATGACTGAAACCGACCTACAAACTGTAAAGGATGGTATGTTGGAGTGGTGGGGTGTTGGTGAGGAGCAGTTCGCTCGGAACTTGAGTGAGTCATATGTAGCATCTCCAGAACGATTAAAAACAATTTACAGAACTGAGCACCATGATGCTCAAAATCAGGGCGCGCAAGACCTTGCAAAAGAAGTAGGACATGATACAAAAACCTGGTTTAGTGCGCACGATGAACGATCATGTCCTATATGTGGCGAGCAATTACACGAAAAAACAATCCCTATTGATGAAGAATTTGTTGCATACTACACTCGGAAGGACGGGAGCGAGATTGAAATTAGAGTGCAGCATCCTCCGGCTCACCCGCGATGCTATTCACATGATACAGAAGTTTTCACAGAGAATGGTTGGAAACTCTTCAAGAACGTTCTACCTGACGAAAAAATTTGGACTCTAAATTTAACCAATAACCAAGTAGAGTTATCAGAACAAATAAATCAGGTAAGATATTGGTACGAAGGTTGCTTAATTCACTTTAATGGAAGTGCAATTGATTGTTTAATAACTCCAGACCATTCGATGCTAGTTGCAAATAGCAATGGTTTCGAATTAATCGATGCATCAAAAGTTGCTCCAACTGATCGCATTTTGCTAGGATTTTTACCCGAAGAACGCACAATATCGTACGACTATTCCATAAATAGTGTTAAATATAATGACATAGTATATTGTGTAGAAATGGAGAAAAACAACACGTTATATGTTAGGCGCAATGGTAAAGCTAATTGGGCAGGCAACTGCAGATGCTCCATTATAACCACAAAAGATAAAACTGAAGCGCGCCAAAACGCTCGCTCTAATATGAAGCTCAATTACAGTGACGACCAGCCCCGCGACGAGAAATAAACTTTACGTCACACTCCATACTATTGATACTAAAGATTACGGAGACACTACATGGTATGGAACTTTTCTAAAACACAAGGTTGGACATATTCAACAATTGAGCAAACATTAACTCTAACACAGAACGAACCAACTCCAATCGTTGTAACAGCAACAGGAGATACACTAGATGTGCCTGTTGTTGGTGAGGATTTGATTAAAACGAAGCCAAAATCTACCCGCAAACGACGCAAACAATTAAACGAAGCATAAACTTTAATTCGATTAAAGTGATGAGGAGGCGGAGCAAGCCGTCTGATTGCCTGCTCCATATGGTAGCAACTGTTCATCGTGAACTCTAAACGTACTTTGGCCCAAGTGGGCTCGTCGCAGAGGGGATGTAGATCCTATTCATCGCATTGCTTTGCTCGTAGGATCAAGCTCGAAGGGATCCATTGTGCGAGGGGTCGCACACTAAAGTCCGTACATTGTTTGTTTGTACGTTGCCTTAGCAATAACATAGTACGCATTAATTGTATATATACTTTACGCTCTACTCTAACTCCCATTGAAACTTTACGTCCTCCTAATTATATTGATATTCTATTTATTCATCGTACAGGTGATTTTTATTCCATCCAGTAATACTAAAGTTAGGATTGCACTCGACCTTCAATTGATTAAAATTATTCCTTTTATTAAATTAAACGTTAATCATTGTCATAATCCTGCTGGAGGGTCAGATGGCGGCCAATTCTGTTCTGATTCGAATTCTGGAAGTGCTGGCGGATCGTTTACGCCATTAAAGAGTGGCCTCAAACCATCTCATTTAGGCAAAGGCACAATTGGTTCAGAGCATAAACGTTACTTGGTAACTAAATTAATTGAGGAAAAACGCTCAATGGCATCTCGCGAAGGCACAAGCGACGAGGATAAAGCGAGGCTTGGGCGCGAAGCTGACCGCATGGAACGCGGCCTGAACAAAGCACTTGCAGACAAACTAAGACATAGCCGCAACGCACAAGCATCACGCCATACATAATTTTAAGCATAATTTTAAGGTCTGTTTTCGATGGAATTAAAATATAATGCTGCCTCAAAGGGTGGTCATATTTTATATGAAGATAATGACATTGTCGAAGTTCCGATTGTCGTAATGAAAGAAACTGTGACCACCGGCAACGATGGAATTGCGACATTCAAACCGTACGAAAATTTTAAAGATGATGCACATTGGCTAACGGGAATGCCCGTTTTGAAGGGACACACTCGCCCTGACGAAATCGTCACGTACAAGCATAAACGTATAGGACAAATTTTGAACGTTCGAGCTCGTGATGATAAGCGCGACGTTGTAGGCAAGGTACGATACTTCAAAAAAGATCTCACGCCTGAGGAAATCGCACGTATCAAGGGGCCAGATTCGTTTGACGCCTCGATCGCATATACAACGGACACTGTTCCATCTGATGGCGAATTCCACGGTCAAAAGTATAACGCAATCGAAGGGACCTCCAAACGCTGGCACTTCTATCACGTCGCTGAACTCGATAAAGGCAAGGGCGCGTGTAGTGAGTGCGGCATAAAATTAAATTCTATTCATTCTATTGATTGTAACGAATACAACGAACCTAATGGTGTTGATAAATTGTCTGATAAAATTGACCCAACTCTAACTGATACTAAACAAAACGCTGCTGATGCAGAAGACGACATGATAGAAGATGAAGAATCTTCTGAAGCAGGTAAAACTGATAAAACTGCTGTATGTAAAAAGAATAAATCTAGTGCAAAATGCAAAAAACTTATGGAAGCTGATAAAGAAATGACTGAAGAAGTTAAGGAAAATTCCGTCCCATCTAATGAGACGATTACACTCGAAGCTGTCCTCGATACGGACGCTGTAGTAAAGCTAAATGAAACTATAGAGTTGCTCGGAGCCGAAGTTAAAACTCTCGCTGGTCACGTCAACACTCTAATGACTGAAAGAGAGTCATTCGTACAAAAGCAAAACGCCGCAAAAGAAGACGCAGACAAAACCGCCTTTGGTATGCGATTAAACGCTGCTGCACGTGTCAAACTTGATGAACATTGGACTGGCTTCAAGTCCGAAGGTTTCGCATATCTTAATGCTCACCCTGAAATTGAGTCCAGAGCAGACGTGAAGCAGAATGCTGGATTGCAAGGCTCTGCACACCTCACTCCGGGAGTTTCTCTAGCGGAAGCTCGCGCGCAACTGGTTAAAACTCAGCGCGAAAAGCACAAAATCGTTTAAATTTTGAACAAATGATTAATTTTTATTAATTTATATTACAATTTGAATAAACTTTTAGGAGATAAAATTAAATGTCTATTACTTTTAAGGGAGTCAAGACCTCTTACAGCGGAATGCAAAAGCGTGGTCTGACTGCAAGTGAAGTACCGTTTGGAGCGTTCGTTACAAGATCTGCAGATGGTACTGTGAAGGCCCAAGTTACGAATGTTCCTTACGAATATCTTGGGGTTGCTGTAGAATCTGAAGTTGAACAGCGTCCATACGATGGATTCTTTGCAGCAGGCAAGAACGTAAGTTACGTTGCAACAGGCGTCGTCAACGCATGGTTGCTCGGAGGAGACACTGTTGATAGTGGAGATTTTGTCAGATTTCCGGCAACTCTTGGAGCTGGTACAGAATCACTAGGTGTGGTATCTGTCGAAAGCACTCCCACAACTAGAACTGCATATTCTGTTGGAAGAGTCACACAAACTTCTGACGCAGGTAGCGCAGACTATGACCAAACAATTGCCTCGATTAGTGGCTCCACTGTTACATTCGGACTAGCTGCAACTTTGACGGCCTTGGGACTGGTCAGAGGAGACTACGTTGTTATTGATAGTAACGAAGCTGCCGAAGTTAATCGTATTGTTGACCCTGCAGCCTCAACCGTAACATGTACATGCGTGAAGCCTCCGCTCGCGACGCACGCAAATGCAATCAAAATGTACAAACTCGTTCCGATTGAAATCGAATTAATCTGAACACCTTTTCTAATTTTTTATTAAATTTATAGGAGACAAATTATATGGTCGATATGAATTTTGGTTCGTTCATACCCGAAGAAGTAGTCACTTCTTGGGTTGTTGAAATTAATGATTATGAGAAGACCTGGAGGAATCTGCAGGTCGCTCGCAAGATCTTTCCATATAGATCCATTGGAGAAACAATGGACTACGACAGCATAACAAGGTACGACGCTTCCGGTACTATTGCACAAATTATTGCTAAGGGTAGCGTTCCCGAACCGTACACAATGAAGGCTCGTCAATCTAAACACGAGATGCTGTGTAATGCTGCAGGCTTTACAATTCACGATAGAGATCTGGCAAAGCCTCAAGGCGCACTCCAAAAGAACAAGGAAATTGACGTTGGTCTAGCTTCTATGCATGAATTGGAGGATAACCTCGCAATTAATGGGTCTACTTCACTCGGCATAACCGGAATTGTTGGTGCTGCTCGCGCAAACTCTAACGGTAAGATCGCAGCCTCCGCAGGCACATACAACAACAATGGTGCTTGGGATGGCAACGACGACAACCGTGACATTTACGAAGATGTTCTACTGGCAACCACTCTACAGGACGTTCGGTTTGCTCCGGCATTTTTGCTAGGAAATAGACTGTCCTTGAGCTATTTGAAAACTAACGACTCTGAAAGACACCCCTTCTACCAACAGATCTCTGGACTGTTCGGCAAATCTCCCGAAGACATGAGCTGGATGGTCGAATCACCCCAAGTTCCTACAGGCTTCGTATACGTTGTTCCTTATATGCCCAACGCGGGCGAGTTCGTGGTTTCAACTGAAATTGATATTAAGGAGCCATACAGAGAAAAGGGCGGCAACTGGTGGATCGAGATGAGCGAGTGGTTCTGTCCCGAACTGCACGAAGTTGACGCGTACGTTGAAATAGCCATAACTTGAATTAGAGTTAGTCACAAGACAGGCTCACTTCTTTGCGTAACTTTAAGTGTTGCGTAAAGGAAGTGGGCCATTATTTTTATATTCACAATTTAGATTAAAATTTACTAAATTTTATTGGAGGAATTAATTTATGGGAGCTACTAATAAATTTGGCAAGGTGGCAGGCAAGACACTAAACGCTAGTGATATTGCAACGAGTGCCGTCACAACAACCGAAATTTTGGACGGTACAGTTGCCGCCACAGACCTTAACACTGCTATATTTAACAGCGCAACCGAAGCTGTTATTGATGTTGCAAACGACGACATTATCTTTAATGATCATAGTGATTCGCACAAATTCAAGCGAGAAGCTTTCGCCGATGCTATAACTGCTATAGCAGGTACACAAGCAACATCCGCTCTGACTGCAACCAGTGGAGTCTTGGCAGTCGCTCCAAGCGACAACGCGATTACTATCGGTGCGGATAGCTTAATTTATGCAACTGCTGCTGGCGTAACTAAAAAAGACCTCGCATCAGATGTTGTTACAGCCATCGCAGGAACGCAGGCTAGCACCGCATTAACAGCCGCATCTGGAGTTCTAACGGTTGCACCTGCAGACAATGCCATAACCATTGGCACGGATAGTTTAGTGTATGCGACAGCAGCTGGATTGACTAAAAAAGATCTGGCTTCGGACGTCGTTACAGCAATTGCCGGTGCTCAAGCAGACACAGCTCTAACTGCTGCAGCAGGTGTCCTGACAGTCGCGCCCGCAGATAACGCGATAACTATCGGTACAGATAGTTTAATGTATGTGACTGCGGCAGGCGTACCGAAAAAAGACTTAGCATCTGACGTTGCAACTGCTATGGCTGGGTCTGGTTTAACCGCGACAGCAGGCGTTCTGAGCGTCAATACAATTGGAATTGCCGCCATGACCGCGGATGATACCGGTTCAATATTCTTTGTTAAAGGCGAGATGGACTTCGGCGCGTCTAACGTAATTGATGTCGATTTAGGAGCATTAGGGACTAAGGGCACTCTATTGGGCGGATGGGCTACTGTTTCAGAAGTTCAAGCTAATGGTGACGCAACAACTGCAATTGCACTACATAAAGCGGCTGCAGGTGCTGCTCCTATATGCGACCCTCTCACAATAACTCTAGCAGATACTGTTGGAACCAATCGTTTAGGTGCTGTTCTTGGCATTGTTCCTGTAGCTGCTGGTGTAGATGTTCTTTCCACTGAACACATTTACGCATACACTGCGGATGATGTTGCGGGTACAAGGTCCGCTGGAAAACTCTACTTTGTATTGCTCTTCCAAAAATCAGCTTAGGCGACAATTGAATGTCGTCTGTTTTTTTTTTCATTTTAGGAGTCGATCCAAATGAGAGTTTATGATGCGTACCGACGCAACATCATTACGCAAGGGCAATATGCTGCCATAATTGAAGCTGGCTTCACTGACAGCGATACATATTATTCGGCAATGCTCGCACCCACCTCCGACGATCCAGCCAATGTTACAGGCACAACAACAAACACTTCAACAACAGTTATTGCAAGTGACACCCATGAGAGTACAGTTCAGACTGTTGTTGTAGAAAATACAGGCGACACCAACACTCTATCCTACACGATTCAATTTTATGCTGCAGACTTACTCTACAATACAATTACAGGAACGGTCACTCCCTCAGATGTATTCATGATGCGCACAAGGGATGCTGTGACTCTAATTGCTCTAAAGGTCGCAAGCACATCTGCAGGAAATCATACTACTTATGAGGCGGCTATCGTGGCCGCATGAATGAATTTTGAATAAATTTTTGGAGAAATTTTAAATGACATACCAATTGAATCCAACACCAGGAGTATCCAATACAACGACCGGAACTACTGCCGACGCATACGCTGTTGCCCTGACACTTCCCTGCCTCGGATACTCACAAAAAATGATTATATTGAAGAATACGCATGCGACCAGAGGACTCACGTTCAAGCTGGATGGTTATGCACATGCGGGTGGCCTCGCGAACAATATCCTGATCGATGTCGCCTTGGTGGCCCTCGACACTTATGTGATTGAGATTACAAAGCCCTATGCTTCGCTCGTATTGAGCGTGAAGTCCACGGTGGCGTCAACTCCCGCGACATATACTATCGACCACGAAATGAATTCTGGAGGCCAATAGGAAATGACAATCACGACATATAGTGATAGAACAGCACCAACCACCCTGCCTTTGCCCACAGGTGCATCCACCTCAGCAAACCAGCAGCCACCCGCTACAACTCCTGCAATGGACAGCATAACCATTGTTGCCGCAAATACCGAGTACAGCAAGGCACTTCCTGCAAACTGCAAAGCCTTCTGTTTTCAAACAGTAGCAGCCGATAAGCTAACAGCAGGCGCTGATATCAGGTACGCCTTCGCTACTGGGAAAGTGAACTCCCTGACATTGCCCTTCCAGATACTCGTCGGTGGAGCAGTCTATTCAAAAGAGTCCCTGAACCTGACATCTAAAACGATATATGTAGCGGGCGGAGCCGATGCTGTTGGGAATATTGTTCTTCTTGAGTGGTGGACATAATGCCCGCTGGTACAAAGCCGTACACATCCAAGGATTTTGCCAAGGATAATCCCAATCACTACACAAGAAAAGATTGGAATTGGATGATCTATGACATCGATTCGATATCACATCGGAGGACACTAAAAAGCCCCGAATATATCACTGTCGAAATAGGCGGAGACACGTATAGACTCAGGACTCAGCAGCTAATAGATTTTGACACAGATTCCGTCTGGGATACGGTTGTAGGTACTGATTACTCAGATCTTACTGTTAGGGCTGGCAAGGACGTCTATTTCTACATGTGTCAGCCAGGATACGGGAAAATCCCCGAAATCATAATGTCCGGGGCCTCTACATGGCCCTCTGGTTATGATGCCGACAGCTCACGAAAAATAGGCGGGCTTCATTGCATGCCAGGCGCTTGTGTCAACCTCCCGGTAGGCCATCCGTACAAGGACTTCGATCAAGGTGCGTTGCATTTCAATTCGATTTGGGATCTCAACGATGGGCCACGGTGCTCTCCAGAAGGCATGGCGAAGATCAGCCTGACGCCCTCGGACGGCAGGCCCGCTCTTTGGGTAGACATCTACCTCTTCAACGGCGTTGGTACCACCCTCACATCGGTTTTCGGTGCAACAATCAAGGATACGATTGATTGGATGACATTTGTCGATTATGCCGGGGCAGCGAAGAAGACTCTGCTCACAGACGCGGAGTTCCAACTCGCGGCCGCTGGCAGTAACGAAGAGACGCACATAAGCACGGGGCTAGATCCAGTAACCGTGACTTTCCCCGTGGATACGGCGGGCCGCTCCATGATTTCAAATTATGGCGTCATCGGCATGTGCGGCATAATGTACCAGTGGATTTTAGATGGTCTCGGAAAAGTGGAACCAGATGGCACGGTCACCGCCGCATCGAAAACAGCCACGGCGTACCATGCCGCGAGCCCCGGTGGTAACCCCATCTATGTAAAATATGCTGAAAATGGTGAGCCGTATTTATGTTGTAACATGGCCATAGATACTGCTGATAAATGGCTCACATTTGGAACTGATTACAGAGTGTTGATAAAACATGATGCTGATGCAGCAACTGGATCTACTCAGCTATATCTCGACGAGGATGCAACCCAACCATCCCGGCCGCTATCGGCCTTAGCGCGGGGAAAAGATGCGTATGTTGCTACGAATAATCCTTTCTATGTATTGAAGATAACATACAATGCCGCACCAGCAACACCCGGAGTCGCCATCACGTTCGATGATGGCTCAGATGAGAGACTAGAATTCACATCCCCAACTTCTGTAAATGGTACAATCGATTTGGCGCAGCTATATCCGAACTACAACGCATACGACTACAGCACAAAGGGATCATATACGAGGTACGGCGGGAGCTATGATGTCAAGCAGATAGCAGGAGGCCACTTCCAGGCCGGGGTCGGCGCGGGATCTAGATGCAGATTTGCGTTATATCCCCGGTGGATTACGCAATCATTCATCGGAGCACGGGGGTGTTCGAATTAGGGGTAGCCCTCAACATTTCAACTCGTATATAGATCTAGTGAATGCTGATGCTGTATATCCGGGCGGTGTAAGAAAATATATCACAGATGTTCTATACTACGACGAAGCCGAACTCGCCCGACTGGGCGCGCCAGTGGACTTCATATCAAATTTTGGCACTAGCCTCAATCTCGTATTCGAGGGCGATAGCCTGACTGCGGCACTGAGTTCGTCCTATCCCGAATATCTAAGACAGCTTTTGGCAGGATCTTACGTCACAAAAGTGTCAAATCTAGGCCAGGGCGGCGAAGGTATATCACAAATATTAGATTCCGCAGAAACCAATGCTATAGACGCTTGTATTGATAGTAGATTCACAAAGAATATTGCAGTTCTCTGGATAGGAACAAATAGCTTACCCGGAACTGATGTTGAGACAGAGATAGCCGCACTGTTGGCTGGAACTGATACATGGTGCAGTGGCCGCCTAGCCGCAGGTTTTGATCATTGCGTTGTGCTGTCACTCACTCCCTCTGCTAATCTCGCGCAGGGGGCGAACCACGAAGAGGCACGCCTAGCATACAATGTATTACTCAGATCAAATTATACAGAGTTTGCTGATGCTCTCGTGGATATAGGAGCTGATCCTATCATGGGCGACTATGCGCAGGCAAATTCCGGGCCGAATTTCTACTACGACTCCTCGAAAGTGCATCATTCCCGAGGAGGATGGGAAATAATCGCCTCGTTGGTAAATACTGCAATTTTGGAATTGGCGGCATAGCCACAAATCTACATGACAGATACCAAGTCATACATAGAGACAGATGCCGAACTCGAAACCCTTATCGGCGCAGGCAACCGCTACCTGAATATGCGCATCAAGGACGCGGCTGCTACTGGAATGGTAGCGACTCATGTTGCTACGGTGATGGGACTCTGAGGACAAAAGGAGAACCCCCATTCTCCTAACTCCTTTCGTCTATAGTATATAGGAATACGCCCTATCTATACCATATACCCATGGGGATGTAACCGGAAACATTCCTCATAATGACTTTTAGCCTGCTAGAATGCGATAATTTCCCGATTGTAAGTATCCAATGATAGAAATTAACAATTCAAATCAGCCTCCCGCGGCCTGTTTAAAGTGCTTTTGTAGAAACGCTTGCGGCATAACGAAATGCGAGAAAGCGACCAAGGAAACACTACAGGATTCGCCATAAATTCTCTTTGGAAAAATTACGCTCACCTCATATATTGATAACAATGACTGCAAACGAAACATCGAATACAAACCTCGCTGATGGATGGTGTGACTTCATTACAGGCACATGCAGTGACGCCTATTCAATTTTGATCGAATGGAACTCCCTAGGCTACAACAAGAAAACAATACTTGTAGAGAACACTCACGCAACGTACGACATGAACGTTAAAGTCCTATGTTATACGTACGACAATCAAACTCCATACGAACAAGTACCAGAAATGACACTCACTTCTGGAGATATTTTAAGAGTTACCCTGAATAAAGCTTGGTCGCAGGTAGTTGTATGGGGCAAGAATAGAGTTGCTGGCCAGAACTGTACTTGGAATCTAGATTTTACAGGTCACAGGTAGCGTGATAGCATGGTTTTAATGAGTATAAGGAATGCGTTCAGGAGAGGCTTTATTTCCGAAGCTACGTACCTTGTGAAACTTGCGGAAGCTGCTGGAGATGACGAAATTCCAATAGTTGTAACCGTTCCAACGGCAATCTTCACGCAAACTCCACCTAATGGTTTTTCTGATTATGCTACAGGCACAACAACAAGCAACTATATGGCGGGAATGACTTGGAACTGCTCCGGATATGATCAAAAATCCATTACAATAGAGAATACAGGTGGAGCGAATTCACTAACTGTATATGGTGCGCTCCGAGCGTATCCAGCAGGCATATCATATACTGA
>Ga0074195_1002518_pt1 | contig 20163 bp, 23 predicted proteins | sample EPASupsiteHSE623_FD_64525 | JGI IMG/M metagenome (GOLD analysis project Ga0074195, IMG submission 64525) | Bioremediated contaminated groundwater from EPA Superfund site, New Mexico - Sample HSE6-23 | ecosystem: Environmental > Aquatic > Deep subsurface > Groundwater > Contaminated ...
ATCGTGTCGAGGCGTCAGATGCCTCAGTTTGAGAAGGTCGTGATGCAGGTCAAGGATGCGCACCCGATTAGGTTCGGCGGTGAGCGTCCTCATGGTTTCAAGCCTCGTCCAAATAGGTTTCATGGCGCGCGCGATGTCGATAGCCATCGTTCAGAGGCGCATTCGGGTGGTGGGCGGCCGCAAGGGTTTGATTCTCATCCTAAAAGGTTTCCTGGCGCGTTCGATGATCGCCCTCATCCTGTTCATCACGTCGGCGCTGAGCGTCCTCACAGTGTGGGATCCAGTCAGAGAGCGTTTCATGGTGCTCGTGGTGAGTCTCATCCTCGCCAGCAGCCTCATGTAAGTGGTGCTGGGCATGGTTTTGGTGCTAGGCCGCGGTCAGATTCAGGTCAGTCTCATCCAAAAAAGCCTTTCTTCAAGAAGCGCAAGTTCAATCCATCTTTTAGGAGATAGGGGGATATTCTTTTTTTAGAAATAATAAAAATAAAGAGTGGTCTCTCTCATTTCTTCTTCTTTGCTGGTTTTGGCTGGAAGTATAGTATATAGACTATGGGGAGTATGCCGGCCGTGTTGAAGATGACTAGGCAGATGAACCATTGCAGCTGGTTGTTGCGTGCGCTCTTCCACATCGCTATTGCCTTCCATACAGATTCCCAGATGGCGAGGACTAGTATCGTTATCAGCAGTTGTGGTGTTATCATTGTTGGATCCATGTCGCTTTCTTAACCGCATGCAATATTAAGTCCTATCTATTTTTTGTCTGTTCAGTAAGATTCGAATTTCACTTCCGCCCTGGCCATCTTGTGGTAGAATCTGCGTTTGGAAGTGTGGTGGCTGTCTTCAAGGAAGAGTTTGTCAAGACCGGTCCAGAAGCTGAACCAGCTCGCTGGCTCCACGATCACAAAGAGAAGGGTCATCAGGAATCCGTCTTTTCCGCTGAGTGTTTTCGCGGCTATCAATGACAGTATGATTCCTGCCGTGATCCATGCAGCCCCTTTTCTTTTTATTGCTGCCCCCTCCGCATCGAGCCTTTTGTGGTGTTTTTGGAAATGTTCGCGGAGCCTTTTCTTGATCACGTTCTCCTCTGACTTTTTTCTTGATCGCGCTGGCATCATCAGCCTAAGCTCGATACCCTCATCTGTCTTGTCTCTTGCTGCTCTGATGCACTCTTGTAGGAAATCGCTTGATAATGCCCTGTTCTCGGATGGCCTCGGGTCGAAATCAGAGAATATGTCGTTGTAAGAGTCTAGCGCCAGGCGGATATTCGATTCTCTGGCGTCTTTCTTGTCATTGGTTTTCCAATTTTTTATTAGCCTGGCCATTGTCTGTTTATCCGATCTTGGGCTATTTGTGTTTTTCCTTTTCTTTTGTGAGCCCGGCTTTTTTCCGGAATCATTTTATATCTGTCTGATTTGTCTTCACCTATGTCATCCAGCTGTTTTTTCAGGATTTTGGCGTTCGCCTGTGTTTTGTTGGTCATCGCTTCCTGTTCGCCTGCAGCGCAGAATGGCGTTCCATCAGCTTCCTTGCCTGAGGTTCCTTCTCCAAGTTCGTCTCATGATAGATCTCCAGTTTCCGCTCCGGCTGTATCTGATATATCAAAGGCGGTTGCCGAGAATCCTCCTGCCACTGTCGAGCGCTCTTCTATGGGTCCGACAGCCCGGCTTGATGATCAGCCGGCTTCAGGAGTCCCTCTCTCTGCCGATGCTAAGAAGCTTCTCGCTCGCGCTGATGCGAAGGTCAAGGGTTACAGTTTCATCTATGCTGCGCCTCCTGACAATCTTGCGCGTGACACGTATTTCGTCAAGGGTGATCGTGTGAAAGTGGAGCTTTTTGATCGGGGGTGGTTCAAGGCCGACACCCACATGACTCATGTCTACCTCGATGGCGCGACAAAGAACGCTGTCGGTGTCTGTGAGGATCCCAGGTCTACCCATTGTCCTGATCCGAAACGGAAGTTCCCAGTGACTTATTCGGATTATGCTATCAAGATGCCTTATCAGTGGCTCAAGGAGATCAAGGTCGGCACTCTCGCCTCCGGCGAGAAGATATTCGAACGAATGACAAAGAAGATCACCTACACTCAAGGCACCGAGACGATCGAGCAATGGATCGATGAGTATTCCGGTCTTCCGGTCCGCGTGAAAGTCACTGATGCGCAAGGCCCGAGATTATATGAATTCCGCCATCTGACAGTCAACGATGTCAGTGACGATATCTTCAGCAAGTCGCCGCTGTGGTGATGTTGTCGGGATAGTGTGGATTTATTAATCTCAAATTTGTTTTTGATATGATGGCCATCAAATCGATCGGGCTGAAAGATTTCCAGAAGATATTTGGAAAGGACCTTGGTTATTCGCTGGTCCCGGTCCCGCTTGAGTTGAAGTGGGGTTCTCTTAGCGCAAAGCATGAGCTTGAGGTTTTGGCGCATCTATGCAGGCTGAAAAGACCCAAGGCAGTTTTTGAGTTCGGGACATTTGAAGGCTTGACCACTCTTCTGTTCGCGCTGAATTCTCCCCAGGCGACAGTTTGGACTTTGGATCTGCCGCGAGACAAGAGGATCGCTCTTAAGTTTGATATCGGTCCTTTGAACAAGAGGTGCGTTAGGAATAGGGGCCAGTTGTTTTTTCAGGATGCTCCTTGCAGAGACCGCATCAAGTCTTTGTTTGGAGACTCGGCCACGTTCGATTACAGTCCTTTTGAGGGTAAGATGGATTTAATTTTCGTCGATGGTGCCCACACTGTGTATTACACGAGAAACGACTCAGATAATGCGTTCCGTATGGTTCGAAAAGGAGGCATCATAGTGTGGCATGATTATAATCCGAGATATTGGCCAGATACCGTGAAGTATCTTCGCGAGCTCTCAAGGAGCAAGACCTTATATCACGTAAAGGACACTTACCTGGTTTTCTGGATGGATCGATGAGCCTAGTATTGGTGGATCAGTTCACCATTTCAATCGATTCACATGATATCATGGCTTATTCCGTTCGGATTAAGAGAAAAAGCTGCGGGGGGAGCACACTGGGAAGAAAGATAATGTACTGGATTTAAATGGCCCGCCGGGCGATCGCGAGTCGTTTCACTTCATCAGCTTCTTAAACATCGTTCTATCGATCTCAGAGATGGGATTGCTAGATCTACTAAGGCAGGCCTACCACAAACTCACCGATCCTGTGGAGAGGATGAACTCCTGGCTTAAGGTACGCTGCCCTACTGAGATGAGTGACAATATCGAATATAATGGCATCGAGTATCTTCTTTGTTCTTTTACCGATCTTTGTGGTAAGAAGAAGTTTCAAGCGTATCTTCCTCACTTGCTCGTGCCAAATGAGCCCGGATTGAGGGATCTTGTTGAGAGGCATCTGCTTCGGCCTCTAAATGGGCATGCTGGTGTAGGACTTCGATTAAATGGTGCTAATTGGGCGGATGAGACCGCTCATCTTGGTAACGTGTATCTCCTTAATACCGACTGTTATGAATCTGCAATGGAAGTGAACATTGCAGTTCGAAGTTTTATCGATGTCTACCTCCAATACAAAGACGCTGTGCATGAAGGAGTTTCTGATGCCCGGGATTTTTTATCTCATGAGTGTTGCGAATACTCAGCATCGCAACGTCTGGAGGAGTTTAATAATCATCGTTACAGGGAGCATCTTCGTGAGATTGGTCTTGATTTTGTGTCTCAACTGAAAACGGTCGAGGGGTCTATCAGTGACGTGAAGTATATTCTTCGCGAAGATCCTGGCGGTTCATCTTGGCATGGATTCATCATTGGAATTCCGGTGGTGGGCCGTGAGGATCGGGCTTGGTCTTTGCAGGCTACGATGTTCTACAAGCTTGCGCGCTGGCTGTCCTGCGGTTCTTATTCGCAAGAGAAGGGATATGCCGTGTTTGGAACTTCGGAGCCGAATATACTGTGGGAATTTCGGCAGCACAATATTGGATCGTTTGAAGAAGAGACGCGGCGATTCATCCAAGGATACAAAGATTATGAACAACGTATCCTCGACTCGTTGTCCTCATTTTCAGCAATATGGGCTGAGTATGAGAATCATCTGATGGATACTCCTAAAGAGATGTGGGGTAAGAACTGCCAGAAGAGGCTTGATCTGTCCAAGCAGATGATCGATCAGGGTCTTGATTTCATGTTAAGCGGTGAAGAGGAGTGTACCCATTCAGAGGAGGGAGTACATATGGGCCGCTCATATGTTATTGAAGATATCTATCATCATCCTGAAAATCCTGCCAAGCGATCTGTTGAGAGCAGGTATTTGTATCTCGCAGGCATATTTTCCCCACCAGTTGAATCTTTTGTCCTGCGTCCGGAAGATGCGGATGGAATCGGATTTGAGAAGAGCCGTGCGTATGATCGCATTCTAAGCCGCATTATCTCGCTTGAGTTATCCCTGCACAACAACGCAGAATCAGCATATAATGGAGAGTCCGCACAGGTCGTAGTTCGTCCTGGTACGGGCAGATTGACTTTTTTCAGGGCCCCCGAATTCACTCGTTATTTAGAGTATGATTTTTGGACACCATCTCAGTATCCTGCTGGTGAGGAAGTCCAATTGTTTGTTCCTAAGATAAAGTTGGCTCCAGATATGAATCCTCATGAAACTGCTAAGAGATGTATAGACTATTATTCTAAACACACTGAACTCCTCGCTGAATACCACGCAGGGTTACAGCGCCTTGATTTGGAGATCCACCGACCTACCACGTTGTCCATTTTCGGAGCCAAACTACTCCTCCCCGATAAAGATGGAGAATCCTGCCTTGATGTGTGGGCAAGGAACAATAAACGCATCCATGCGCTTGAGGACGAACTTGGCATAGAACAACGATTAGCTTCTTCTTGATTGTCTGATCGGCCATTCAACACCAATCGTTCAACCGAATATCCTTCACCTTATCAGTAAAATCTGCGGGGAGCACACTGAGGAATGAAGGTACGGCGTAGTCTTTAAATAGGATAATCTCTTTCAATCCCTTATGCCAGAATCAGTCACTCTAGAAAGGGTATACGATGAGCTAATTGGTCTCAAGAGCGAGATCACCTTCATCAAGAAGCATATGTTTGATCCGGATACGATAATGACTACCGAGGAATCCAGGCGTTTCGAGCAGAGCATGAAAGAGTTGAAGGAAGGCAAGACCACATCCCTCTCTGAAATTAAGAAAGAGTTGGGAATCTAAGATGTTTGAAGTTGCATTTTCAAGTGCGGCTCGACGATTTCTCAAGGGTGTTGAATCAGATTTGGCACAAAGACTGATTCGACGCATCGAATTATTAGCCGAGGACCCATTTCCAAAAGAGGTGAAACGAATCGTGAACCGCAAAGAAAAGATCTTTCGGGTTCGTGTAGGTGATTATCGGATTCAATACAGCGTGGTCTACGAGAAAAACCTTATTTTCATCTCAGATGTGGATCGGAGAGAGCGAGCATACGATTGAGGATCTTTTCGGAGTATCTTTTGTGACCGCTGTTGTTTTATGAAATAATGATGCAGGAGCACACCCGGGAAGAAAGGTATGGTACAGGATTTAAATAGGAAAACCCGCTCAATTACTGATCAATCCGCATTCCTTCTCTCTATCCGACTTGTAGATGCACGCTTTAAACTTTGTGTTCAAAGGTTTTTTACAGTATGAACAAGTCATATTGATTTGGAACTCTCGTATCCCAAGCGGGACCAGTGATTTATTGCACTTCTCTGGAAGGTTTCCTTGACCGCATCCCTCAAGCCATACATTAAATTCAACAGGGACTTCGGATGTGCCGTTAATATTAGAGATGTACTCAAGAGGAATATGAAAACGTGGGTTTGAAATTTCAATGTTGATAGGTCCGGAGTTCAGTGTTCCTGCATTGTAGACTAGAAGAACAAATCTCTCTTTTTCCCAATCCCCAATCATGCCATCTTTGTCAAAACTTAATGGTTTCGCAAGCCCTTCTTGCCTTAATTCAACGGTTTCTTTCCCACCATAACCTTGAAAATTGATCTCAGGAAGGAAGGGCGTTAGAGATTCACGTTGACGCTCTATTAGCTCATTCGATTTTGAAATTCCTTCGGAAGTGATATGCGCCATATATATAGAGATCATCACCCCTATAATCGTCGAGATAACTAATAATGAAGTGAGGATACTTTCCCGATTATTGTGGTAGTTCGCTGCATTTTGAAAGGAGGCTATAATCTTATCGGATAGCCGTTCTCCTTTAGCAATTAGTTGCTTTTGAAGGGTGATCGTTTTTCGTAACTGTCCACCTTTCATCTCCCACGCAGTTCGGATCTGCTCCGATTTCTTATCACTAATTCTTGTGATATCGTGCATTGACTTAAGGTTAAATCCTTCCTCTCGAAGTGCCTTATAGATCGCCGATTTAATATCATCTTGATTATCATCATAATCTCTTTGTGGAAGCTCTTCCAAAGCGTCCGCAAGAACATCATTTGATTTCTCTCTTAGGTCATTGTACTCTTGGAGTCTCTTAAAATAATCATCAATCTCTGTTTTTAACCCGGGATCGAGCAACAAGTCAAAACAGTCCCGCTTAACCCGTTGATAACCCCCCAATCTCTGGAGATGAACCCGCCCCCCCGTCTTTACAGATTCAACGGAATCAATCACATCCCTATTTATTGGGAGGAACATTTTCTCAGCTTGTTCAGGAGTAACCCCTGCAAAAAACTTCTCGATTAGTTGTTTGAAACGCATCTGATATTCTCCCTTTGAGTCATCCAATTCCCCATTTCATTCTCTCCTTGGGTTCTGAACCAACCTCTTACTCATCCATGGTTTTAGCAATGTGTAAAAAATAATTGTCCCTCCACCAAACGCAACAAGGAGGAAAGAGTACATAAATAAAGAGCTATTACCTAATACTGGTAGGGCCCAAATCCCAAAAGAGATAACCCCGTCCATAAAAAAGATTAATGCTGTGATTGCGATTCCGAGATCGTAAAAGAAAGGGTGCAGCCTTGGCAGATTGGGCTTCTTGTACATAATAGATATTCCAAAAGTCGTTAGGTATATCAATAACACAATCAATCCAAGGGGTACAAAAACCTTTGCAAATACACTCAGTATTGATCCGAGAGTAATCCCTGCCCACTGTTTTCCATTATAATAATCCAATAGCCCAAAGTTAAGAGCTACAAATAATGCGACAATGGCAAGTCGAAGGGTCTCTCCATTTTCTTTGGGTTCTTTTTCATCCATTGAAAATCCGATTAGTCTGCCTATTTAAGAACTCTTTGTCAGGAATCCTCATCTCGAAGGCATACTCTAAGTAAGCGGATTCTAGCTCGCTTGTAAACACCGTTCCGTACTTAAATTACAATGCGGGGAGCAGGATTCGAACCTGCGAAAGCACTAAGCTAACAGCTTGCCCATCTGGGAACAGATGATTGTTTCCGACCTTGAGGCTGTCCCGTTTGACCGCTCCGGAATCCCCGCGTTAGAAGATATTGTGGAGCGGTTTCGCCAGTCAAGATGATTTGCCCTCTTCTTTTAAAGATTCTGGTATCCGACTCTTATTATCTTATTCTATCTGTTCTATTATGGATCGGTTGATCTGTTTCGCCATCTCTAGGTTCCGTATGACAGTCAGTTTGATCTTGGTCTTTTTGGATACGATGTCATGCAGCTTTTTCACGTCCATATCTTCGAATGATTTGCTGTTCCTGAAAAAAGCGTTTATCTCCTTGACCAGCTCTTTTGGGTAGTGGGCTTGCACGATCAGGTCTCCGTATGTTCCTACATGGTATGAGTTGTCGAATTCTGATTGTGACGGGATATTTCGGATATTCAATCCTATCGAAGAATAGAACCGTCTTATGTATCGGTCCAATGGCGTGTCGCTGTACACCACTGCGTATGACTTTACCCTTTTTCTCTTGAGTTGTTCCATCACTTTTCGCTCGGTGTCAAGGTGCAGCAGCGCTTCCCAGAGATGATGTCCTTGCCAGCAGTTGAATGCATAATCACCTTCTTTGAATCGCTTGTACCAATCGTCGATTATCTGTTCCCAGAACTTCATCAGGTCGTTTAGTGTCGTGAATGTGAACACCGATATGTCTCCTTCGATTGATCGGATGGACTCAGGCGGGGTATCTTTTGATTGAAGGTCTGTGTATAGCTTGTCCAGCGATTTCTTCACGTCAAATACCCATTTTGCATCGATCTGGAACCCGTCTCTTGTCTTCTCCAGTATCCCTTCTTCGGCAAGCTCGATGACTGCTTTTCTGACTGCTTGGAAGGTGGCTTGCCGGCCATATCTTTTCCTTATCAGGTTGGTGAGTTCTACTATCTTGAGTGGGTGTTCATAGCTGAGGATGCTGAACACCAGGTTCTTGACGCTGCTTGGTCTTCCGAAAGGCAGCACGAACTCGATTGCCATATAACTATTTAGTTGTATATTTAATTTAAACTTTTTGGTTTAATTAACATTGAACCTGATAGATAAAAACCGCGAGACTATCTGTTGTCTGGTATGATCCCTGATAAGCTGACTGGGCGTTTTTCGAAGGCTGTGAAGCCTTTAGGTGTCGCGGATTCTGACTGGGATGATTGGAAGTGGCAGGTCCGGAATATGCTAAGGACCCCAGAAATGATCGCCGAGCGCTTCTCGCTCTCAAAAGAGCATGAAAATTCGATGAGATCCGCGGAAATGCGCTTTCTTGCCGGGATGACGCCTTATTATGCGTCGCTGATCGAGCAGGTTGACGATCCTATCGGTCTTCAGGCGATATCTCGGAAAGAAGAGCTGGATCCAAACCAAGATGAATCCGCAGACCCTCTGAGTGAAGAGAGATATTCCCCTCGAAGGCTGATTGTCCACAAATATCCGGGCCGGTTGCTGTTGTATGCGTCCAATGTCTGCGCGACATACTGTCGGCATTGCACGCGCAAACAGAAGAACTTTGATTCTTGTCCCCCGACCGGGCAAGACATGGGAGATGCGATAGGATATATCAGAGACCGCCAAGACATCAGGGACGTTGTCATCTCCGGTGGAGACCCCCTGTTGCTTGAGGATAGTCTGCTTGAACATATCCTCGATGAGATCTCCTCGATATCTCACGTGGAGATTATCCGGATCCACACAAGGGCTCTGGTCACTCTTCCGCAGAGGATCACAGAAGGCCTTTCCTCGATGTTGAAGATGTACAGCCCCTTGTACATCAATACTCACTTCAACCACCCTCGCGAATGCACCTACGACGCATACATAGCGTCAGAGAGGCTTCGGGATGCTGGATGCATCCTTGGGAACCAGATGGTATTATTGAAGGGGGTGAACGACGATCCAAAGACTGTCGAAGAGCTCAATCATAAGTTGTTGATGATGGGTATCAAGCCGTACTACATCTTTCATTGTGACAAGAATCTCGGGAACACCCATCTGAGGACGAGCCTGGAGGTCGGACTCGGCATCATGCGACACCTGGAGCAGACATCCGGTTTGGCAGTGCCCCATTACATCATGGACAGCAGGTACGGGAAGATCACCCTCGGCCCTGATGACCTTGTAGGAAAAGAAGGCGACACATATCTTCTGAGAACCCGTGGGGGGGATATTTTTCGGTATAAAGATGTATGACGCCGTCTATCGGGTGCTAGTCAAGATCCATTATAAAAATAAAAATCTAGATCAGCCCTTTTTTCTTCGCAGCATCCACGAGTATGGCCAGAGTTCTCCCCTGTTCTTCATGCCCTTGTAGTTTATTCTCAAGGTTGGCTGCGTGTGTGGCTGCTTGTTTTTTCATTGATTCAGGGTCATTTTCCCCATGCTTATAGACGCATCCGCATCCATGGCACAGGAAGTCCCGAAGATCCATCCCGATGTGAGAAGATACTAGTTCAGTTCCGTCTATCAGGCAATGTATGCCGGTCTTGATCTCGGGTGAAGCTCCGACGTATTCGTCAAATAATGGTGAATATACCTTGTGATACTCGTTCTGTCGTGTCATGGGTGTCGTACTCCTGGGTCTTTAATACTTCGGTATACCACCGATCTATGATCGGTGGACTCCCATCGGTGGGATGCCGAAGGGGAAAAAGGCGAGGGGCCGAGCATGCAAAAAGGGCTGCCCTTTTGCACAAGAGGGCCGTGCCCTCTTTGTGCCGCCGGTCTTTGATCGGCGGTGCCCCGAGCCTTTGACAAAACCGAGTGAGATTGGGTCGTATCGGGCTGTTTCGTGTCCGATCGGTTTCTTTCGGGGGTGTATTCGGGCGCGATTCTTCCTTTATCGGATTATTTTTTTGGGTTTTTTGCCGCTTTTTGGGCTGTATTCGGGCAGTGCCTTTCACCCGATCGTTTTTTCTCGTCCAGAAATTCGGGCTGATAATCGGGTTGCTCTTGTTCCAATTCTCATTCTAGCCGCTTTAGCTTCGCTTCTATCTTGGATAATTCAGAATCTAGCATGCCTAGTTTGTCATCGCTTGCCTTTCGCACTCCTTTGCGTGCAGGCCTATCTTCGTCCTCTGTTGATTCTCCTCTCTGCCCGATTGTGAGTTTAGTAGGGGTTTTTGGCAGGTTGACTCGTGTCTTCTTCACAAGGACTGCGATCTCGTCCATGACTTTATGCAGTTCGAATGTGAGTTCCGCTCTTCGGGTCCGGATTTCTTTGACTGTTTCGTACGCCTTCAGTGTTGAGAGCAGGTCGCGTGAGCTAAATAGCAGGTCGCGCCGCACGTCTACGTGCTCAGGCACGCCTATGTAGACTGGGCTTCTTGGTTCTGCCATTTTCTCTCCTGATTCACTGATGGAATAGTCTTTTGTCGACGGCGCCTAGCCTCTCTTCGACCGTGTCGAGTTTCGATGTCCAGTCAGCTAACGCTGCGTCTTCTTGGGCTTTCAGTTCCTTTATGTGCGCGATGAGCTGTCTTGCTTTTCGCAGCCGCTCTTTTGTCAGCGTGGCTATGTCGACTAGCTCTTGGAACTCTTCTATCTTGATGAATACTGGTGGTGTTGCCATTTATTCTCCTCTGAAGATCACTTGGTCTATGTAGGTGATCTTCCGTTCTGCGTCTTCTATGTGTGTTCGCCAGTCTTCGAGTATGCGCTCTTGGGCGTTCTTGAGCTCGTTGAGCCGGCTCATCGCGCCTTCGGTCTCGTGCAGGGCGTCTTTTATGTTTCCTATGCTGGATAAGATGTCTTGGTAGTCCTCGATGCTGATGAACATGGGTTTGATCGATCCTCCGTCGACCCTCCTTGTCGGTGGCCGGATTGTCGGTTCCATCACGACTGGTTCTTCGAGGTCTGGTAGATTAGGCAGTTCAGGTGCTTCATGAAGTTCCTCTTCATGTGATTCTTGCGGAGCAGGCATCATCATATGTGGCTCTTCGTGTTCTTCGCTTGCTCCAGTGACTGTGGGTATGGTAGTCTCTGGAGGTGGAGCCATCATCGGGCTTGGCCTCATTGTGGGTGCTGGAGGCATCGGCGCATTGTTCAATCCTGTCAATGGTGGCAGTCCTGGGGCTTCTGGTAGCTCTAGGTCTAGCCCTTTTGTAGGCGGCGGTGGTGGCGGTGGCAGGTCTGCTGTCCCGGTTTCTGGTTTTTTCTTGAGAAAATTCAGTATTCCCATATGTGTTCCCCCGCTAGTGATTTCTCCGAGATGCCGTTATAAAATTTGTTGAGTACGCAATAATAGTAACAATCACTTTCCTGAGGATATTCACTTCCATGATTATTTAGGTGTTTCAGTCTTCCGCATTCGATCATACCGGTATCTTCTGCTATAGATACCTATTTAATAGCCTGCCAGATTTTCCGGTTCAAGATGGCAAATCCGCAACCCGTGGTCGTACGTGCTATAATTGAGATGCTTGGCGCGCCTAAGGAGTACATTGAGTCCACTATGAAGAAGTATGTCGAGAAGCTTGAGCAGGAAGGGGTGAGGATAAAAAAGAAGGATCTCTCCGAGGCTCAGCAGCAAGGCCAGCTGTTCTCTTGCTTCGCCGAGCTGACTATCGAATTTCCGAGGATGGAGTCTGTCGTAGCGTTCTGCTTCGATTCGATGCCTTCTTCGATAGAGATAATCGATCCTGACGTGATGGAGTTCAAGTCTTTTGACTTCTCTAATGCGCTAAATGACCTTCTCGCCCGCCTCCATGAGGTTGAGATGCTGCTAAAGAACACCAACGGCAAGGTAGAGCTTCTTGATCGCAATGCCCTGGAGCTTCTCCGTAATTTCATCTCTTATGTGGTCAAGGACCGCTCTATGGCGCCTGAAGAGATCTCTCCGGCGGTAGGTGTGGCTGTCAAGGAGCTGAAGCCGTTCCTGGACAAGATGGTGGAGGAGAACCGTCTTTCTTCCAAAGATGGCCTGTATTTCGTTGAGGCTTCAGGTAATCTCTGAGGCTGCTTCTGCTAAATCGGTAATCATATAAATCCGGGCGTGACTGTCAATATTCTTCGGGGTGATAGACGATGACTGACGGGATTGTCGAGCAGGGCTCAGATCTTCCGGTAGACAGTTCTATGTCCGAAGTCCATCCTTCGCCTTCTGATGCTCGGTCTGATCGCGCGAAGGCCCCTCAATCCGTCCTTGATGTGGATGAGGATCTCCTGAAGCGCCTGGAATCCGTGCTTTTCGCCGCCGGCAAGAAAGTGCCTATAGAGGACATCGCCAAGATGTGCAACAAGAAGGATTCTGTCCCGCTTATCGAGGCTGGCCTCAAGAAGCTCAAGGAGCGTTATGCTTCTGCTGACTCTTCTTTGATGGTCATCCAGGATGGCGGCGCTTGGAAGCTCACTGTCAAGGAGCAGTTCATGCCTTTTGTCCGCAAGATCGTCACCCAGACAGAGCTCAAGAAGTCTGTGATGGAGACTTTGGCAGTCATCTCTTACAAGAATCCTATCATCCAGTCCGAGCTGATCAAGATCCGGACTAACAAGGCTTATGATCACCTAGACCTTCTGGAAGAGGAAGGTTACATCACGAGGAAGAAGAAAGGCCGGACTAAGGAGATTACGTTGGCTCCGAAGTTCTTCGAGTACTTTGATCTTCCTGAGGATGCTCTGCATGAGAAGTTCAAGTCTGTCCAGGAGCTTGAGTCTCAAGTTGAGCAGGCGGAGTTCGCTCTCAAGGCCAAGAAGGCCGAGATACAGAAAGGCAAGGAGACTCAAAAGGCTATGGAAGAGGCGCATAAAGCAGCTTCTCAGGCTAAGATGGAGGCGCTCGACAAGTCGATCGAGTCGCATCCTGTGATTGAGATCCTCGATGACAAGGGCCTGCCTCACGAGCTTGATACTTACGATGAGCCAGTCGAGGTCTCTGATGAGCCGGTCAAGTCTGATGTCAAGATCATACACAATCGCCTGGGCGAGCTTGATATTGTCTCTACCAAGCCTAAAGTCGAGATTGTCGGTGGCAAGGTCGTTGCATTGGGCGAGATGCAAGTAGAAGAGCCTTCGGTCCCGATCAAGGGGGAGCCTGGGGCTCAAGTCGAAGCCGCTGGTGCTCCAGAAGAGGAGGGTTCTTCAGAGGTCGATCGCCGTGTGGCTGAGATCCTGGGCGGCGCAGGTGACGTCGAGTCCGAGGAGGTTTCTGAAGGGGGGCCCGATCCTAACTCTGAGCTTATTGTCGAGGAGCCGTCTCCTGCCGAGCCTGGTGAGGATGTGCAGCCCGGATCATCTTCTAAAGAGGGGGATTCTCCATCTGCAGGTTCTAAGGAAGAGAAGTCTAGATGAGGGGATGATGGTATTCCTTCTCCGCTGTCCCAAATGTGGTCACGATCAGAAGTATCTTCCTGCAAAGCCAGGCCTTGCGGGTAAGTCAAGGAAGTGTGTCTATTGCGGTAAGTCTTTCAAGGTCTCGACGCATATAGTCTCTGCCAGTTGATCAATCACAATCAATCCGCCCGATCGATCTACTGATCGCATCCTAGTCGGGCTCGCCCGGATTTTTTCCAGCAGGTCTCCAAGTCTCTCGTCGCTGTCATCCCGGGCCATTTTTATCGTCGACAAATCTCACTTTTCCCACCGCAACGCTTATAAACGCTTGGCGGTTCTGTGCTATCATAAAACGCGTGATTTATAGTCGATAACCATGTCGGATAAAGAACAGGTCCAGCCGGCGGATTCTCCCGCCGCCAAGCAAATCGTCCCTCGATTGATCGAGCAGGAGATGAAGCAGTCATATCTCAATTATTCCATGTCAGTCATTGTGGGAAGGGCCCTTCCAGATGTGAGGGACGGCCTCAAGCCGGTGCACCGTAGGGTCCTCTACACTATGTTCGAGTCAGGTTTGCTCCATAACAAGCCTTTCAGGAAATCCGCTAACGTGGTTGGTACTTGTATGGCTCGCTATCACCCTCATGGTGACTCTGCTATATACGACACATTGGTCCGTCTCGCCCAGGATTTCTCGTTGAGGTATCCTCTTGTGAACGGCCAGGGCAATTTTGGTTCAGTCGATGGTGACTCTGCCGCGGCCATGCGTTACACTGAGGCTCGCATGACTAAGCTGTCTGAGGAGCTTCTTCAGGACATCGACAAGGAGACTGTGGAGTTCGCGCCTAACTTCGATGGCTCGATCAAGGAGCCTACTGTTCTGCCTTCCAAATTCCCGAATCTTCTCATCAATGGTTCTGCAGGTATCGCTGTCGGCATGGCGACAAATATCCCGCCCCATAACATTAAGGAGATCTGCGGCGCTGTGATAGCCAAGATCGACGAGCCGGGCCTCGATGCTGACGGCCTGATGCGTTATGTGTCTGGCCCTGATTTCCCGACTGGTGGGATAATAATGGATGATGGGGGCATCGCTCAGGCTTATCGCACAGGCAGGGGTAAGGTGGTCGTCCGCGCCAAGATCGATGTTGAGGAGCGCAAGGCCGAGCGTATGAACCTGATCGTGACAGAGATCCCCTTCCAGGTCAACAAGTCCATCCTGATTGAGGACATCGCTAAGCAGGTCCGTGACAAGGTCATCCAGGGGATAATGGACATCCGTGATGAGTCTGACCGTGATGGTATGCGTATCGTCTTCGAGCTCAAGGCTGGCGCTAATCCGGATGTCGTGCAGAACCAGCTTTTCAAGCACAGCCGCCTGCAGACTACTTTTGGTATAATCAATCTCGCTCTTGTCAAGAATCAGCCTCGTACATTGCCTCTGGCTGACATGCTCCAGTATTTCATCGATCACCGTTTCGAGATGGTCACGAAGCGCTCCCAGTTCGATCTGAATAAATCGCGTGAGCGCAGCCACATTCTCGAAGGGCTTATCGTTGCTTTGAACAATATCGACAGGGTCGTCGCTGTGATCAAGGGTTCGAAGTCTGCTGATGTGGCGAAGATGGGCCTGCAGGCGAATTTCTCGTTCACTGAAGCGCAATCCCAGGCCATCCTTGAGATGCGTCTCCAGCGTCTCACTTCTCTTGAGCAGGACAAGATACGTGATGAGCAGTCTGAGCTTGTCAAGCGCATCGCGTTCCTAGTTGATCTTCTCTCGTCGAGGCCTAAGATCCTCCATGTCATCAAAGACGAGATGGCCTGCTTGATCAAGGACTTCGGTGATGATCGCCGCACCAGGATCGAGCGAGGTGGCGGCGAGCTTGAAGTTGAAGAGCTGATCAAGCCCGAGGATGTCGTTGTCACGATATCTCACGCGGGTTATGTCAAGCGTCTGCCTGTCGACACGTATCGCCAGCAGAAGCGCGGCGGCCGCGGCGTGACTGGCGCATCGACTCGTGAAGAGGATTTCATCGAGAAGGTGTTCATAGCCAACACCCATGATACCCTGCTTGTCTTCACTGATAAGGGCAAGGTCCATTGGTTGCGTGTCTTTGACGTGCCGCAAGCGGGCCGTACTGCGATGGGTACTGCTCTCATCAATATACTGGCTCTTGACCAGGATGAGAAGACGACTGCTTGTATCCCTGTCAATTCATATGATCCTGATCATTTCATCTTGATGGCTACTGCCAAGGGTACTGTCAAGAAAGTCGCTCTTGATGCTTTCTCTAATCCTAGGAGAGGCGGCATAGTCGCTGTCTCGCTGCAGCCTGACGATCGTCTTGTCGGTGTCGAGCTCACTGATGGCAAGAAGCAGATCCTGATGGCCACCGAGCAAGGAATGGCTGTGAAGTTCGAGGAGTCTGATGTCCGTGACATGGGCCGTACTGCTATGGGGGTGCGCGGTGTCAAGCTCAAGGGTGATGACCATGTTGTGGGCATCCTGATCGCTGATCCTGGCACGTCTGTCTTGACTGTCACTCAGAAGGGTTTCGGCAAGCGCACTGATGTTGGGGAGTACCGTCTGACTTCAAGGGGTGGTGTCGGTGTCATCAATTTGAAGATCACTGATAAGAATGGTAAGGTCGTGTCCGTCCAGTCGGTTTCTGACTCTGATGGGGTCATGCTCATCTCAAGGAATGGTATCATAATCCGCACGCCTGTCCGGGGTATCTCGATCATTGGTCGGGCGACCCAGGGTGTCCGAGTCATGCGTCTTGAGGAGGACGACTCGCTTGTCTCTGCTACTATAGTCGAGCCTGATGAGCAGTCAAAGGATGTGGCTGTCTCTCAGCCATCCGAAGGTCCGGATAAAGACGGTTCGCCTCCTGGAGGCTTGGATGAAGAGGGGGATGGCCTGCCTCAAGAAGATGATTCACAGCGCGAAGATGAAGATTCTGATAATAGGTCTTCTCAAGGAGGCAAGGGTGAAGGTCCTTTCCTTGAAGACAAGGGGCTGTCTGGCTCTGATGTTCTTGAAGATGCTCCCGGTCTGTCTCCCGGATCTCCTGATCCTTACTCGCCTCTTCCTGATCCTTCGTCTGGGATTCCTCCTGTATTGCCTCAAGATCCTGATCCTTTCAGCCCGGATGGTAATCCACGTTTCCCATGAGAATCTTCTGTGTTGTTCCGCGAGGCCTCGAGCCGGTCGCTTGCCTTGATGCTAAGGAGTTGGTGTCGAAGAAGGCGGAGTCTGGTGATGGTTGGATCGCTTTCGGAACAGATGATATCAAGGAAGCGTTCCGTTTTGCTTATAGGGCCCAATCTGTGTCTAAGGTGATGGTCTCTGCTGCTGAATCTGATCCTTCAAAGGATGGGGATCTTGAAGGTGCTTTCCAGAAGATGGTGTCGCAGGCGGACTGGCCGTCCATCTTGCCCGAGGGCATGTCTTTTGCGGCAAAGGCGACCAAAGTGGGCGAGGAGGATCTCCCTTCGCCTGATATCGCTGCGATGGTGGGTGGCATGATCAAGGACAAGACCTCCGCTGCAGTCAACCTCAAGGATCCTGATGTGTTGGTTTCGATCTTTGTTGGTGTGGATCGTCTTGCTTTCGGTCTTGACTTGTCTGGTGATGATTTGAGCAAGCGTCCGTATCGTCTTTTTCTCCAGGGGCAGGCGATAAAGGCTCCGCTGGCGTATGCGCTCGTGCGTGAGTCTGGTTGGACTTCTAAGATGTCGTTGCTTGATCCGTTCTGTCAGGCAGGCACTGTTCCTATCGAGGCTGCGCTTTGGGTCTCAGGCACTAGCGCTAATAAGTTCGCTAAAGAGCGTCTCTTCTTCACTAAGTCTAGATTATGGAAAGATTTGGATGTCAAGTCTGTTCTGGAAGAAGAGGACAGGTCAGCTGTCCAGGATCCGGTTTCTCTGGTAGCTATGGATGAGTCTTTCCGCTCCATCAGTTCATCGAAGAAGAACTCCAAGATCGCTGGGATCGAGAAGATCATCACTTTCAGTAAGTTGGATGTCGGGTGGCTTGATGTGAAGTTCGGCAAGGGCGGCCTTGATTGTATCGCGTCTTTTCCGCCTATGCCTTCACGGCTCATCCCCCAGTCCAAGCTGGATGGCATTTACAAGGAGTTCCTCCATCAATGTGGATATATTCTCAAGAAGAATGGCAAGGTCTCTATCCTTTCGAGGTCTGTCGCTCCATGGCTCAAGCCGGTCAAGGACAATGGTTTCAAGGTCTCTCACAGCCGTCCTGTCTGGCAGGGCAAGGAGCAGATGGTTTTGATGGTTCTGGAGAAAGAGTGAGCGGGCATATTTATTTCAGCCATTCGATGATCCGTTTCACATAGCCGTGCTTCTTGAATCCGTCCATGTTGCCGTAGATCTTTGCGTTGATGCGCGAGGCAGGATATGTGTCTTTTATCTTCTCGGCCAGTTCTGCTACGTCATTGACATAGATCCTTCCGGACTCGTCGAATCCTCCGCTCATCTCGTAGGCTTCGCGTGTCATGAAGCATGCGGGCCATGCTTTGTATGTGGCCATGTTGAGTATCGATTGGGTAAGCCAGTCCTTTAGTGTGGAACCGTTGGTCGCCCATCTCAGCGCGCCTATTTTCGTTCCTGATTGTACCGCTTGGCATATTTCTGCTGCTGCGTTTTTTTCTAGCTCGTCATTTCCGTCTATGAACACTATGATGTTTCCGCTGGATTTCCGTGCGCCGTAATTCCTGCTGTGGTTGGCGCCTCTTTTTTCAGGCTGATAAGCGCAAGCTCCGTGCCATCGTGCTATGTTCACGGATTCATCGTTGTCGCTGTTGTCGATGTATAGGACCTCGGATGGGGAGTAGCATTGTGCTTTTATCGAGCTCAGGCATCTGTTGAGCTCTTGGGGGTGGTTTCGTCCGATCACGACAAAGGAGATTGGTATGTTGTTGGCGTTAAGTTCCATCAGCGCTCTCTTGTATTGTTCTTCTATCCGCTCTTTTGATCCGGGCAGTGTCAGTTTTGTGTCATAGCTGTGTTTGAGTTTCCATGCGACCCATCTTTTTGTCGATGCGAGGTTCTTGCCGTGGCTGCTGTAGTGTATAGCTAGGAGGTATGGCCATTGCTCGAATTGGGATATGGCGTCTGCGTTTGATATGATTTCTTCTTCTATGTTTTTCGGCTTGTGTTTGCCTTCGTTTCCTCTGTGCGCTAGCACGGCTTCACATATCCTCTTCCTGTCGCTTGGATCGTATCCAGTTAGCGTGAGCGCTGCCCTTGAGATGTGGTACCCGGTCACTTCATGGGCTCTAACAAATGGCACGAGCACCCGTCCGATGTCATGGAGGTATGCTGCTGGTTCTACTATCTTGGGGTCTGCTCGGAATTTTTCGCATAGTTCAAGCGATGCTTTTACCACCGGCAGGATATGTCCTTCAAAATTGTGGCGCGGGTATGAATGCTGGCAGAGCAGTATCACTTTCTCTAAGCTTTTCATCTATTGTCTCGGTATTTTCTCGCCCTTTAAAAAAGTCATCAAGTATGCGCTTCATGTTGAATCCCAGGTCGAGGCTAGGCAGCGCGGATCTTGGGAAATATCTCAGTTGTATCCCTTCTTTTAGGGTTATTCTGCGGATATCTATATCCATTTGGATTGTGTAGATGTATTGGTGGTGGTCTTCGGATATGTCTGCTTGGTCCATGTATGCGTACATCCGGAAACTACTCACTCCTCTTAGGTCATCAAGCCCTATCTCTTCTTCCATCTCTCGCCGTAGTGCTGCAGGGGCGGATTCACCTTCCTCTATGCCTCCGCCTAGTATGACCCAGCATCTTGGATATTTTGGCGTGTCTCCTCTTTGCTGGAGCAGCACTTCGTTCCTGCTGTTGTAGATTATCACTCCGGCTCCATCCGGCCGGTTTTTTCGAGGTGTTTCCATTTTTTCGGGTCTCATATTTTTTTCTTGGGCGACATGAGTGTTCTCGGGCAGGCCCTGTCTCCTTTGCGCAGGTCTCCTGAATCGTGTAATGCCATCCCTGGGCACATGCCCATGCATTTTGTCCGGTAATCAGCACATGGTTCGCATTGTTCTTTTCGGTATGATTGCTGGAAGAATGCTAGGAGTTGCGACCCATACCATATCTCTTCTATCGAGTGTGTTGTTGTGTTCATCTTTGCGCTTTCTAGTATCCCGTGAGCTGTCACTCCGATGGCGGCGTGCTTCTCATGATCCTCCGAGATTATCTCGACGACATTGTCCAGGCTTGCTGAGCCGAGGACTCCGCAGACTTGGGTTCTGCCGTCGCATCCTATGCTTATTCCGTTGCGTCCGAATCCGCATCCTTGATGCTTTAATGGCCATGGTGTCCTGGCGATTTCCGCTCTTTTTTCGGTCAGGATCTTAGGATTGCATATTTTCAGGCAGTCGTATGCGACTTTTATTTCTACATCCTTTTCTTTTCTCTATCTCCTTTCTTTCCT
>Ga0074195_1002519_pt1 | contig 20160 bp, 12 predicted proteins | sample EPASupsiteHSE623_FD_64525 | JGI IMG/M metagenome (GOLD analysis project Ga0074195, IMG submission 64525) | Bioremediated contaminated groundwater from EPA Superfund site, New Mexico - Sample HSE6-23 | ecosystem: Environmental > Aquatic > Deep subsurface > Groundwater > Contaminated ...
GTCATAATGGATACAAGAGGGTACATAAATGAAAACGGCGGAAAATACTGCGGACTGGAAAGATATAAGGCAAGGGAAGAAATATTGAAGGACCTTGAAGAGCTTAATTTGATAGAGAAAATCGAAGATTACAAAAATTCAGTCGGAGAATGCTACAGATGCAAGACAACAATTGAGCCATACCTTTCAGAGCAGTGGTTTGTCGACATGACAGAGCTTGCAAAGCCGGCTCTCGAGGCGTCCCTTAACAATACTTTAAAGTTTCATCCACAGAGGTGGCAGGGAGTTTACAATCATTGGCTTTCAAACATCAAGCCATGGTGCATTTCACGCCAGCTTTGGTGGGGACACAGAATACCTGTCTATTACTGCGATAAATGCCATTCGGAACATGTCTCTGTTGACAAGCTCGAAAAATGTCCGAATTGCGGTTCTACTGTTAGGCAGGACGAAAATGTGCTTGACACATGGTTCTCCTCATGGCTCTGGCCGTTCGCCACTTTCGGATGGATTGACGACAGCAGAGATTATAAATATTTTTATCCCACAAGAGTGATTGTATCCGCATCGGAGATTCTCTTCTTCTGGATAGCGAGAATGATAATTGCAGGAATTGAATTTACAGGAGAACTTCCATTCAAGGATATTTTCATACACGGAACAGTGAGGGACTCAAACGGAGTAAAGATGTCGAAATCCCTCGGAAACGGAATCGACCCGCTTTTGATTACAAATCAATTCGGAGCTGACGCTCTGAGATTCACGGTCGTGTTTTTATCGGGGCAGGGAAAAGATCCCAACATAAGCGAGAAGTCCTTTGAGCTCGGAAGAAATTTCGCAAATAAAATCTGGAATGCCGCAAGATTCATAATGACGGATTCCAATGAAACAGCTCCGGAGAAAGCTATTCCTGAGGACGAATTTGACAAATGGATTCTCTCTCTTCTCTCTCAGACAGAGAAGGATTTCAATCAGGCGATAAAGCAATACCGCCTTTCAGACGGGGCTCAGATTATTTATGAGTTTTTCTGGAAGGATTTCTGCGACTGGTATCTTGAAATAATGAAAATCAAAGGCAAAAAGAAGCACATTGCACTGTTCGTATTGAAGAGAGTAATGCACCTTTTGAATCCTTATATGCCTTACATAACTGAAGAGATGAATGAAATTCTCGGATCCAAAAAACCCATACACGAGTTTGTGAATGTCGAATTTGAATTCAAAGACAGTGAAGCGGTTGAAGCTGTCGAGAACTTAAAATCTCTCACTGTGGCTCTCAGAAATATTCTGCAGGAGACAAACTCGAAAGCAGTTTCCGCATTATGCGAAAAACCTTTCGAAAAATCGGCAGAAGAGAATTTACAGCTTCTCTTGAAGCTTTCAAAAATTGAATCTCTCTTCCTGGTTTCCGATAAACCGAAAAGAACCGTCGCCTCTCCGTTCTCGAAAGGCATAGTCTTTGTGGGCGCAGAGCAGATTGAAAACATAAATGAAAAAATTGCAAAGTATGAGAAAGACCTTCTGCAGATAAAGAATGAAATCGAAAAGACAGAGAAGAATCTTTCAAATGAAGGATTCATGAAGAAAGCAGATGAATCGATAATCAAAATGATGAAAGAGAAGGTGGCGGAATTCACTTCAAAAAGCGAGAGGATTTCGGAAATTCTAAAATCACTGAGGGAATAATGAGCAAAAGCGTTCAGAAAGGAATCAAGATCTTTGTCTTCATAACAGTAATAACAAGCATTGCCATTCTTTTATTCACTGTTTCAGAAGACACCTGGCATTCTCTGAAAAAAATTCAGCCTTTGTATTTTCTCCTTGCCCTTGCTCTACTGCTTATTTATTATTATCTGGATGGATTGAGAGTAAAGCTTATTGCAAAGGCATTGGGGTATGACATTCCTGTGATGACGGGAATTGATGTTGTTGTGGGCGGAATATTTCTTGCCGCAGTAACACCGTTTCAGTCAGGCGGATATCCTGTTCAGGTCTACTGCCTGAACAAAAAGGGCATTCCATACGGAGAGGGAACTCTTATTCTCTTCATGAGAGGAGTACTTGCGATTTTTTTCCATATTGTAGCTCTTCCGTTCATACTTGTCACATACTCTGCACTTCTCAACAACAATGTAGTCAAATGGCTCATGCGTTATATTATGGTCTTTTACCCTGTAATGCTTATAGTGGGAATAATAGCAATAACCTATCCTGAAAAGGTGGTCAGTTTCATAAAAGCGATAGACGGAAAATTCAATAAAAAGGCAGAGCAGGGAAAATCAAAATTGGCAAAGGCTGCATGCTGGGTTGAGACAGAGATAAAACTTTTCAAGAGCGGCTTAAAATTTTATTTCACAAAAAGAAAAATGTCCCTCTTTGTCAATCTTGTTCTCACATTCATATCATATATAATTTTCTTCTCTCTTGCCGCAGTTATACTTTACGCATTGGGCGCTGGTGTAAAGAACCCTATGGCGATCGCCAATCTTCAGTTTTTGCACAATTTCCTCGTTTATTTCATGCCCACTCCCGGGGCCAGCGGAATTGCAGAGACTCTTTTTGCCATACTGTTTAAGGACATTTGCCCAAAGGAGCTTCTCGGGCTTTATGCAATAATATGGAGATTCTTCACATTCACAATAGGAGCTTGCATAGGCGGATTTTTGACTCTCAAGATAATAAATCAGTCAGGAAAGACTCTTGAAGAGATAATGAAAGAGGAAGAGGTGAAGAAGGTTGAAGGATAAGATACGAAAAGGTATTTTTCTTTTCATTGTCTTCACCGCAATAGCATACGCAGTAATCTTCATATTCTATCTCAAAGGAATTCCCAAAAACTCTAAAATAGATTTCAATCCTGTTTTCATTGGAGGAATAGCGGCTCTGTTTGTCATTTATAATTTCTTCAACATTCTCAGAGTTTATTTTCTTGCAAGAATATTTTCAAAGGAATTCACTCTTCAGGACAGCGCATTGTTCACTTTGGGTGGAGTTCTTCTCGCCCTTATAACTCCCTTTCAGGCCGGAGGAATGCCTTTTCAACTTTATATCATGTCTAAAAGAAATATAACTCCCGGAGAGGGAACATCAATTTTGATAAGCAGGGGGCTTCAGTCAATTCTGGTGTTTGCCTTTACAATACCGTTTACAATGATATTTTTCTCCCAGCTTCTCACCGGAAGCATGGTAGCGATGCTGTTAAGATATTTTATTATTCTTTACTCTCTTCTTTTCCTGACTGCGTTTGTTCTCATAGTTTTCACTGCGCGCATAAAGAATTTCTTTGAGAAGAAAAATTTATCCGGAAAAATGACTGCATTCATTTTCAAAATTCTTGATGAAGTCCAGAATTTCAAAAAGGGCATAATCTCGATGTTCACAAAAGGATTGAAAGAAAACATGCTCTCTATTCTCTGCACATTCATAGCTCTCTATGCGGGTTTTGCAGTTACATACTTCGCTGTGAGGATGGCTTTTGGAAAAGATGATTTCTTTCTAGCTTTCAACATACAGTTTATTCTCACATATCTCTCCGCTTTCGTGCCCACACCTGGTTCAAGCGGTGTCGCGGAAGGCGGTATAGCACTCCTGTACTCGCAAATAGTTCCGAAAGATCAGATAGTATTTTTCATTTTTCTTTTGCGCCTGATAACAACCTACGTGCCTGCCCTTCTCGGGCTGGTGCTTTTGTTTGACAAAAAAAATATTTTAAGCGAATTGAAATAATCTACCGGCTCAGAAATATTATTCTCACGCCTGCAATGCTTAAAGCAGTGGCAAGAATTATTATTATGTGTTTGTCCTTTGTCTTTTTTGAAAGATGGGCTCCTATCTGCGCCCCGGGGATAACCCCTGCGGTCAATAGCCCTGCATAGAAAAACACTGCAATTTCTCTTTGTGAGAACAGATGCGTTGCAACAGATGCCAGACTCATAATTATCAGAGTAAAATGCGAAGTCGCAGTAGCAATGTGCGCGGGAAAACAGAGAATTCGTATCATTGCAGGCACATGAATTATTCCTCCTCCTATTCCGAGCACCGGAGAAATGAATCCTGTAAAGATGCTTATTATTATTCCTGTGATATAATTGTAAGAGTATCTGAAGGATTTTCCGTACTTATCGATTATTTCACATTTTCTGCAGAATTTTCCGCCTTCATTATTTCCAATGTTTCCATACTCTCTGCGCATAAATAGAAGGAACACTGACATGGTTATGAGGAATAAACCGAAAATTACATTGAATGCGTTTCTGTCAATAATTTTAGTTGCGAATGTCCCGAGAATGGAGCCGGGAATGGTAGCCGCGGCAAAAACAATTCCCGTTTTGTAATCAATTCTCTTCATTCTCGCGTAAGCGAATGTCCCTGAGAGTGCATTGAAAAAAATCACAGTCATTGAAATCATTGTGATTTTTTCAACAGTCATTTGAGGAAACATCAAAAGAAGTACAGGCATGAGAATAAATCCGCCGCCCGCTCCTATAAGGGTTCCGAGAATTCCTGTTATGAAACCTATCAATGGCAGAACAATATAAAGCATTATTTTATTATGCAGGAAATCAAACAGGAGTCAAGAAAAATAGGCGGACAATACAGTAAGCTGGTATGCTGGTGAAAACAGTACGCTAGTACGCTGGTAAGCTGGTGGCTGGTGAAAGACAGTTGTGGGTTACGGGTGATTTGATTCTGCAGGGCGGACACGCAGGTCCGCCCCTACCAATGATTAATCTTCTTGGCTTTACAATAATCTTCAAAAACTTTTGGACAACCCGTTGGGAGCGACAGCGACCTAAAGTCAAGCAATGGTTTTGGAAGATTCAAACAAATCAAAACTTATTGATACACGAAAGCACAAGCGAATGAGGACGTCAGGTGAAGCGGCCCGACGGAGGTGTTTGGGGACACCACTTCTTGTAGTGTCCCCACAACAGAACACCGCAGTCAAAGACGCGAATACCTGATGTGCGAATGAGCGCTTGGCTTACCTGCCGCCCAGATGAAAGAATCAAAGAGTAAGCTGGTACGCTGGTAAAACATCAGTTACGGGTTACGAGTTGCGAGTTACGAGTTAATAAGACAGAATACATTTGATTAAATTGCTTATCTTTACAACTCCGAATGAGAAACCTGTCCACAGCGCTCCTCAGTACCAATGTTTCTCATGAGGACAAACAAGTAAAAACTTATAGAAGAGTGAAAGCACAAGTCGGCGAGGACACTTCGCGCAGACGCTGGGGACACCACTTCTTGTAGTGTCCCCACAACAGGAGATAAAGCGGCGAAGCGAAGTGTGTGAGCCGACGCTTGGCTTACCTGCTGCCAAGATATGTATTTTATTTTATTCTGCTTTGATTCTGCAGGGCGGACACGCAGGTCCGCCCCTACCTTGTATTTTTAATTCCGAATGAGAAACCTGTCCACAACAATCAGTAAATCACCAGTTTTCTTCTCCTGTCCCTTCCGCTCTTTCTCCTCTCAATTTCAATCCTCCTGTCAACTCCCGACCTTCTGTCGCTTCCGCTTCTTTTCTCTTCTCCTTTGTATTCCGCTGACGCGCCTTTTCTTCTGTCTTTGATTCCTCTTCTGTCCCCGGTTCTTCTGTCGTCTTTCCTCCTGTCATCATCATCGTTTGTGCGTTTGCCGAAGAACGGAGGAAGCTCTGTAGTAATTGATTCAATTATAATTTCAACATCTCCGATTTTTTTTGTTTTTTCATGTTTTTTTTCCATTTTCATTCCTTTTTAAATATTATAAAAATATTTATTATCCAAAATCCTGTATTGCACGGCCTCAGCTATATGCTCCTCTTTTATATTTTCATTCAATGACATGTCTGCAATTGTGCGAGCTACTTTAATAATCTTGTTGACTGAACGGGGCGAAAAAGCGTAATGGTCCATTGCACTCTTTAAAAGTGATTTGCAGTTTTCGTCAAGTTCGCAGAACCTCTTCATATATCTTGAAGTTATGTGGGCGTTTCTTCTGAAGCTCTTTATCCCCTTGAACCTCTCCTCCTGCAGATTTATTACATTCATCACTCTGCTTCTCACATCAATTGACTTTTCCTGCGAAGATGCTTCTGAGGCCTTCAAAAAATCTATTCTGGGGACTTCAATGTGCAGGTCTATTCTGTCGAGGATTGGACCGGAGACTTTTGAAAGGTATTTTTGAATATCATTGGGAGTGCATTTGCATATATGCGCAGGGTCGGAGTAATAACCGCATCTGCATGGGTTCATTGCCGCTATTAGGGAGAATCTTGAGGGATACACAAATGTATTCTGCGCACGTGAAACAGTCACATACCCGTCTTCGAGAGGTTGTCTCAATGATTCAATGATATTTTTTGAAAACTCCGGAAATTCGTCAAGAAATAAAACTCCGTTGTGAGCCAAAGATACCTCTCCGGGATGCGCATCCTGACCTCCTCCCACGAGGGCAACGTCTGATATTGTGTGGTGCGGACTTCTGAAGGGTCTTGTTCTGAGAAGACCCTCCCCGTCCTTTAAAAGCCCCCTAATGGAATGGATTTTGGTTGTTTCTATCGCTTCATCCTCTGACATTTGCGGGAGTATGGTTATATATCTTTTCGCGAGCATTGTCTTCCCTGTGCCTGGAGGTCCGATCATGAGAAGATTGTGATTTCCGCATGCGGATATTTCCATTGCTCTTTTTGCAAGCTCGAGCCCTTTTACGTCTTCAAATCCGAAATCATGCTCTTCTGCTTCAATTGAAAGCTTTGGCTTATGAATATACGGCTTCTTTTCATCGGAGGCAAGAACCTCCAAGGCCTCTTTCAGATCTTTGACAGGAAATACATTCATTGATTTGATTACTGAAGCCTCATTTCTGTTTTCATGAGGAACCAATATGTCTGAGCATGTTGATGCCATTGATGACACTATCGACAAGACGCCCTTAATGGAGCGGAGTGAACCATTCAAAGCGAGCTCCCCTATCAGAAGGACATTTTCTCTCTTTGGTTTTACAAATCCTGCTGAAACCAGTATTCCTATCGCTATGGGAAGGTCAAAATACGACCCCTCTTTCTTGATATCCGCAGGAGCAAGATTGACTGTTATCCTCCTGTCTGGAAAGGGATATCCGATGTTTTTTATTGCGGAGCGGATTCTCTCTTTTGATTCTTTTACAGACCTTTCGGGCAGTCCCACAATGTTGAATGCAGGAAGACCGTTCTGAATGTCTGTCTCAATGTCAACAATGTAGCCGTCAAGCCCGTTTATCGCCGCTGATTTTAGAATTGATATCATATATTTTTTCCAACCTCCTCCTCACTATACTGTCCGATATCGGTTTTATTATTGACGGAATGTCCTTTATGTAGCCGGCATATTTTTTAGGATTGTTTTCCTTGAGATATTTCAAATAATTGTAAAACAGCTTTGCATGCTCCATAACGCGATGTTTTTCCCTCAAAGACCCTATGGATTTTTCGAACATGTCTTCAGTGGCGGCTCCTGCGTTTTTGTTTTTTGATTTTATCATGTGAGTCATAATTGAATCCCTGTTGGTCTTTCCGGACGCATCAGAATATTTCCTTACAATCATTCTCTTCTTTGACTGCGATTTGACAAATCTTGTCAGAAAGAATGCTGATTCGGTGAGAAGGGATTTATTGCTGATGCTTATTCCGATTTTGAAAGCTTCATAGTAATATTTTTCAGAGAGGTCAATCTTCTTCCATGTCATGTAGAGTCTGCCGAGATTATTGTAAACCATCCAGAGTCCCATTTTATTGTTCAGTTTTTTTGCATACGTCAGAGCTTCAAACAGATTGTACTCTGCATCAATGAACCTTCCCTGCTCAATATATACAAGAGCGATGCCCGCCTGGCTTCTTATAGAGCCGTATATGTCTCCGTAAAAATGTTTTATGTCTATAGAATTTAGATAGTTTTCTACTGCTCTTTCGAGATTCCCTATGTTGAGGTAAATGAATGCCGAAGCGTCATAGTATTTTGAAAGGTCGCTCTTGACTTCTTTTGTGTAGTTTATAAGCTGATTATATCTGATTATGGAAAATGATGCCGTCGCTATGCGCGTTTTGTCCTTTTCAATCATCAATCCTATTTTATTGTAATATTCATGCGATTTTTCCAGATAATTAAATACTATCGCCGGATTTTCACCCATCTTGTTGAATATCATTGCCATGTGCCTTGTAGCCCTGGATTTTTCAAAGAGGGATGCTTTTTTGTTTTTTACGACTTTCTCGGCATATTCAAGAGATTTTTTATAATCATTGAGATAATAAAATGCAGATGACAATTCATTGTGGATTTCCGACAGAGAAGCTGATTTGCCTGCGTAAGGGAGATACCCCTTGAGGTATTTTATTGCAGGTTTCGGATTGCCCTGCTGAAGATATATTCTGCCTATGTTGAAATCAATGAATCTCCTCTTTTCAGTTCCTTTCATGCGCTTCTTTGCAATGTTCAGAAAAAACAATGCATTTTCATATGAATTCACGCTCTGCTGCTTTAAAAGGTGAAGAGCCTTCTCCAAATGAATGTATCCGTTTCTGTAAAGAGAGATGAAAGTCTTTGCCACTTTCAGATCAAACTGTGTTCCTCCGTTCTTTTCTATTTCGCTTATCGCGTAATATTCGCTTTTCATCTCCCGATGATAGCTTCTGTGTGATGTCATCGCGTCAAATGAATCGCATACTGCTATTATCCTTGAAAGTAGAGGGATGTTTTCGCCGAGAAGCCCGTCAGGATACCCTTTTCCGTCATACCTTTCATGATGATGTTTTATCGCCTCCTGCAGGCCGGATACATATCGGAAAGACCCTAAGAGATACGCTCCGTAGACAGAGTGTCTTTTAATCTCCATGAATTCATATTTATTCAGTTTCTTTTTGCTTTTTAAAATCCCCATGGGGATCTTCACTTTGCCAATGTCATGCAGTATTGAAGATAGATAGAGAACATCCATCTCTTTCTTTGACAGATTCATATCTTTCCCTATGAGAAGAGCATACCTCTGAACCCTCTCAGAATGCCCAATGGTATACTCATCCTTTGCATCAATCACATCTGACAGGTATTTGATTGTATTGAGGAAAAGTTCCTCGTTCTCAATTGAATTTGTAAATCTTTTTAAATCAGCCATTGTTTATTCCCTTTAATTGATTTTAAATCATCTTTTATTAAAGTCAAGATGTTTTCTTATCTCATTGAAGATGATATAGTTGCCCGCTTCATTTATATGAGTGTCATTTTCTTTATACGGATTAATGCCATTCAAATTCAATTCTTGCAGAGCACCTGTCGTGTTGATACAATTGATGCTGTTTCTTTGAAGTATACCCATTATTTTATTGATTGAATAATATCTGTCTGTCGGATTTTCTTTGGTTATCTCACTGTACAGGTTATCATTAACCGAATACTCGTCCGGTATTACAACGCAAGTGAATTCGACATTCTCCTTTAAAAGCGCGGCTCTGATTTCTTTTATTGTTTTTTCGAAAAGCTTCCACTCTTTTTCAAATGCACCCTTTACGTTTATTTTCATACGGTCTTTTTCCACTTCAATAAATTTTTCTTTTGTCATTTTCAATGTTTCTCTGCTGCTACCCACATTTTCTTTTTCTGCGGATACTGTCTTTATATTTCTTGCCAAATTGACGAATTTCAGGTTTTCAAATGACCAGTTGTTCTCCGGCAGGGAAATATTTGCAATATCATTTCCGGCGAAGATTACTATTACTGCACGGTCCGCATGTGATTTTTTCAGATTCTCCTTTATCTCCCTCAGATAATCAATCGGGGAGTAGCCGGGCTGAGACATGTTTATGCATTCATACTCAGTTGAATCATCTATCATCTGGATAAAATTGAATTTGTAGTCAACAACTCCGACACCGAATGAATCCCCTGTGAAAAATATTCTTTCCTCTTTCTTTGGTTCAGTTACCGGCCTCCCCATGTAGCCGAACTCATTCACTTTTGCGTTATTGAATGTGCTTGACGGAACAAGCCTGAATATGTCTGTCTTTCTTTTTAGAATTTCAAAAGGATGAATAACATAGACAATGCTTAAAACAATTTCGAGAAAAAGAAAAAACACGATTATATTGTAATAAACTGCTAAAACAAACGGATGAATTTTTATCTTCTTAAAAGGAAGCATTGACAAAACAGCAATGTAGAGTCTGTTCAAAGCGAGTATCATCACTTCAGGGTACTGATGGACTCTGAAGAAGACTGATACAATAAGTATGGATAACGGAAGCGTGAGCCAAAGAGCGGAAAAATTGATTTCTTTTTTTAGAATCACAGCTGCGGAGGATAGAAGAAATAAAGCGAGAGTGAGAGTATATCCTTTAAAATGCTCTCTGTTGAAAACAAAAAAAACAGCCAGAAAAACCACTGTAGCTAAAACGAAGACATTGTAAACATGTTTAAACTTCATAATGACATTATATTCAATTTCAAATATAATTAAAGTGAAATTTCATCTCTGTATTGATTAATGAGCTTGATTTATATATAATTTCAGAATGAGTTTTTCCATTATTGATTTCATTGTCATTGTTTTGTTTTTCATATTTCTCGGGCTCACGGGGTTTCTTTCCTCAAGGGGGAAGAATGATAAGAATGAGTTTCTTTTGTTTAGCAGAAAGACCGGACTCTTTCTCTTTGTTGCAACAAATGTTTCAACATGGTACGGTGGAATTTTAGGAGTCGGAGAATTTACATATCAATACGGAATAGTCAATTGGTTTACTCAGGGATTTCCTTACTATATTTTTGCATTTCTTTTCGCTTTTTTTTTCGCAAAAAAAGTGCGCAGAGCTTCGCTCTTTACGATTCCGGAAAGAATTGAAGAGGTTTACGGAAAAAAAGCATCTCTTCTCTCTGCTGTGATAGTATTCATTCTCGCTTCTCCTGCCCCTTACATTCTAATGTCAGGAGTTATATTGGCGAAACTGTTTTCTTTGAATCTTTTTCTTTCAATGCTGATTTCGCTTTTTATTATACTTCCCTTCATACTAAAAGGCGGATTCAAGGCAGACCTCTTCACTGACGTGTTTCAATTTTTCTTCATGTTTTTGGGATTCGCATTTCTTTTCATTTTCGCTTTTTTTAAACTGGGCAGCTACACATATCTTCTGGCAAGCCTTCCGCAATCGCATCTCTCTCTCACCGGAGGAATGCCCCCTCTCTATATATTCGTCTGGTTTCTAATCGCTTTGTGGACTTTTGTTGATCCGGGGTTTCACCAGAGATGCTACTCTGCAAAAGACGAAAAGACTGCTTTTAACGGCGTGCTCATCTCAATAATATTGTGGGCACTCTTTGATTTTCTGACAACATCAACAGCCCTCTATGCAAGAGCAAGATTTCCGTCTGTTGATATGCCTCAATGGGCGTACTTTACCCTTGCAGAAAACATTCTGCCGAAAGGAATTTTAGGGCTCTTTTACGCAGGCATATTCGCTACGATTCTTTCAACACTCAATTCATTTATTTTTATAAGCGGTTCGACATTTTCTCTGGATTTCGCGAGAAGAATGAATCTTAGAAATTACAATGAGAAATCCTTCACAAAAATCGGAATGGTTCTTTCATCATTATTAGGTCTTTTTCTTGCTTGGTTATTCCCTTCTGTAATAAACCTCTGGTATATTATAGGATCAGTGGCAATACCGGGGCTTATTTTTGCAGTTATAGGAGCTTATTATGAAAAGTTCAGAGTAAAAGAAAAATTTATCATAATTGAAATGGCGGCGGGAACGATTTCAAGCATAGTATGGATATTCACAAAAAAATACATTCCTTATGAAAACCCCCTCTCAAACCTTGAACCAATGATAGTCGGCCTCTTCCTCTCCTTCCTCATCCACATCTCCGCATTAGGACATTCCACTTGGGGACGGGGGTCATTTTTCCATATCAAAAATTCTTATCGAAATCGCTGAAAGACTCTATAGCAATGATTTTAATGAGTTCTATGTTAAAAATAAGCTATGGTAAAGTGTACTCCGTCCCCAGGTCACGAGCCAAATTCGGACATGATCATGCCGAGGAATATCAATGCTCCTCCGATTAATCCTATTGATGAAAGTCTCTCATTGAAAATTATGAATGCGAAGATTGAAGCAAAGAGAGGTTCAAGTGTGTAGATTATCGCCGCGCGCGCCTCACTTGTCTGCTTCTGATATTTGTATTGCAAAACCAGAGCTCCTGCTGTTGCAAAAACAGAAGTGAAGATCAAATCCAATGCGAGATTCCCATTGAATGTTATATTTATGTCTTTTGTTAGGAACATTAGAACCAGAGAGATAGATGCAACTATTGTTATCTGCATAAAGACCAAAAGCAAGACATTGCTCCTCTTGCTGAATCTCTGAATCAAGACTATTATCAAAGCAAATGTAAATGCGCACAAAACCGTCAACACATCTCCCCTGTTCAAAGGTCCGTTTTCAGGCCTGAACATTAAAAACAAACCTCCTGCAGAGAGAACTATTCCGATAATCTTGAAAATGTCAATTCTTGTTCTGTACATTATGAATGAAATCACAGGCACCAACACAACTGAAAGTCCCGTAATAAAAGCTGAGCGAGTCGAAGATGTCTCCCTTAGTCCTGCTGTCTGAAGAGCGAATCCTAAAAATACAAGTATTCCCAGAACTGCTCCGTCTACCATTGTGCGTCTGTTGAAATACTTAAAGTTCTTCACTGCAAAAGGGAATACTGCCAATGCGCCGAGAAAAAATCTCATGAAGAGAAATGAGAATGTGCCTGAATAATTCATTGCATCTTTGACTGTGACGAATGTCATTCCCCAGAAGACCGTAGCTAAAAGAAGCATCAAATCAGCTTTTATTCGTTTGCTCATTTCTTATTCTTCTTTTCGTATACCGGACTGCATTTAAGACATAGTCTTCTGTGCACGCAGATTAGTTCGCCGCACTTCTCGCATTTCCATTTTGCATTCTCTTTTTTTACAAATTCATTTATCCCATTTTCTTTAATGTATAAAAGATTTTCAATCATTGACATTCCATACCTTGTTCTGTACCTCTTGTCAAGCTCCTTCATCCTTCTGCACGGAAATTTTTCACATTTATAACAGTAATCCGTGACATTCTTCTTTTCTCTGCATTTTACTATTGTGCATCTTATCTCTTCAATCGTCTTGGACTTGTTCCTCTCATTGCATCCTGTGCAGGTGTTTTTGCTTCTTTGAAATCCGAGGCATATTGCGCAGTTCATTCCGCACGGGGCAATATGGACTCTTTTTGCCTTTGTCTTCATTTTATGAAGTCTTTCTTCCGGATATAAGAACCATGTTCGGAACAGTGAGGAGTCTCTCCTTTCTTACTCTCTTCAGCCCTGCTTCGCTCATCCAGTCTTTCATATCTCTTTCAGGATGGGCTCCAGCACTGCTTATAAGAAAGAAAAACAGCTCATTGTAACCTGAAGTGAAAGTGTATTTTTCCTTTGAATCATCATTTTCCGAGTCCAAAATTATCAGAGCTCCGTTCTCATTGAGTGCTTCCGCGCATTTTGATACAGCTTTTTTAGAGTCCATGTCATTCAGATTGTGAAGAACATTGAAAAGAAGAATTATGTCATATTTTGAATCTGTATTTAATTTCCTCAAATCACCCTCTGTAAATTTTACATTTCCTTTTCTTTTTTGCTGTATTGTTCTCCCCTCTTCGCACGCTTCTTTCAAATCCAAAACTTCAGCGGAGAGGTTTTTGTACTTTTTTACAAACATATCTGCGTAAACGCCGTGTCCGCCTCCTATGTCGAGGAGTCTTTTCGGGTCTCTTAATCCGTAGTTTTTTGAAGCTATCTCTTTTCCGGGAATCTCTGCAAACATCGCAAGAGTGCGCATGTAGTATTTCCAAAAATCTTGCGACAAGTCCATCTTATGAAGATCATAAGTTTCGTCCATTCTAATCTGCTTTTCTACGTCGCTTTTAGCCTCCACAAGCATTGAAAAGAATCTGAAAGCGTCAGCCATAGAGAATTTCGATTCTTCAAGCATAAATCTTTTTGACACAGCCGTGAGAGAATACCTTCCCTGCTTCTTTTTAAGATAACCGAATCCGCAGAGCGCATTGAAAAGCGCTTTGCAACCTCTTATGGAGATTTCGCTTTTTCGCGCGAATTCCTCTCCCGACATTTCGTTTTTGTTGAGTTCTTCGAAAACGTTCAGTTTTACTGCGGTCATCAGGGTTTTCGAAACTCCCCATCCCCAAAAAAGCATTATAAGAGGCTGCGGCAGAGCGCCTGACGAAACAGCAATCTGCTCAAGTATATTTTCAGATTTAACAGCGAGTTTCATAAAATCTCCTTATGACTAATCTTTCTTTTGCACTGTTTCTTGCAATTTGCCGCGCAAACCGCAGTCTTTGACAGCCGGAAAGCCGCAAATCAATTCCTGTTGATTTTTCATTCTGTTTGCGCTGCTTTTATAAATGTATTATTTGCGTCTAGAATCTCACCAAGCAGCCGCTTTAAAAGAGCTTCGAACTTTTCATTGAGTTTTTCATCAAATATCACTTTTTCTCCTGTGGCATATTCCAAGTCAAAGACCTCTCTTGGCTTTCGCAGGGAGTAAATGGCCATTGTTATCCTTTTTCCGCTGAATTTCAAATCATTATATGCAAGATAACCGTAGAACAGAAGCTGAAATGTCTTTGCATATTTCATCGGTTTCTCTCTCCATTTTTCAAAATCCAAAGGGTTCTCCCTGTCATATATTTTCAATTCGGATTTTTCAGCCATGCCTGATTTATAATCGCAAATCTTTATCTCATTCTCTCTCTCTTCAATCCTGTCAAACTTTCCGTACAATTCTATTTTGTTTCCATTCACTTCAACGTATCCTTTCAATTCACCCTCAAGGTCAAAAAGCTTGATATTGTCATGCGCTCGCTCAGTGTCCGATTTTACAAAATTCTTTATCATCTCCATTACCACCCGCTTCATCAGATATGGCTTTCCGCTTTCAGTATTGCTGATTTTGTTCTTAGCAAAAGAATCTATAATCATTTTCTCAATAAGAGCGTCGGAGACAAACACATTCTCTTTTGAAAAAAGCACTCCTCTGTTTTTTTCGTAAATTATCTGCAGAGCTTCATGAGCGGCAGTGCCTATAATGTTTGCTCCCACCTCATCCTTCTCATTTTCCTCCCATATTCTTAGAACAGACTCGAAGAAGAATTTTATGGGATCAGACATGAATGAAATAAGAGATGTCGGAGAGTATCTCATCTTTTTAAGTTTTGCAATTATTCTTTCCGTCTTCTCTATTTCAGTTAAGCCTTTGAGTGATTCTGCTTCATAATTTTTTCCCGAGACATTTACTCTGCCTTCAAATATTCCGCCTTTTCTTGATTCCCAGAGAATCTGTTCAATGAACCTTGACTTTTCATTATAATTTTCCTCTCCGCCTTCGGCATATACTGCATAGAACTCTTTGCTCTTGAACAGCACAGAATAGAAATAATATGAAAATAGAGCGTCAGTATGACGGTAAGTCGGCAGACCCCAGAGTTCCCTTAAATCAGAAGGGATGAATGATGAAAAATTCTTTCCTTTAGGCATAATGCCTTCATTCACTGAAAGAACAGCTGTTTTTTCAAATTCAAGGCATCTTGATTCGAGCATACCCATAACCTGAAACTCCTGCAGAGGGTCTCCGGAGAATGGCACACTCTCGCCAGCTATCATTCTCTCCAAGAGCATTGCTGCTCTTCCTGCATCATTTTTAATGATGATTGATTCATCATCCTCAAGAAGAGTTAGAAGCTTGTTTAGAATCTTCACTATTTTTACGCTGTTGGATTCAGAGAGAAGGTCATTTTCTCCGGAAGAGCCTGCAATTGAAACCGCACCGGAGAGTTTATTCAGAATGATCTTGACAGGCAGGAGATTCTGCTCTTCGTCATACCATACAAAGACTTTGTCAAACATGTTTGATTTGAAGCCCTTGAAAACATCCTCGTATTCCACATATGAGGATTTACAGCTCAAGATTCTTCCTCTGGCGGCATAATAGTGCTCCCCAAGTTCTCTCTTTGAGTATGCGGAATCTATTAAATCAAGCACATCCTTGTAATAAAATCCCCTCTTTGTTCTTTCGGAATGCATCCTTAATATCTTTATGACAAACCGGGCGATAGGCGTCTGGATAAGAGGATATCCCATTGTAATGTTTATTTTGTCTGCAGTTTCCGGCAGTCCGTTTATGACTGGCATCATTAGAGTCTCGTCGCATAACACAACAGTTCCCTTTCCGCTGCTGAAAACTTCGCTTAGAATGTCTGTCTGATCAACAGGCAGAGAGTATGAGCGAATCTCTATTTTTTCATTTATATCTTCATCGAAGTTTTCTGCACACTCAGCCCATCTTTCAAGATGTGAAGCAATGAAGCCTGCGGATTCATGCTTTGCCTGCAGAAGCTTCTCCGGAATGTCAAAGAAGAGTTTTACTCTCTTCTCTTTTATTAAAAAATCGATGAGTTTTATTTCCGATGGAGTCAGAATATTGAAGCCTGCTATTATCACATTATCAAAATCGCCGCTCTGGATTTCACCTTCAGCCGCCTCCCTATAAATCATCCCCCTGTATCCTCTTCTTTCCTTTAAAAGATTCTCTTTAACTGTTGTATATATTTTCTCCATCATCTTCATAGTATCAAAATAGTGCTTCGCAAGAGTTCCTTTTTCAGCATGCTCAAGCTCAGCCGCCTCCTTTACATTTCCAAGGTTTCCGGAGTCAAGGAGATACATGTCAATGTCATTAAAATCCTTCAGCATGATTTCAAATCTCAAAAGAAATTCGTCAAAGTATAATTTATTTTCGCTTTCGCGGATAAACTCCTTGTAGGCAATTGCGGCTATTTTCAAGTTATCCTCAGGAAGAATGCCGCTTATTCTCTGCACAAAATTGTCCATTGTCATTATTTCAGGGAGTATTGCAGTTGTCTCGAGCTTCTTGTATTCCTCCCTGAGATAGACTGCAGACCTCTGCGACGGAAGAATGATGAGCGTCCTCACGGGATTGAGATTTAATGACTCTTTGCATATCTTTTCAAGAAACTTCATAGTTCCACCTCTTTTACGCTCATCTCTGATGTATAAACAATGTATGCCTTTACATGATATTCCATTTTCTGATAGGCGAGAACATACTCTTTTACCTGTTCAAAATGCTCGCTTGATTCTTTTCCTGTTTTGTAATCTGCTATAATCGCCTCTTTCCCTTTGAGCATGACCCTGTCCGGCCTCGACACAACTCCATGCGACACTATGCTTCTCTCGTTAAGGATTTCCCACCCTGGTTCGAAAAGAAAATCCGTCTTTGGATCCTTCATTATTTCGCTAATAAGCCCAGAGTAAAAATCCTTTTCATCAGTTTTTATTATGCCTTCAATCAGGGCATCTCTGATTGAATTTTCCTTCTCTTCCCTGTGTTTAATCTTCGATAAGAGATAGTGGAGGATTTCTCCTCTGGCCGCGCTATTCCCTTTATTGTCTTTTATGAGAAGGCTTCTCATCTTTCTTTCTATGAATAAATCTCCGCTGTGGCTGCATGCGGTGATTTTTGAGACAGGATGCGTCTCGGGCATGTCTTTCTTCTCTGACATCCGCTTCTTCCCGATTGACAGAGTCACATTCTCGGTTGATTCCGCATTGCATCCTGATTTATCGGCTATGAGAGGAATCCTGCTGTTTATAATTGCAGATACTGTTGACGGCTCCTCATCCTCTTTTATTTCAACCGTCTTTGTGTATAGATAGAGTTCTTTTTTCGCTCTTGTCATTGCTACATAAAAAAGATTTATGTCGTCAAAAAGATTCTTGTCTCTCTCTTCTCTCTTAGCCGAGGATGCTGATTCTCTGAAGAAATCCTCCTGCTCCCGCTTTATGTCGCCGAATTTTACTGCGATTTTCGGCTCCTCATATATAAAATACTTATCTTTCAATTTGCTGTTCCCGTCCCATGTGGCAAAAGGAATTATCACAATGTCATATTCAAGCCCCTTTGATTTGTGAATTGTCGATATGGTCACCGCATCCTTGTCTGGCGGAGAAGATATCTTCATCTCATCGCAATATTCATCGTAATATTCAATAAAATCCTTTGCTTCGCCTTCTCTCATCTTTCCGTATGCTTCATTCATCAATTTCGATATATGCATGACCGACTGCGAATACTCTTTGCAGAGAGGATTAATAATGATTTCCAGTATTCTTGATATTGTCTCGTAAGCACTGATTCTTGAAACTGTCTGAATAACCCTGTATTCAAGCTTCTCGTAAATTTCATCATTGAATAAAATTCTCAAAATCATCTCACAGTCTTTCTTTTCGGGCTTCTTTTTCTTCTCTATTACCTCAAGAAGCTTATCCTCCGCCTCTGCAAAAGAATTTTCTATGCCGCAGATATCTTTCCATAAGTATATTATCTTAGCAAAGGATTCTCTGTCAGTCTGGTCTGCCGCATATTTCATTATACTGATTATAAAATGAACGAATGGATTCTCTTTTATAAAAAGTGTGTCGGATGAGACAATCTTCAGATCCTCTCCGCCAGCTTTTTTTCCGGAAAGAAATTCCGCAACACTGCTCCCCTCTTCACTTTTTCTAACAAGTATCCCTATTGAAGATTGTGCGTATCCCCTCTTCAGACAATCATCAATTATTGACAGTATAAGGCCATTGTCTATTAAAACTTCTTTTATATCCGATTCTGGATTTACAAGAGTTATCTCTACATGTCCGCCTTCTTCATTATCAGTGAATCCCTCCATCTTTCTCTTTCCAGATTTCTGCTCCACTCCGGCTTTTGAATAGACATTATTATCCTGTAGTATTCCTCCGAAGAGAGTATTGTTCAATGCAATGATATTCTGCGAACTTCTGTAATTGTATTCAAGAGTTTCGTTTCCGATAAATTCGGCAGTCTCAAGATTTTCCATCACTTCAGTGCTTCCTCCGCGGAACCTGTATATCGCCTGCTTTAAATCTCCCACCCCTGTGAAATCACCGCTCTCGGAGACTGCATTTTCAATAAGAGGGCTCAGGTTGTTCCACTGTATTCCTGATGTGTCCTGAAATTCATCTATCATAAATTTTCTGAATTTTTCTCCTATCCGGAAATATATGAAAGGAACAGGCTCATCGTCTGTAAAGAGAGATGCTATTTTCCCGTTCAGCTCGTCAATGAAGAGAATCTCATTGTTTTTCTGGTGTTTTTCAAGAAGAGAATCAATGCTTTCATACAGAAGATTCGAATATATGTTTTTCATTATGATTAAATTATCAAAATAAATGCTTATGTTGTTTGAAATATACTCATGCATTTTTACTGCTCTTTTTATCTGACTCTCAATATATTCAGCGCCATCCGATGTTAAAAATTCTTTATCCGCCTGCTTATCGCTTTTTCTTAGAAGTTCAGGCAATTGCAATGCAACAAGATTTTTAATATATGAATTGCTCAAAAAACGCGTCATATTCTCTTCGCTTCGATTGACAATGCATTTACTCAGCGCACCCATGAACCCTCTCATTCCCTGATAGTACTTCTCCATGGGTATAATTTCTGTTTTATGAAAATTCAAGCACTGGTTTTTGATATCCTCGCACATCGATTTCAAAACTTCTTTTATTTTCTTATTCTCTGCAATTCTCTCGGCAATCGACTCTTTGAAGTCATCAGTGAATTCAATAGGGACTTCAATATTCTCTCCAAAGTTCCTCTCCATTGACCTTAAAGACATTGTGAGATTAAACATCTCATCCTCAATAGCAAGAGATTTCTCCTCTTCTACCTTGTATAGCAGGTAATTCAACAGAACATCGGCTATTTTAATCCCCTCAACTGTCTTATTGTCTGCACGAGAGATAAGAGTATCTATAGATTTTCTGATTATATTCTTCACATTGAATTCTATTCCGTAATTCTGCGGTATATTGAGTTCATCGGCAAATACCTTTGCAAGCCGATTTGTGAAAGAATCTATAGTCATAACTGAAAAGTCCGAATAACCTCCGCTCTCGTTTGAATAGAGAATCGATTCAACGCACCTGCGCGCCCTCTCCTTGAGAACAGTTTCACTCACATTGAGTTCTTTCATTAATTCTTTTTTTAAAT
>Ga0074195_1002520_pt1 | contig 20152 bp, 17 predicted proteins | sample EPASupsiteHSE623_FD_64525 | JGI IMG/M metagenome (GOLD analysis project Ga0074195, IMG submission 64525) | Bioremediated contaminated groundwater from EPA Superfund site, New Mexico - Sample HSE6-23 | ecosystem: Environmental > Aquatic > Deep subsurface > Groundwater > Contaminated ...
CTGAGGATCGTGGCTTCGATGGGGCTGATCTCCCGGTCCTTGGATTTTTCCTCGAAAAGAACGGTGACAGCCTCCTCGGAGCTCACCGATTCTCCGCGCTGGGCCTTCAGTTTGATCCGCGCCGATTCCAGGGATTTTGCCGCTCGCTTGTTGCCGGGATCGAGGGTCAGCCCTTTTTCGTAAGCGGTCACGGCATCCTGCGCCTGGTTTGTCACCATGCAGATATCTCCCAGGCCGAAAAGTGCCTTGGCGTGTTTCGGGTCAAGGGCCGAAGCGTTGATATAGTAACGCTGGGCTTCCTTGTAGTTGCGCAACCGCTCGAAGCTGTAGCCGTGCATGAAATTGATTTCCGGGTCTTTCGGACATTGCTTGATGGCTTTTGCCAGCAGGTCGCGGCGGGCAATGAGATCGCGTTCCCGGCTGGCCTCCTCTGCAATCTTTTTGCAATCAGCCGCCGAGGAGGCCAGCGGCAGCAGCGCGGGGAGCGCCAGGGCGCAGAACAGCACAAGGCCGAGAGTCGCCGTCTGCCAGGCTGCGGGGGGTGGCTGTTTGTTTGCGCTCACTATTGACATATGCTCACCGTTTGAGGATGCGGACCATGCTCATGCGCAGCCGTTCGATGGCGCTGGCCAGGGCGCCGATCTCGTCATTCTGTTTGATCTTGACGCTTTCTTCCATATTCTTGCCAAGGCTTATTTCCTCTGCTTTGATGCTCAGCCGGACAATGGGATTTACCACGAACCGGTCCATGAACAGCCAGATGCCGATCAGCGCCACCAGCAGGCAGCCTGCTCCGATGAGGTAGAGGGTGATGGCCCCCTTTCGGGCGTTGGTCAGGGCCGTTTCCACTGAAACATACACCACATAAGCGGCAACCGTGTCGCCGTCCTTCCAGTTGTAGCCGTTGGTTGAGCCGTAGATCTCAACCTGATCCTTGGGCGCATCGTTCACATCGCCGTGGCAACGCAGGCAATCCTTGCCGGTGATCTTGATGGGTTTTGCCAGATAAAAGAAGGTTTCGCCATCGCGCTCCATGGTGCCTTCGTGCGTCTTGAGTCCGGGTTGGCCGGCGAACATGGCGATCAGTTCGGTTTCCCATTCATCCGCCTTGTTCGGAGGATAAAGGGGGTCAAGGGTTGCCTGCTTGAAATTATACCCGCTCAGGTTTTTTTTGAAGATGTCAAAGGTGCCGCGGGTGAGAACAAAGCCGGACATCAGCTCGGGGTAAAAACGGTCCTTTTCGAAAACTTCCATGATGAGGGGGCGTTGTTTTTCCGAGTAAAAATCCCGGGTGGCCAGAATATAATTGAAAATCAGCTCCCCTTTGCTTTTCGCCTCCAGCAAGGCGTTGCGCTTGCTGAACATATAGCTGGCCGTGCCGATGCCCACTGTTGCGACGCCGAAAATGATTGCCATGATGATTATGAAGCGCGCGCGAATCCCCATCTATGTCTCCTTGAAATTGTAAGCGTTCGGCAAGGGCAGGCTTAGAAAAGGAAAACACTGCCCCGGTATCCCATTGGTTTATGCTGTAACCGCCGCCCAGCCTTCAACAGGCGAAAGCGGAAGGCTGTCGATTTTCTCGTGATTTTCCGGGTGGGGCATCTGTCCGTTGTGCCTTGGTTGCGCTCTTGGGCAAGGTCAGGTGGAAGGTGGTGCCGACCCCTTTTTCGCTGACCAGATCAATCCCGCAGTGCATCTGGCTCAGCATCTTTTTGGAAATTACCAGCCCCAGTCCGGTGCCATGGGGTTTGGTGGTAAAAAACGGCTTGAAGACATCGCGTGCCAGTTCGTTCGACATGCCGCAGCCGTTGTCGGTGATGGAGAGGAGGATGACATTGCCGCGGCTCTGGCTGCGCACCTGCAACAGCGGTTTTTGGGTCTCCGTCATGGCGTCGACGGCATTGGCAAGGAGATTCATGGTGACATGCTGCAGGGCTCTGGGGTCCACCATGATCTGTCTTGCATCCGGGGCGATGTCGATCCGGAACTCTATTTTTTTGGACTGGATATCCGCCCCCAGCAATTGCATGAGGTTGTCGAAAAACATGGCCAGATCGATATTGCTGGTGCGTGGCGTCTCGAACATGCTGAAATTCTTGAGCGATTTGAGGAGTGTCTCCATCTTGCCGATTTCCCCGGAGATTCTGTTGAAATATACATCTATTTCCTCGGGGGAGTATTTGTTGATGTTGTTTTGCAGAACTGTCAGGGCCATCTTGATGGAGTTCAGCGGGTTGCCGATTTCATGGCGGATGCCGGAAAAGAGGCAGCCGATGTTGTTCATCATCTCCGTGGCCTCGTCAATGGCGGCCAACCGGTGCCGGTCGGTGATGTCCTGAATGAAAATCGAGATGTGGCGCTGATTTCCCGGGATCTTATACACGGTATAGCCAAGCACCCGGTGTTCGTAATGGATGATGGTTTGCCGGCTTCTGGTCCGGCCGGGCTGCTGCAGGGAATCCAGGTCGTTGCAGAGCAGAGCGGAGAGACCCTCGTAATCGTGGGCCGCCTTGAGCGGCTCAAGGATTTTCACCGCGTGGCCATTCTTGAAGAAAACTTTCTTTTCCGTGGTGTCGAGAATGATGAGGCCGGTATCGATATCCCGCAGAACATCGGTGAAAATGCAGGAGGAGTTGCAGGAGGACCCATCCGGCAGGGAAGAGGCGTTGTTTTTGCTCGGCAGTAATTTATGGTACAGGGCTTTTATCAAGGGGCGTACACCATAAGGCAGAAGGAAAAAAGCGTTGATTTTCCCCATGGTAGCAGATTTCGAGGCAAAGGCAAGCGGGGTTAGGATTTTTTCGTTTTTTCTTATGGAGCGGGGGGCTGGTTCCCGGTTATATTGCCCCATGCAACCGTGGTGTTCCTCTCCAAGTGATCCATCGGAGGTTTTTCTATGACCGTGCGTTCCTGCGTCCATCCCGCCGGAAAATTTGTGTATGGCGTGCATGCGCCGGCCTATCGGGTCGCCAATCAGCGGGAAAATGATTGTGTCGAACCGCTCGGTGCATTTTCCGGCGGCAATCCCCATCTGAACCAAGGCAATTTTCCCGGCGGCGATATCGAGGTCACGCAGGCGGAAGTGATCTATGAGATAGCCAACCCTTTTCCCTTTCGGGGAGTGACCTTCATCAGCAGCGGCTGGGCCGCGCCCCGTGCTCTCAGCCCGGCCGCCATCAAATTGCCGGAGCCGCAGGCTGTCTCCATGGCCGAGGCGCTGAAGAAACTTCTGCCCGCCGGAGCCGCGCGGGATCTGCGAAAAATTTTTGCCGCCCTGCCCGAACCCGTGCTGCTGGCCCTGGCCGCCACGTCCACCGACCCGGAAGATCTGGTGGCGCTGGCCGGTATGAGCTGCGAATTGTGTTATGACGGATCAGGGGCGCCGGTCGGCCTTCGCTACGCAGAGGAAGGAAATGGTCAGGTGCGGGCGCGGATTCTTCGGCATGATCTGTTCGAGGTGGTGGTCAACAACCCGCATCTCCCCGAGCCCTACGGAAGGGGCATGGTTCTGCGGCCCGGAGTGCAGGGAGGCAGCGAAATCGTGGGCGAATATGGCGGGGCGTCGCAAGGGAGTCACGTTTTTGAGTATCTGCGCAGCAACAGCTATATCCCCTGGGGGCATTACGCCGCAAACATGGCGGACGATGCGGTTCGCTACAGCACCAAGGATCTCTCGGGGACCGACATGCAGGGACTGCGGCACCTCTACTATCAGCGCACCTATCTCCGTCTTGGCGCCGAACTGGATCTGCCCCTGCCCCCCGGCCGGAAAACCATGACGCAAGCAGCGCTCGAAGAACTGCGGCTCGCAATCCGTCAGGCTTTGCGGCACAAAAAGGCTCCGTCCTTGTCCTTTACCGCCACCCTGTGGGGCTGGAATTACGGGTTTGATTTCTCGCCCAGCGGCTATCGGCTCCACGCCTCGCATCAGCAGATCCACCAGCAGTATGCCATGCTGCCGGAGACGGTTGCCGCCTGGCATCATGGCGGTCAGCCCGCGGATGAGCCGGTTGCAAGTTATGCCTGCGGGGATCTCGTGGCCGAGTTCTGCGCCCGGTATAAGGAAGAAACAGGCTGCGATTTTTTCAGCGCCTACCTCGCGGCGATCCGCCGCAACCGGCGGATGGACGGATTGGAAAACGAAAACAACAGCCTGATCGTCCATGAGGACGACCGGGTCATGCTCTTAGTGCCCAAGGCGCAGACCTCCCAGTGGGAGCTGCAGATCATGGCCTTGGGCGAGGTGGGCAATATCCTGGAGGCGGACGCGGCCACCCGCGCCTCGTTGGACCGCGCCCTGCTCATTGCCCAGAAAATTCTTGCCCGTCTCGGCGCCCGGCTGGTGAGCAGCATCGAATACTCCAGCCGGATAACGGCCGCGCCCGCCGGGCAACGGCTGCTGTACGCGCTTTTGCCCAAGCTCCCATACTCCATGGGCGCTTTCAGCGAAGCTCAGTTGCGTTGGGTCAATGGTCATTTTCCCGAGGATTTTGCCGCGGCCTGCCGGGTTCATCTGCCGGAGGTGTTGGCAGACCTTGAAAAAAAAGGAGCTGCCGCAGCCTGATTTTTTGGCCCTCGATGTGCAGGGAATTCCCTGTCTGTCCAGGAATGCAACCCCCCTCTTTTTTTGTGGACATAAAATGTTGCCCTTGAAAATCCGGTATGGTAATTTGCAAAGTTGAGTGTCTTGGATGGAATGGCGCTGCGGTGGCGTTTTTCGCGTTTTCTTTGGGTGTTGCGTTGCTCGTGCCGAAACAAATAGTACATACTATGCGGGCCGTTGTGTCGGGTGCGGCCTGAAAATTGTCTGAATAATGAGGTGATCCGTTGAAAAAGAAGATCTTGATAGCCAACCGAGGTGAAATTGCCCTGCGGATCATCCGGGCGGTGCAAGAGCTTGGGCACATTGCCGTGGCTATTTATGAAACGCCGGACAAGGATGCCCTGCATATCCGCACGGCGGACGAGGCGGTTTGGATTGGGGACGGCCCCCGTTGCGATTACCTGAACATCGACAAGGTGATCGGAGTCGCTAAAAAAGCAGGGGTTGACGCCATCCATCCCGGATACGGATTTCTGGCTGAAAACCCTGATTTTGCCAAGGCGTGCGAGCACAGTGGCATCATTTTTATCGGACCGCCTTCCGATGTTATCCAGTCGCTGGGCGACAAGGTAACGGCCCGGCGGATCATGAAGGAGGCCGGCATCCCCATGGTGCCCGGCACCGACAACCTTTCCGCCGGTGACCACGGCCTCAGGGAAGCCATTGATTTTGCCGACAAATACGGCTATCCGGTCATGCTGAAAGCCACCGCCGGCGGCGGCGGGCGCGGCATCCGGCGGGTGGAAAACGAAAAGCAAATGCGGGCGGAGCTGCCCATGGCCAGGGCCGAGGCAAAGTCCGCCTTCAACAACGACTCGGTCTACCTGGAAAAAGTGGTGATCAATCCCAAGCATGTCGAGGTCCAGATCATTGCCGACAAGGAAGGCAATACCGTGCATCTCGGCTCCCGGGATTGCTCGATCCAGCGCCGCAATCAGAAGCTGGTGGAGATCGCCCCCTCGCTGATCCAGGACAAAGCCCTGGTTGACAAGATCTGCGAAACCGCGGTGACGGCGGCCAAGGCCTCCCATTATGTGAACGCCGGGACCGTCGAGTTCCTCGTTGACCGGGACTGGAACTATTATTTCATGGAGATCAACACCCGGGTGCAGGTGGAGCATACCGTCACCGAGATGGTCACCGGCATTGATATCGTCCGGACCCAGATCAAGCTGGCCCTGGGCAAGAATCTTTCCTTTACCCAGGATGATGTACATATCCGGGGGTATGCCGTGGAGATGCGGATCAACGCCGAGGATCCGCAGAACAACTTCATGCCCGAAGGCGGCAAGACCGTGTCGGTCTACCGTTCGCCGGGCGGCTATGGCGTGCGGCTGGACGGTTTCGTTTACCAGGGCTTTACCATTCCCAAGGTGTACGACTCGCTGCTGGTCAAGATGACGGTGTTCGGCTTTTCCTGGAGTGAAACCGTGGACCGGCTTCTCCGCTGCCTGAACAACTTTGTCATCACCGGCCCGAAAACCACGATTCCCTATTATGTGAATCTGGTGCAGGATCCGGATTTCAAGAAGGGGGATTTCGACACCTCCTTCATTGAAACCCATTCGCACCTGATCAACTATGAGGACCAGGTCAGCGAGGGCAACAAACTGGCCCATCTCATCGCCGAGATTCATTACAAAGGGGAAAACCCCTACGCCGTTTAGAAAAAAAACAGGCACAAGGTTACAGGCGCAAGGTGAAAGGGTAAAACCCTCTGTTGTTTTCACCTTTCACCTTGTGCCTTGGGCCTTTATCCTTCTTTAAAAAGGAGTCGAAATGGAACGCATTGTTCAAGGCATGGGTATCACCGAGGTACTCAAGATTATGCGGCAGGCGGATGGGTATTATATCACCAATACCGCCCGCGATATGTCGCAGTCGGATTACAAGAACAGGATCCTGCTGCACACGGACCTGCTGGCCGCCCCCTCCCGCGAGGAGGCCGGGTATTTCTCCCTGGAGATCACCGGCGGCGCTTCGGTGCATGTGGATATCCTAAGGAAGCAGGTGGACCCGTTCCTCAAGCTGGAACTGTTGCGGGAAAAGATGCCCAAGACCATGTTCCAGACCCTGTGCCGCGGCATCAACCTCTTCGGGTATCGCCCCTATCCCCCCAATGTCATCCGTTTTGTGGTCAAGGAATTTGCCAAGTATGTTGATGTTTGGCGGGTGTTCGACTTCCTGAACCATGTGCCCAATATGCAGGCTGTTTTTGAAGAGGTGCAGGCCGCGGGCAAGATCCTGGAGCCCTGCGTCTGTTTTTCCACCGGCCCCGAGCATACCAATGAATTTTATGTGAAGAAGGTGCGGGAAATCCTCGACGTAACCGGCGATGAGATCGTACTCTGCATCAAAAACCACGGGGGGCTCGGCTCTCCCAAGCGGATTGGCGATCTGGTGGACGCAATCCTCCAGAAATATCCCGAAATGATCATCCATTATCATGGGCATAACACCGACGGCAACGACATCGGCCGGGTTGTCGCCGCCGCCATGGCCGGGGCCAAGATCGTCGATGCCTCCGACCACGCCTTCACCGGCTTCTACGGTCCGCCCCCGATTCTGAGCGTCATCCACACCCTGAAGGAGTATGGCCGCACCGCCGTTGGCATCAACGAGGATGCCATCATGGAAACCTCCGAGGTGCTGCAGCCCGAGCGCAAGTACTACGAGTATTTCGAGTCCCAGATCAAGGGATTTGATCCCACGGTGCAGATCCACAAGCTCCCCGGCGGCGCCATGGGCAGCAGTCTGGAGCAGGCGGCCAAGGGCGGCTTCCTCGACAAGATGCCGGAGATCCTCCACAAGGAACTGCCCAAGGTGCAGATCGAACTGGGCAACTACTGGAGCGTAACCCCGGGTTCCCAGATCCTCTGGACCACGGCGGTGAGCAATGTGCAGGGCGGCGATCGTTACGGCAACTGTTCCGGCGATCTCAAGAATCTGCTGCTCGGCAAGTACGGGCCGTTCCCCTTTTATCAGCCGCCGGATTGGATCTATGAGAAGGCCTTTGGTCCGGATTGGAAAAAGGTGCTTGAGGAGCAGGGGGGCATGGAGACCATCGAGGATATCGATATCGACAAGGAGCGCAAGGTTCTGGCCGACAAGCTCGGCTACGCGCCCACCGAGCAGCAGTTGGTCACCTATCTCCAGCATCCCAATGACGCGGTGAATTTCTTCCGCTTCGAGGAGAAGTTCGGCAGGGTCTATGTGCTGCCGCCAAGCATTCTTTTCCGGCGGGGCGGTTTCAAGCTGGGGGAAAGCATTACCTTTAAGGACCACAGCGGCAAGGAGCACATCATTGAGATGGGCCCCATGCAGGAGAGTGAGGACGGGGCCGAAACCAACGTCTATCTCAACATCGACCACCACCAGCGGAATTTTGTCTTTGAAAACGCGGTGGCCCAGGCCGGCGAGGCAAAAGCGGCCAAGCTGAGCAAGAAGGAGATCGAGGACCTGGCCAAGGCCGGCGATGTCCGGACGCCTTTTACCGCCAATGTCTGTGAGATCTCCGTCAAGGAAGGCCAGGAAGTAAAGGCCGGGGAGAAACTGGTGGTGCTTGAGGCCATGAAGATGCAGACCCCGGTGAACAGCGAGGTGGACGGAGTGGTTGCCAAGATTGTCGCCAAGGTCGGTGATGCCGTCCAGCCCGGTGATGAGCTGGTGAAGGTAACGCCCTCAGTCTGAGCCGAACCGATTTTTTTCTGAAAGCAAAAGGCCCGTGAGCACAGAGTGTTCACGGGCCTTTTTTTGAAACCGGCGAGATTTTTCGCGGTTGCTCCGGGTTGCCGAGGGGGTTTCCTCCGGGCAAAGGGAAGGGCGCAATCAGGGAAGGATCAGTCGGCAAAGGTGAGACGATTGAATCCTCCCTGGGCAAACCAGGGGCGGGTGGCGTCGATGCCGTCGAGTTCGAGGATCAGCACCTCGAGGACGAGATACACCTTGGTGCCCTTGCGCACGCAGGCGGTCAGGGTTTCGCCGTGGTGGCCCAGGGCGGCATGGAGGTGGATGCGCGGCTCGGTTTCATCCCAGAAGATGCTCCCGCTGCCCAGGGTTTCCCGGGCGCCGTCGATCTGCGCCCATACAGGCTCAGGGGGCATGACCGGTTCCTTGGGGCCGGTGACCACCCCGGCCTCCCGCAGGCCGCCCAGGACATGGAACCAGGCGCAGCGGATGTTCTCCTTGATGATCAGTTGCCGCAACCCGTCGAGGAAATCGTCTCCCTCGTCAAAGCGTACGGTGAAGATCCGTTTGATCGAGCCGGTGCGGTATTCCATGGGCGGTTCCTAGTCTTCTGCGGTTGGCGGGGCTGTTTCGGCAAACTGCTGCCGCTCCATGGCGGCGTGGAGTTGCCGGAATATTTCCCGGCGATGCACCGGCTTGCGGGTGGCGGCATAGCGCAGGGCCGATTTTTTCAGGGCATTGAGGCTCAAGGCCGGAAACCTGCGGCAAGCTGCGGCAATGGTGTCGGACTGCCAGCTCTCCGTGAGATGTTCGTGGTTGTGCCACGCTTCTTCCCGCGCCGCCAGCACCTCGGTGATGATGTCTTCCCGCAGCCGCTCCAGTTCGTGAAACGCCCCGGTCTGCTTCAGGTGGGAGCCCTTGCGTTCGGCGAGGAAGGCGAGAATCTCGTCGGTGCCGCTCTCTCGCAGCAGGCCGGCGATGAACTTGGTCTGCCGTTTGAGGGCGCCGCCTTTCAGGTCGCGGGAGTTGCTCAGTTCCGCTTTCAAGAGGTCATCGGCGGGCAGTTTCTTGATGTGGGCCGGAGACAGCTCCACCAGCTCCTTGGCGATCTCTTCGATGTTTTTGGCCAGCCGTTTCTTTTCCGAGCGGCTCACATAGATTTCCTGCGGGCCGTTGTCTCTGCTGCTTGATTTTTTAGTTGCCATGCAAGTTCCCGCTACAGTAGTATTTCGCGTAACTGTGCAGCAGCACCACATCTGCTTCGGAGTCTCGCAGGCTCGCTTACCTGTCATCGGCCTGCTCATGTGTACTAGCACATTTCGCAGACCTCTTCCGCGCATCTGCGGCAGCAGCGAAGCGGCGCTGCTGAGACAGTTACATCACATTATTTTTGTTCAACCACGGCTCGAAGTTGAACAGCTACTTGTTCGCACATAGTTGTCATCCATTTTATGTACCTGGGACAGTAGCATTGCCCGCAAGTTATTTAAACAAAAAAGGGGACCCACCATGCATTCCCAATCTTTCACCGTCACCCAACCCACCCGGATCCGTTTCGGAGTGGATGCGATCAACGACCTTCCCGCCCTGGTAAAAGAGCTTGGCGGCAGCAAGGTTTTCCTGGTGGTTGACCCGGGCCTTGTCAAAGCCGGGCTGGTGGAGCGGATCACCGCGCCGCTGACCAAGGCCAAGATTGGCTTTGAACTCTACGACCAGATTGACCCGGAGCCGGGTCTGAAGCTGGCCGACAACGGCCTCAAGCTGGCGAAAAAGGCCAAGTGCGACTGCGTGGTCGGCGCGGGCGGCGGCTCGGCCATGGATGTGGCCAAGGCGGTCAGCATTCTCCTGACCAACGGCGGCAAGGCCGAGGATTACCTTGGGTTGGGCAAGATCAAGAAAGCGGGGGTGCCGAAGATCATGATCCCCACCAGCGCCGGAACCGGGGCCGAGGTCACCTTTACCGCGGTGTTCATCAATGAGAAAACCAAGTCCAAGGGCGGGATGAACGGCGATCCGCTGTACCCGGAGGCCGCCATCCTCGATCCGGCCCTCACCGTCTCCCTGCCCCCGCATATCACCGCCACCACCGGGGTGGATGCCCTGACCCATGCCCTGGAGGCCTTTGTCTCCACCCAGGCCCACCCCATCTCCGACATGTATGCCCTGGAGGCCATCGAGCTGATCAGCTCCAACCTGGTCAAGGCCTATGCCCATGGCGGCAACATGGAGGCCCGCTCCAACATGCTCCTCGGCAGCCTGCTGGCCGGCAAGGCCCTGGCCACCGCCGGGGTCGGCCTGGTGCATGCCATGGCCTATCCGCTGGGCGGTATGTTCGGCATCCCGCACGGCTTGGCCAACGCGGTGCTACTCCCCTATGTGATGGCCTACAACCTCATCGGCAATCCCGGCAGATTCGCCATGCTGGCCGAGGTGATGGGCGCCAAGGTCGATGGCTTGCCCGAGCGCGAGGCAGCCGAGGCCGGGGTGGAATTCGTCTACCGGATGAATCAGGATCTCGGCATTCCCGCAAGCCTGGCCGAGTTGAAGATCCCGGCCAAGAAGATTCCCGAGATGGCCAAGATCGCCCTCACCGTGACCCGGCCGGTGGAGAACAACCCGCGCAAGCCCAGCCTGGAAGATGTGATCCGGGTCTATGAAACAGCCATGGAAGGGTGGGGGTGAGAAGGGACAGGTAAAAGGTAAAAGGTGAAAGGTAAAAGGCGTTACGCAACTGCTGCGAAAATATAGGAGTAAATCATGCCCGGTTTTGAGATATTTGGCGAGGAAGAGAAAAAAGAGATCCTGGAGGTGCTGGACACCGGGGTGCTGTTCCGCTACGAGTTTCCCGACCAGCGCAAAGGGGTGTACAAGGTCCGGACCTTTGAGGAGAAGTTTGCCGCCTATTGCGGGGTGAAGCACGGCCAGGCCGTCACCTCCGGCACCGCGGCGCTCAAAGTTGCCATGGCCGGTCTGGGCATCGGGCCCGGAGACGAGGTTGTCACCCAGGGCTTCACCTTTGTCGCCACCTGGGAAGCGATTTTTGAGATCGGGGCCATCCCGGTTTTCGCCGAGGTGGACGAAACCCTGAACATGGACCCGGCTGATCTGGAAAAGAAAATCACCGCCAAAACCAGGCTGATCATCCCGGTGCACATGATGGGCGCGGCGGCCCGCATTGAGGAGATCAAGGCTATTGCAGACAAGCACGGGATTCCGGTGCTTGAAGACACGGCCCAGGCTGCCGGAGCCAGCCTGCATGGCAAGCGCCTCGGCTCCTTCGGGGCCTGCGGCACCTTCTCGTTCGATCCGGTCAAGACCATGACCACCGGCGAGGGCGGGATGATCGTCACTAACGACGAGACGCTCTGGCGGAACATGAGCGAGTACCACGACCACGGCCATGACCATGCGGTCAATCCCGGCGGTCGGGGCGGCGAGGGCCGCAGCTTCATCGGTTCCAACTACCGGATGATGGAGCTGCAGGGCGCCATCGGCCTGGCCCAACTGGCCAAGCTCGACGGAATCGTTGCGGCCCAGCAACAGAACAAAAAGGCGATGAAAGCGCTGGTTGCCAAGCTGCCTGGCGTAACCTTCAGGACCATCCTGGACGAGAAGGGCGACAACGCCTCTTTCCTCGCCTTTTTTCTGCCGGACAAGGACAAGGCCCAAACGGTGAAAAAAGTTCTGGCTGAAAACGGGGCCGGGGCCATCTGCTTTGCCGAAAACACCTGGCATTACTACCCCAAGTGGGAGCATCTGCTGGCCGGGGCCACTCTGGCCAAGTCGGGATGGCCTTTTGCGGAGCCGGGTGGGAAAAAACGGGTGGTGTACGATGCCACGATTCTGCCGCAGTCAGCAGGGATCATGGACCGGCTGCTCGTCTATCCGGTGCCGGTCAAAGAGCTTTCCGCGGAGCGGCTTGCGCAGATCGGGGCTGCGGTGGAAAAGGCGGGTGCCGCCCTTTCCTGAGCAGGCGAAAAGCCGTTAGTGTGTCCGTCCTTCCAGGGTTGGAGCCTGAGAGGACGGGCAAAGTCCAGCCAGCGGCATCGGTCAAGCCGCCCAGGTTATTGCAGGCGGAACCCGGGGAAACCCTATCAAAAGGTTAATACATGCAGGCAGCCGGGGTGGTCATTCGCTGAGCTGGAACTTTACCAGAATTTGTTTGTTATCGCCCCCGGACCGGGAGCAGCCAAGGCTTATCAGCCGCAGCTTCTGTTGGTCCGAGGGTCCCAGGTGTCATAGGCCGTGCTGTACAGGTAATCATTCACACATGTCAATTCTTCGGCGGAAAGATTGGCCCAGGAGCCGTCCTTGGCGCAGCGCGCGTTTTTCCTGAAAAATACGGCGTTCCAACCCCGCATGGTCCGTGAATCCTCATTCATGTACTGAGCGCCTTTGTCGTTCCCTCTGTAATGGCAACTCTTACAATTGCTTTTATACAGTTTATATCCGCCAAAGGTATTTTTGAACTCCATGGCACGACTGGTCTGGGTCGCCGGATCAAACCGGTAGACCGTCTCTCCGGCAAAAACATGAGCATGAGACAGGAATGTCAGAGATGCCACCATCACAACAATGACTGCGATCTTTTTTTTCATCTTTCTACCTCCTGTGTTGCGTTTGAGATAATCCAGACGACAGGTGATGCTTGCTGCGCAAAACACCTCCTGCTCCTCTGACCAACGAACTGTGAACGGGCACGTAGTAAGCACGCAAAAAAAGCTGTGCAGCTCCTTATGCCTTAGTGAAGCTTGTTATCACACGCGTGGTGAAAGATTTCAAGAATAAAATGAACATTCATTTTTGTTGGGGGGTGAAAAAAAATGTTTACGGCTTTACTGCGCGCCACGCTGATTCCCAGATTTCGTCAAGCAGGCTGGGGAGCGGTTCCTGTACCATGCCTATCAGCCGGAGTTGAATGAGTCGTGTCATGCCGCCAAATAGGCTCGGTCCGGCAACCACCAGAGCGAGGGGTCTGATCTCTCCGTTGTTGATGCCTTCCTGAATGGCCTCACGGATCCGTGTCAGTGCTTTTCCGGCACAAATGGATACAGCCGAGGGCATGATTTCCTTGTGTCTTGCAAAGATTATGAAATCAACAAGTTCGGGAAAATCTTCGGTGAGCTGGAAATAATAGGCCATGATTGCGCGGCAGCGGTCATGCGTATTGGCATTTTGGGCAATTATTGTTTCGATGGTTGCAAAAATATCTTCAGAGATTTCCTGATACAGCGTTTGCGCTATTTCTTCTTTATTTTTGAAGTAACGATAGATCAATCCGATGCTGACATCCGCCTGTTCACGGATATCATGGACGGAGGTTTTGAAGTACCCCTTGCTGTGAAAAAGCTTGAGGGCCGTGTGGAGAATTCTGTCGCGTCTGTTTTTTGAACTGCTCTTGTAAAAACTCATGGGCTGAACCTGATTGTGTTAAGATCGCTGCACATTCAGATTTCTATATAATATTGAGGGGGATGTCAATCTCCATCCCCCTGCTGCCCCTGAATTTATGGCCGCACCGCCCTGATATATCCCTGGGTTCCCGGCGCGTACTGCCGTTCCGGATCGCACTGGTCGGAGATCTCCCAGGCCCCGGCCTTGCCCTCCCCGTTTTTTTCGCCGGACCAGTAGTTCCCCTTGCGATCCAAGGCGCAATCGCCATTCTGGAACAGGTCAAAGAGGTAGTTGAGGTCGTAGAGTTCATCGACGGTGGGCAGACGCCAGTCGCTGTACCCTCCCAGGCTCAGGGTGCGCACATACTGTTCCGCATCCTGCAGGCTGGTGGTCATGGCGCTTTTTTCGACCTGCCACATCCGGCCGGAGACGGTGTCCTGGCAGATGCCGTTGCCCAGGTTTTGCATGCGCGCCTGGCGGGAAGACTTGCCGGCGCAGCCCTGGAGGGAGAGGAGAAGTACTGCCAGGAGAAGCAAAACGCGATGTGTGTGTTTCATGTCGGACCTCCTTGGGTCGTGTTGCGGGAAGAAAAAATTACCGCCCCAGCAGGCCTGTGATGGCGGCGAGGAAATCGTTCAGGTCCTCTTTGTCTTTGCTGACCCTGGACATCATGATTCCGCCTTCCAGGGTGGCCACCACGGTTTTGGCCAGGAGCCGGGGCTGGGTGGCTGGCGGCAGCAGCCCTTTTTCCAGGGCCTCGTCAAGATGCGCGGCCAGCAAATCGGTCCAGCGGCCGAATACCTCCTGGATGACTTCGGAGAATGTATGGTTGCAGTCGGCCATCTCCAGGGCGGTGTTGCCGAACAGGCAGCCGCCGACGAAGTTGTTTTTTTCCTGTTCCGTGAAAATAGCCTTGCAGGAGTTGATGATTTTTTCGACCGGGTCGCGGCCGGCAAGGCCTTTTGCCAGAAAAGAAAAGAATTCATCCTTGGCATCCTCAAGCACCGCGAGGCCCAGCTCCTCCTTGCTGGCGAAGTGGTAGTACAGATTGCCTTTTTTGACCCCGGTGGCCTCGATGACCGCGCTGATGCTGGTGTTGTGAAATCCTTGGGCCACAAGGATTTTCCTGGTCGTCTTGAGGATATGGTCGCGGGTTTTTTCACCCTTGCTGGTTGTGGACATTGTTGTTCTCTTTCAATTAAAAATAAACTGACCGGTTGGTATAATTTATCCCTGTTCCGTTGCATCGTCAAGAGCAATCTTGCCGTTTTCTTCTCCAGGGGGATCAGCGATGCGATATACTGGGAATGGAAGTATGCAACTGGAGGATTGACATGGTTGGGACGCTACGTTTTTTGATGTTTTTCGGGTGGTGCTGTTGCCTGTTAGGCACGTCATCCCTGGGTTCGGCGCAGGCCGGACAACTGCCGCTTGCGGCATCGCCGGCTTCGATCGGCGAGGTCGTGCAGCCGAAGGTTACGGAGGTGTGGCGGTCGGAAACGGCATCGCTGCCGGTTTTCGGGGCAATCCGGCTTGCCGATTTCTCTCTGCCCGTGTTGGCCGTGCTCCTCGGCCTTGCGGACGGCTTCAACCCCTGCGCCATGTGGGCCCTGGTCTATCTTCTTTCCCTGCTGGTCTCCCTCCGGGACCGGCGCAAGATCTGGCTGCTGGTGGGCTCTTTTGTCCTGGCCTCCGGGGTGCTCTATTTCCTGTTCATGACCGCTTGGCTCAATGCCTTTCTTCTGCTGGGCTATCTGCGGCCTCTCACAATCATCATCGGCTCGGGCGCCCTGGTCATCGGCGTGGTGGATCTGCGTTCTTTTATCCTGACCCGTGGGGCTCCGGTCTGCGCGGTCGGCAACCCCGGGTTCAAAAAGCGGACCATGGGCAGGATGGAGCGGCTGGTGGCGGCGCCGCTCACCCTCGCCACCTTTCTGGGGGTTGTCGCCCTTGCCTTTACGGTGAACGCCATAGAATTCGCCTGTTCCGCCGGGTTGCCCGCCATTTTTACCCACACCCTTTCCCTGCTGCAGCTCTCCGGGCCGCAGTATTACGGCTATATCCTGCTCTATGTCTTGTTCTTCATGCTGGACGATCTGCTGATCTTCAGCCTTGCCGCCTTCACCCTGCAAACAACCATGGCCGGCGGTTATGCCCGGTACGGCAAATTGGTGGGAGGGGTGGTGCTGGTGGCGCTGGGGCTGCTGATGCTTGTGGCCCCGGAGCAGTTACGGTAAGGGGGCGATCAGGTACACATCAAAGCGGCTGTTTGTGCCGTTGATGGCAAAGTTGGGGGCAGGTCCGGCCAGGGCAGGGGCCAGGCGCGGCCGCTTCACCACCACCCGGCGGCCGGCAACGGTAAGGGCCGCCGCCAGCAGAGCATCGCTGTCCTCATCATCGCCCACCAGCAGACGGATAAGCCGCATCTCTTTCTTGACCAGGGCGCTCTTGCTGCGGTGCGGGTACATGGGGTCGATGTACGCCACATCGGGGCGTTCGCCCTGCCAGGTGCGGAGGATATCCAGGCTGTCGCCGGGAATGAGGCTGATCCGGGCCATGATTTCGGCCAGCGTTGGTTCCTTGCTCGCCCGCTGAATGCCGTCCGCCAGCAGGGATGCCACCACGGGGGAGCGTTCCACCATCCGGACGGTGCAGCCCAGGCTGGCCAGGATAAAGCTGTCCCTCCCCAGGCCGGCGGTGAGGTCCAGCACCACAAGGCTCGCCCCGCCCTTGAGCCCCACCGCCCTGGCAATCCCCTCCTTGCGGCTGGTGGTTTGCCTGCGGCGGTACTCGATGGCACCGCCGAGGAAATCAATACACAGCGGCCCCTCCGCGCCCTTGGTGGTCTGGCGCAGCTCCAGCCGCTCCGAAGTCAGGGTCAGCAGCAGGGCAGGGGTGTTTTCTTCCGGGTTGTAGAGCGGCAGGCCGAGCTGGGCTGCCAGTTGGCGGGCTTTGCCGGCCAACGCCGGATCCGTCTGGCTGACGGCGATGAGGTTTTCCTGGCTGCGGCTGGTCATGGCGTATGGCGGATTATTTCCCGGTGCATCATTTCCTGTACATGGTATATTCAGAAGGTTTTTTCGCAGGCCCCTTGGCCAGACGGCCCCACTTACAACAGAGAAGATAATGGATACCCAGCATAAAGCACAAGCCAAAGTTGTGGCCATCATCCCGGCCCGCTATCATTCCAACCGCTTCGAGGGCAAGCCCCTGGCCAAGATCGCGGGCAAGCCCATGATCGAGCACGTCTACGAACGGGCCAAGGCGGTGGCCCTGCTCTCACGGGTGGCGGTGGCCACCGATGACGAGCGGATCGCCGAGTGCGTCCGCTCCTTTGGCGGCGAGGTGGTGATGACCCGCTCCGACCATGTCTCCGGCACCGACCGGCTGGCCGAGGCCGCCAGTATCATGGGCATTGCCGAGCAGGACGTGGTGGTGAACATCCAGGGCGACCAGCCGCTCTTCGAGGCGGAGGTGGTTTCCCAGGTGGCTACGCCGCTGCTGGAAGACCCGGCCCTGCCCATGTCCACCCTGATCTACAAGATCGTGCGCGAGGAGGAGATTACCGATCCCAACCACGTCAAGACCGTGTTCGACCGGCACAACAACGCCCTCTATTTCTCCCGCGCCTCCATCCCTTTTCAGCGTAACCCCGAGGAGCCGGAGGTTCCCACCTATTACAAACACCTGGGATTTTACGCCTACCGCAAGGGGTTCCTGCTCACCTTTGTCGGGTTGCCCGAGGGCGAGTGGGAGCGGTTCGAGAAGCTGGAGCAGTTGCGCGCCCTGGAGTTCGGCTATCGCATCCGCGTAGTGCTCACGGCGCACGACTCCATCGAGGTGGATACCCCCAAGGATTTGGAGCGGGTGGAGGAACTGATTCGCAAAGACGGCGGGAAATGAGGGAGAGAGGCGGGTGCTTCGACAAGGCTCTCCTGAGCTTGCCGAAGGGCTCAGCACGAGCGGAAGTGTAATGCGTTAGAAAATGTTCGTTGTTGTCAACACCGTTCGCCCTGAGCTCTGTCGAAGGGCACTTTTGGTGAGACCATCATAATTTTCGATAATCATAAAAAGAGGTTCATCCCATGAGAAGAAACAAGATCACCATCATCGGCGCGGGCAATGTCGGCGCCACCGCCGCCCACTGGGCCGCCAGCCGCGGCTTGGGCGATATCCTCCTTCTGGACGTGGTGGAAGGGGTGCCCCAGGGCAAGGCGTTGGACCTGTTGCAATCAGGCCCGGTGGACGGCTTCAACAACCGGATCACCGGCTCCAACGACTTCGCCGATCTGGCCGGTTCCGACGTGGTGATCATCACCGCCGGCCTGGCCCGCAAGCCCGGCATGAGCCGCGATGACCTGCTGGCCAAGAACGTGGCCATCGTCAAGTCCTGCGCCGAGCAGGTGGCCAAGCACGCCCCGGACTGCGTCCTGATCGTGGTCACCAACCCCATCGACGCCATGGTCTACACGGCCTTCAAGGTCACCGGCTTCCCCAGGGAGCGGGTGATCGGCATGGCAGGGGTGCTCGATTCCGCCCGCTACCGCACCTTTCTGGCCGAGGCCCTGGGCGTGGCGCCCCGCGACGTCAACGCCCTGGTCATGGGCATCCACGGCGACAACATGCTGCCGCTGGTCCGGCTGGCCAACGTGGCAGGGGTGCCGGTCACCGACCTCTTGTCCGGTGAGGAACTGGCCGCCATCGTCCACCGCACCCAGCACGGCGGGGCCGAGATCGTCAACCATCTCAAAACCGGCAGCGCCTTTTACACTCCGGGTCTCGCCGCAGTGGAGATGGCCGAGGCGGTGCTCACCGACAGCAAGCGGGTTCTGCCCTGCGCCGCCTATGTTGAGGGCGAGTTCGGCTTTTCCGGCTGCTTCCTCGGGGTGCCGGTGGTCTTGGGCGATAAGGGCGTGGAGCGGATTATTCAGTTCAAGCTCACCGACGAGGAACAGAAGGCCATGGCCGACTCCGAGGCGGCGGTGCGCAAGCAGATGGCGGCTACCGGATTATAAAAAATAGGCGTAAGGTGAAAGGTGAAAGGTTAAAGGTCAAAACAAAATATTCGACAGGATTTGTCCTTATCCTTGAACCTTTTACCTTTTGCCTTTTTCCTCTCCTTTCAACCTTGAGCCTTTTACCTTGAACCTTGAGCCTTTTCCCTTATCCGCCAACGATCTGATTTCCCGTATGGGCGAGGCGCGCTTCGGCTTGCTCGATCTGCTACCCGAGGGCGATCTGGCCGAAAAGCTCATCGGCCTGGCGCTTTCCGGCCCGCCGCCTGCACCTGCGGCCATGGCCACGGAGCTGGCTTGCCTGACCGTGGCCTTGAATGCCACGGAAACCAGGGATGTGCGGGTGGTTGTGTTCGGGGGCGGCACCGGGCTTTCCAATCTCATCGGCGGCGACAGCCGCAATCCCCTCTGGCCCGACGATCCCTTCCAGGGCCTCAAGGAGACCTTTCCGCAAACCCGGGCCGTGGTCTGCGTCACCGACGACGGCGGCTCCAGCGGCGAGTTGCTCAAGGAGCTGCCCCTCATTGCCTTGGGCGATATCCGCCATGTCCTGCTCTCTTCCATCCGGCAGGAGAAGCTGCACGAGCAGTATGGCCTTGCCGGGCGGGAGGCGCTGCGGGTAAGCGCTGCGCTGCATCAACTTTTTAACCACCGTTTCGAAACCCCGCCTTCCTCGCCCCATGCCCTGCTGGGCGATGCCGATGTCAATCTGGCCGCGTTGCCCAAGGGGATGGGGCAAGGGCTGGCCGGCCTGATCGAGGCGATCTTCAGCGAGCCGCAACTGCGGACGCAGCTTTCCCGCCCCCATTGCCTCGGCAATCTCCTGCTCGCCGCCGCCATTGTGGGCGAGAAGGAGGAGGTGGCCGGAATCTCCCTGCTGGCCGAACTCATCGGCGCCAATCCCGAGGCGGTTTTGCCCTGCACCACCACCCCGGCCCGGCTCAAGGTGCTGTACGGAAACGGGGTGCTGGTGAGCGGGGAATACAAGTCCGGCCACGCCCGGCGCGGCTATCCGGTGGACCGGGTTTTTGTCGAATTTGCAGCCCCACCCCAGGCGGTGCCCCAGGTGCTGGCCGCCATCAACCAGGCCGACATCATCCTCTTTGCCCCGGGCAGCCTGTTCACCAGCATCGTACCGATCCTGCAGGTGCCGGGCATTGCCCAGGCGATCCGCGACAACCGCGGGGCGCTCAAGATGCTGGTGGCCAATCTCTGGGCCCAGGCCGGGGAAACCGACATGGCCCATGGCAACGGGAACGGCGACCATCCGCAGCGCTTTCATGTATCCGACCTGTTGGCCGCCTACCATCGCAATATTCCCGGCGGGGTGAAGGATCTTTTCGAGCAGATTCTCGTCCTCGGCTTGCGCGATATCCCCGGTTCCATCCTCCAGAGCTACGCCCTGGAAACCAAGGTCCCCATCTATCTCGACCGCGACAAGGCCCGGGCC
>Ga0074195_1002521_pt1 | contig 20152 bp, 19 predicted proteins | sample EPASupsiteHSE623_FD_64525 | JGI IMG/M metagenome (GOLD analysis project Ga0074195, IMG submission 64525) | Bioremediated contaminated groundwater from EPA Superfund site, New Mexico - Sample HSE6-23 | ecosystem: Environmental > Aquatic > Deep subsurface > Groundwater > Contaminated ...
CGTTTACAATTGGCTGCAGACGGCATACCAGAACGTTGCCATCGACAAAAAAAGCATTTTCACTTTCCAGGAAACGCCCGTTGTCAAAGGTTTCGATTTGTGCGATCGATGGTATGATCCCGGCATATCCATCTCCTTGTTGTTCAGCTTGCCCGTCTTGTGAAGCGGGTTTTTTCTGTTCCTCCGATTTTTTACCCGGAGTACAGGCTATACAAAGCGCCAGGCTGCATAAGCAGATTTGAAATAAAGCTTGCCTCATTTAATCATCGTTACTGTAATTTTTACATCGGTCAATGGACGGTTATTACGGTCTGTTTTAAGGGCAGCGATTTTGTCGATGACTTCAATACCGGCAATGCATCTGCCAAAAACGGTGTATTTACCATCCAGGTCAGGATATCCGCCTGCTGTGGTATACGCTTTACGCTGTTCTTCACTGAATTTGAGAAGTTCCTGGTCAAGATCGATCCGCGATTCAATATCATGTTTTACCTGATTCGCCAGTTCTCTGAATTCGGCTACTTTGTCTTCTGCTTTTAGTTTTTTCAGTTTCGCGCGAATTTCAGGAGTAAAAACCTCTGAAGTAATCCTGTTCCTGATTGGGCGATTTACAGCCAGTTCCATGGTATCCAGTTCCCCCTCGGTAAATACCTGTCCCTTCACGATATAGAACTGAGAAATATCGGACTGTTTGAATGGATTGACCTCGTCGGGCTGACGTGGAGCGCATAAAGCTCCTTTGACATGAAAATATTTGCGAAGAATTTCATCATCAACCGTGTGATCGGGGTCACCATATCCGATCTGTTTGCCGGGAGCAGCATGCCTGGACGAGGCCGACCCGCCTTGTATCAGGAAATCCTCAATTACGCGGTAAAAGAGCGTTTCATCGTAATAACCTGTTTTGGCCAGCTCAATAAATGCATCGCGGTGTTTGGGTGTGTCATCAAACAACTCGAACTGCATGGTTCCCATATTGGTCCGGATCTCCGCTACATGACTCTGTGATCGTCCCAATTGCGTACAGCACATCAAACTGACGAAAACAAAGAAAAATATCTGTCGTCGTACCTTCATTGTCCATATTTTTGTATACCATGCAAATATAACGATTCTGAAAAGTGAAAAAGCTTTTACGAAGGGATGAACAATTCATAACCAACGAATTTTATAAAAAATGTATTTTTGAGGAAGAATAGGAAATATGAAGCCATTAATTGTAAATAAGCAGATCAGACTTGAGTTGATTAAGTACGTTCATGCCTTTCAGGTTTTTGAGGCAATTGACCAAAACCGGGAGTTCCTGTCAAAATGGCTTCCTTTTGTCGAACAGACCAGGACTCAGGAAGACACCGAAGCATTTATACGCACCATCCTTGCCGACCCTATTGACGTGCGGGAAAATGTGTTTGTGATTTGGTATCAGAATCATTTTGCAGGTTTGATCGGTTTTAAAGACACCGATCGCCTGAACATGAAAACAGAAATAGGCTACTGGCTCATTGAAAAAATGACTGGCAAGGGGATTATGAAAAATTCGGTGGAGGCGTTGATCCAACTGGTATTTATGACGATGAAAATGAACCGGATACAAATTAAATGCGGAGTTGGAAATGAAAAGAGCGCAGCCATTCCAAAACGGCTCGGATTTCAATTTGAAGGGGTTGAACGGGCAGGAGAAAAACATCAAGACCACTTTATAGATCTCGAAGTTTACAGTTTATTAAAGAAGGAATGGGGCAAAAAGTGAGTTTGTCTATTTGTTTAAAAATTAACTTTAATTTGACTTTTTGTTTATATATATTCTATTACAATTTCATAAAGGTTTAAATACATTTAAAAATATGTTATTTTGGTCACTCCTGATGACGTATGGTATAACAAAAGCAAATATTTTATTCTTTGAATCGTTTAATGTTTTGTTCGATTTTTTAATTTTGGCCTGAATTGTGTTCATCGATTCGAATAGAACATTGAGATTCAAATTAGAAGCAACATGGAAAACAAAACAATTAGGAGGACTCTTTACAAGGTCTTGAGAAAAACAGGTGTCGCCCGCGATCATATTGAGCTCGAAGCATCATTTCAGGATGATCTGAATTTCGATCAGGTTGATTGGGCTATTTTTTTGTATTACATGGAGGATTCATTTAATATCGCGATCAATGAAGAGGATATATCACGACTGAACCTGGTGAAAGATTCTTTGGAGTTGGTTGAGAATAACGCCTGAATTTGTAAAAAATTTTAATAAACCAGAAGGACATTTCAATGCGAAGTGTCCTTTCTTTTTTCTAAAACTGTTTGTTCATGAGTTCAAAGGGGGTACTTCGCATGAAAATCAATAGCCTTCATACAATGGTTATTAATAAGTGCAATAAATTAGGTTAAATGAAGTATCTTTGAAATACTTGATCAACAAAGCTCTTTCACATCCATATCATTGTTGTTTTCTCTTTATCATTCCACTCTTAAACGCACAAGTAAATGAGCCGGCAGACCACTCGCCGGCTTTCTTCTTTATCTTCCTGTGCTTTTCGCTGGCTATTTATTTGATCAGGATCTGCAGGCCGTCAAACTGAATTTGATCTCCCTTTCTTAACTTGGCCCTTTTCCGGAGTTCCGTTTGTCCGTTTACGGTCACCAAACCATCCTCAACGGCCAGTTTGGCTTGTCCCCCTGATTCAACCAACCGGAGAAGTTTTAAAAGTTTGATCAGTTCAATATACTCGGTGTTTAATTCAAATTCTTTCATGGTATCCGGTTAGAGTTTTAATAATTGTTTCATTTCAATATTCGTTTTATATCCGGTAAAAACTGCCTTCCTGGATTTGCGGAGCGCTTAATCGCAACTTTCCTTTAGCTTTTCCGGTAATTTTTCCAGTACTTTCGCGTACGAATGGTCGATCCATTCCCGGATCAGCCGGTCAGAAACCGATCCGTCTATACGGATGGAATTCCAGTGCTTTTTGTTCATATGGTAGCCAGGCGTTACGCAGGGATATCTTTCACGTAATTCAACTGCTTGCTGAGGGTCGCATTTCACGTTGACCGATAACTCTGAATTCAGGTCGGTGAGCAGGAACATTCTCCCCATCACCTTATAAACCAAAGCACTCTCCCCAAATGGAAATTCTTCGGTTACTCCTTTCTTTGACAGGCAATACGCCCTGATGTCTTCAATGTTCATTTCACTTTGGTGTTATAAAGTCTGTCAGCTAAAGATACAGAATTTATCATTTGACAGTCGGATAGAAGGCATCCTTAATATGCTCAAGATGATATTTATGATCCAGGAAGATAATTGAGATCACGTCGAAGCGGGTATCAAGATTGATATTGTACCTGTGAATGTATCGTTCTGCGGCATTGATTAAACGGCGGATCTTTTTATTGTTGACTGCCTCTGAAGGGTGGCCGTAACAATCTCCACTCCTGGTTTTTACTTCCACGATCACCAGTTCATCTCCGTCCCGGGCCACGATATCAATTTCATAATGACTGGCGTGCCAGTTGGTGTCGAGTATCCCGTAGCCTAGTTTCTGTAAATACAGAACGGCAAGTCTTTCTCCTTTGTTCCCGGTCTCTGTATGAAGAGCCATAAGAAGTAATTTATTCCTGTTAAGTTAAAGGAATGATTGAAAAGAACAAAAGGTTTTTTCAAATTTATAATGTAGCCGATCATAAAAAATCAGGGAATCATCCTGAATGAAACCTGATCTCCGCGCATGCCGAGTGAATAATCTGCCCCCAGTACCAAGGGAAGATTGGTATCATCGTGCCCTGACGGAAGGCCAAAACAAACCGGATAAGCATATTCCTCTACCGTATTCAGAATGATCTCTTCGACCGTCTGCCCGAAAGGCGATTCATTATCCCTGGTCTCCGTGAATCCGCCTACGACCAGTGCGCTCAGGTTTTTAAGTTTTCCTGCAAGCTTCAGGCTTTGCATCATTCGGTCGATATTATACAGGTATTCTGAAGTGTCTTCGATGAACAGGATCTTTCCGTCTGTTTCCGGTTCCAGTGGCGTGCCCATCACACAATACAAAAGCGAAAGATTGCCCCCGATAAGTTGTCCGATGGCATTTCCGGTTCTGTTTTGCTCGTGTGCCGGGATGACATTCCCGGTTTTTCCCCTTTTCAGGAAGTTCATCAGCTCCAGAAAGCTTCGGCTGGGTTGCCCGTCCTTCAGGTAATAACCCGGCATGGCTCCATGTATGCTGCAGTAGCCTGCCTTTTGAAGGCTGGCGTGCAGCACGGTGATATCACTGAAACCTACCAGCCATTTTGGATGTTCGAAAAAGCGGCTGAAATTGATTTTTCCGGCAATGCGGACGGTGCCGTAGCCGCCGCGTGAGCATATCACGGCTTTGCATAGCGGGTCATCGAATGCCTGCTGCAGATCGGCCAGCCGCTGTTTGTCTGTGCCGGCAAACTGAAATTGGCGTTCGAAAACATGATCCCCCGGAATGACTTCGAATCCTTGTTGCCTTAACAGATCAAGAGCAGGCAGAACTTTTTCTTCCTTTATAAAGCCTGCCGGAGATACAATCCGGATCCGGTCTCCGGCTTTCAGATAGTGGGGTTTGATCATGATGTTTTTACCTTATTTAAAGGATGATCAGTAATGAAGAACCCCTCTTTCGGAGGGGCTGCTTTTACTTCTTTATATAAATCCACGCACCTGAGTCGGGCGATTTGGATGAGTATTCCCTTTGAGCTTCCTGGGCTTCATCCATCGTCGCACAGCTTTCGATGGCAATGTAATGCAGTCCTTTAATAATACCCAGATCGACTGCCGGATAACCCTCATTTTTTAGCATTGTCAGGAGGCTGATAGCATTTTCTTCACTTTTAAAACTACCCCCAATAATGAAATAGGCATGATCGGCTACAGGATCTTTTGCTGCTTCAGCCTGGGTGGTTTCCGGTTTAGCCATCATTCCCGCACTGGACACAGGCGTGCTGGAAGTCATCATCTCAGTAATGCTCCCAAGACTGGATTCCTGCAGGTATTGCTTGTAATTTTTTAACGGAGTAATAGCCAGTAACAAAAGTAAGGGCACAGCTACCATTACTTTCTGCAACGTTCTTTTGTGAAAAATAACCTGGGCTGCATCTATTTTTGCCTGCGGAACGGGTTTTTTTACCTGTTTCCGCGCCGAAAGCGTTTCATAATTAAACGAGATCAGGCCAAAGGCATCCGGATTAAGGTTTCCGGTTATTTTCGGCGTAAAAATAAGATTTTCATGATCGTCGTACCGGAGCGTACCGATTTCGGGTATGCCAATCTCTTCTCCGTCGGTCAGCCTGTAATTCATCTCTTCTACGAGCAGATTCACTTTACGGCTGGCAATAAAGTAATTAATTCCTTCTTTGTCAGCCACATAGTTCATAAAGAGACCATCGTTAAAATTCAGCTTTTTGTTAAAGCTTACCGTTTTTGCGGGAGGAGTAAAACGTGAAGCATACAGACCTGCAGGCTGATAGCTGCTCACAAATCCTCCAAAACCGGGAATGATCACACAATCATTCAGCAATAATAATTCTTTAATAAATGCCAGTAATTCCACAATGAAAGAATTTTAATTCAAAGTTAAGGAAAAAATAGCAGGCTGACAAACCTAAAGTTTTCAACAGGGATGATTGTTTTTTTCATTTTTCTCCTAACATACACGGAATGAAGAGACGGATACCATGTTAAATTCGTATTTTTGCAGAAAATTTATTCACACCCATGTCAAAAAAAATTCTCGTCACCGGAGGGACCGGGTATATAGGTTCCCATACAACTGTCGAGCTGCAGGAAGCAGGTTATGAAGTGATTATTGTGGATGACCTTTCCAATTCCGGCATTGAAGTGCTTGACAATATTGAAAAAATTACAGGGATTAAGCCGGAATTTGAGCAGTTCAATCTGGCTGACAGGGTCCAAACAGATGATTTTTTCAGTCGCCACCGGGACATCGCTGCCATCATTCATTTTGCTGCGTCGAAAGCGGTAGGAGAATCAGTTCAGATTCCCTTGCATTACTATCGGAATAACCTGGTATCACTGATCAATATTCTCGAGTGCCAGTTAAAGTATAAGGTCCCGAACATCGTGTTTTCTTCTTCCTGCACAGTTTATGGCCAGCCTGAGAAACTTCCGGTAACCGAGCAGACCCCGCGTCAGGATGCCGAGTCGCCTTACGGCAATACCAAGCGGGTAAATGAAGACATCCTGCACGATACCATTCGTGCTTACCCCGAGCTACGGGGAATTGCCTTAAGGTATTTTAACCCGATCGGTGCTCATCCTTCAGCTCTTATTGGAGAACTGCCCCTGGGAGTTCCGCAGAATTTGGTACCGTTTATTACCCAGACTGCAGCGGGATTGCGCAATGAACTGAAGGTTTTTGGTGATGATTATCGTACTTCTGACGGTTCGGCTGTGCGTGATTATATTAATGTAGTCGATTTGGCCAAAGCGCACGTGATCGCCATTGCCCGTTTGCTCGAGGGAAAGAACAAATCGGGATTCGAGATTTTCAATCTGGGTACGGGAAATGGCTCTTCGGTACTGGAAATTATAAAAGGTTTTGAAGAAGCCACTGGTGTGAAACTCAATTACCGGATTGTTGACCGCAGGGCAGGTGATATCGAAAAGATCTGGGCCGATACCACTTATGCCAATGAAGAACTGGGTTGGAAAGCAACGAAGAGCCTGAAGGAAACCCTGCTTTCTTCGTGGAACTGGGAAAAAAAGATCCGGGGGTTAAAATAAATGAAAGGTAAAATCCCAAACGGCAAATCAGGAAGAGAGAAGCAGCCGCGGCTGGCAAGCTTCATTGTGAAGGAACCTGAAGAACTGATGAAGTTCCTGATTGCACAGTTGCCCCATAAAAACCGCAACAATATTAAAACAATGCTGAAAAAGCGGGAAGTATTGGTTGCAGGCAGAGCCATCACGCAATTTAATCATATGCTGAAGCTGGGACAAAAGGTGGAGATCAGCACTTCCCCAGCTCCCAGGGCCTCAGAGATGCGGGGTATTAATGTGGTTTATGAAGACAGCGACCTCATCGTGATCAATAAAAATGCCGGCTTGCTTTCGATGGCAACTGACAGGGAAAAGCGAAATACGGTTTACAGCATGCTGAGCAGCTATGTAAAAGATGAGAATAAGGACAACAAAATTTATATTGTTCACCGGCTCGACCGGGAGACTTCAGGATTGATGATGTTTGCAAAGAACCAGGAGATGCAGGAGCTTCTTCAGGAATCGTGGAAGCGAACGGTGATGGAAAGAAGTTACCTGGCTGTCATTGATGGCCAGCTCGATCCGCCTGAAGGCACTGTTTCATCTTACCTTTTCGAAAGCTCCGTCTTTATTGTTTATTCCAGCCAGAACCCCGAAAAGGGGGAAAAAGCAATTACTCATTACAAAACCATTAAAAGCAATGAACTGTATTCATTGCTGAAGATCAACCTGGAAACGGGAAAGAAGAATCAGATCAGGGTTCACTTGCAGGATCTGGAGCATCCTATTGTAGGAGATAAAAAGTATGGATCGACGTCAAATCCAATAGGTAGACTGGGATTACATGCCTGGGTATTGGCGTTTACACATCCGCGTACCCATGAAAAGTTACGTTTTGAGACTTCCATACCAGGCAGCTTTCTGAAATTATTCTAAGTTTTCTCTACCTAAACCTTTCTTTAACAGCCATTTTTATAAACGTGAAATTTTAAAGAAAATATGAAAACAATCCTGATCACCGGTGGTGCCGGATTTATCGGCTCTCATGTCGTCCGGCTATTCGTTAATAAATATCCTGAGTATAAGATTGTCAACCTGGACAAGCTGACTTACGCCGGTAATCTGGCAAACCTGAAGGATGTTGAAGACCGGCCCAACTACGAGTTTATAAAGAGCGACATTGTTGATGCGGGGGCGATGGTGAAATTATTTCAGGAAAGACAATTCGACGGGGTCATTCATCTTGCGGCCGAATCGCATGTAGACCGTTCCATTTCCAATCCGATGGAGTTTGTGATGACCAACGTGATCGGTACGGTAAACCTGCTGAATGCGGCGCGCAGTATCTGGAACGACAAACCTGAAGGGAAACGGTTTTACCATATCTCGACCGATGAGGTTTACGGGGCATTGAAGATGGGAGATGAGATGTTCACAGAAGCAACGAGGTATGACCCGCACAGCCCATATTCTGCCTCAAAAGCCAGTTCCGATCATTTTGTAAGAGCTTATCACGATACTTTCGGGTTGCCTGCAGTTGTTTCGAATTGTTCAAATAATTACGGTTCCTTTCAGTTCCCTGAAAAACTGATCCCGCTGTTTATCAACAATATAAGGAACAATAAACCGCTTCCTGTATACGGGAAAGGTGAGAATATAAGAGATTGGCTGTGGGTGGATGATCATGCACGGGCTATTGATGTGATCTTTCATCAGGGGAAAAATGGGGAGACTTACAATATCGGCGGACACAACGAGTGGAAAAATATTGATCTGATCAGGGTCATGTGCCGGATCATGGACCGGAAGCTGGGCAGAACAGAAGGAACTTCAGAGAAACTGATCACCTATGTAAAGGACAGGGCAGGACATGATTTGCGTTACGCGATCGATTCGACCAAATTACAAAAAGAATTAGGATGGGTGCCCAGCCTTCAGTTTGAGGAAGGAATTGAAAAGACAATCGACTGGTATCTGGGCAATGAAGAATGGCTGCAGAATGTGACCAGCGGCGACTATCAGAAATATTACGAACAGCAATACCAGAAACGGTAGCGCGGAAACCGGAGAAGCCGGACCGGAGCTTTTCCGGTTTTCTGTTTTCCGGTCTCCGCATGTAACATTTAACCTTAAAAAACTATGTTTTCAGGAATTATTGAAGAATACGGAGTGGTGGAAGCCATTGAAAAAGAGCAGGAAAATTATCATTTCACAATTTCCTGTTCGTTTGTGAGTGAACTGAAAGTGGACCAAAGCCTGTCACACAACGGCGTTTGCCTGACGGTAGTGAAAATCGATGAAAAGGCTAAAACATATGTGGTCACGGCCATTAAGGAAACCATTAAGAAAACCAACCTTGGTCAGCTTAAAATTGGGTCAAAAGTGAACCTTGAACGCAGTATGATTATGAATGGACGGCTGGATGGACATATTGTTCAAGGTCATGTCGATCAGACAGCTACATGTGCAAGAATAGAAGAGGCTGAGGGAAGCTGGTACTATACCTTTAAGTATGACTTTGACAAAAAGAAGGCAAAGCAGGGTTACATGACAGTTGAAAAAGGCTCGGTAACTGTGAACGGGGTAAGCCTCACTGTCGTCAACTCGAAAAAGAAGTCCTTCCAGGTAGCGATTATTCCCTATACTTACGAGCATACCAACTTTCATACCTTTGTGGAGGGAACAATCGTTAATATTGAATTTGACATTATTGGGAAATACCTGAGCCAGCTATCTCGATTTTAGAAAAATCGATACTGACAAAAGATGCTATCCAAGTAGATTGGAATTCAGGGAGTAAGGAGTTTGGAAGAAAGATATAATTTCCTCTGAACTCTTTATTTTTAATAGTGATCAGATGAATCAGGGATTTACAGACGTTTTAAATTTTTGAAATTCTTTCACAAAAAGATTTTTACCTTTAGCCCTCCAACTTTTCATCTATGGATCCAGGTCAAATGCTGATCGAAGATATCCAACAAGGCAACAGTGGTGCCTTTAAGCAGTTTTTTGAAGGGTTTTACCCTTCTGCCTGTGTTTTTGCGAGAAAATACCTGCGGGATTCAGATTTGGCAGAGGACGCTGCTCAGGATGCATTCATCGAATTCTGGAAAAGAAAAGATCAGTTTAATGATTTCAAAGCAGTAAAAGGGTTTCTTTATACCGTTACCCGCAATAATTGTCTCAATCAGATCAGGATCAGGAACCTGCATGAGGAAATCCTCAGGAAAGAACTTACGACGGACAGTTTTTTCAATGAACTGATACAGGAAGAGGAAACATACAGAATCATTTATCAGGCCGTAAATGGTTTGGCAAATCAAAGCAGAAAGATCATTTTGCTGAGTTTGAAAGGATACAAAAATCCTGAAATTGCTGAGGAACTCGACATCTCTCTGAATACGGTGAAAACATTGAAAAAAAATGCATACAAGGAATTGAGGAATAAACTGAAAGGGCATGTATTTACACTCTTTCTGTTAAACCAGATACTGCCATGAGATTTTAACCTTTGTTCAGACTGTTTTCTAAAACTTTTCAAAGACAGAATTCCGGGAGATTCCATTGAAACTTTCTGTTAAGTTCCCTTTTTCGGATAAAAAAAATTTTCCGGTCATTCACCCTGTTTTTATTCTTGTTTGTTTCGCCATTAAATGCAAAAGTTTTACATGGATAAATTGAATCCACTATTTGAAAATTCCGAGCTGATTGCAAAAAAGATCACAGGGAAGTTGAACGGGGAAGAGTCTGACCGTTTCGATCAGTGGTTGAATAGCGCGGAGCAAAATCGGACTTTTTTCAAAAAGATACAGGATAAGGACAACTTCTTTAGCCGGAATGAACAATTCGAGAACGTGAATACAAAAAGGGCATGGAAGAAATTTACTGAAGCAGTAGCAACTGAAAGAAAGAAAAAACGATCACTTGTTTTTTTGAAATATGCAGCGGCAATTCTTTTTCCTCTTTTAATTGGCACAATCGTGTATTGGTTGATATATGAACACCCAGGTAGAGATTATATGCAAACGTCAGAAATCCTTCCCGGAACAAAGAGTGCTTTTCTTATTTTGAGCAGTGGTCAAAAAATTGATCTGGGTAAAGAGGAAGCAGAGGCCATGAAAGAAGCTGACGGAACAATCATTGAAATGAATAACGACGAATTGAACTATAACAGGCAACAAGGAAAAGCACCAAGAGAAATTTTGTTGGACGAGTTAGTGGTTCCGCGTGGGGGAGAGTACAGCCTTGTCCTCTCTGATGGAACAAAGGTTTTTTTAAATTCGATGAGCAGGTTGGTCTTTCCGGTCAGATTCTCGGGAAATAGACGGGAAGTTACACTGGAGGGAGAAGGCTATTTCGAGGTTAAAAAAAATGAGGAGCATCCTTTTATTGTACAAGTTAATGAAATGCAAATTCAGGTTTTGGGAACATCATTTAACGTGAAAGCTTATCAGGATGAACAGAACGTTTATACTACACTGGTTGAAGGCAGTGTCAGGATCAATACCGGAGAAGGTCAGTTAAACCCGGAATATACCCTGGAACCTGATCAGCAGGCTGTTTTTGATAAAAGGAATGCAACTGTATCGGTGCAGAATGTGGATGCTGCCCAATACATGCAATGGACGACAGGCAGGTATATTTTTGCAGATCAGCCTTTGGATGAAATTATGAAAACCCTTTCACGATGGTACGATTTCACCTTTCGGTACAGTGATGAGTCACTAAAGGAAATGCGCTTCGAGGGTGGATTAAACAAGTATGAAAGTATCGAACCAGTATTGGATATCATCACCAGGACCGGTAAGGTAAAAGTTTCGATTAATGGAAAGGAGGTCTTGTTTTTAAAACAATAAAAAAGCAGAAGATGCTGCTAACATCTCCTGCTTAAAGCATTTCTGGTTGTACAGAAATTAATAATTAAACTTAAATGTAAATTTATGAAAAAAAAACGATGTGATGTTTTTCCTTTTAGGAAAAGCATCCTTAAAATCATTCGTGTAATGAAATTGGTTAGTTTTCTTTTATTGGCCTTTTTTTTTCAGGTATCGGCCAATATTTATTCGCAAACGGCGCACATTAAGCTCTCCTTACAGAATATTTCTCTCAGCGAGGCGCTTAAAGAAATCCAAAAACAAACGGAGTTTACATTTTTCTATAGTGTGGAAGATATCCGGGAGGTAAGAGTACCTAAGATTGAGTTTGAAAAAGCAACACTGGAGGAGGCTCTTGATGTGTGTCTTCGTGGAACTAATCTTTCCTATGAGATTGCCCATCAAGGTGTAGTTATTAAAAAAAGAGAGAAGCCTGACAGGGAATTTACCAAGGCGGAAGAATTCACAGAACAAAAAAATTTGGTTAAAGGTGTGGTATCAGATAGTGAAGGACATCCATTGCCCGGGGTTACGATTACGATCGTCGGAACTACCCGAGGGGTGATCACGGATACGGATGGTTCCTATACCATTGAAGCTAACCCCAGTGAGAAACTGGTTTTCTCTTTCATTGGCATGGAAAGCCAGATTATTGACGTTGGAAATCAGAAAGTGATCAACGTTCGACTGAAAGAGAAGACAGAAGAACTGGAGGATGTTACGGTTGTTGCATTCGGAAAACAAAAAAAGGAGAGTGTTGTTGCATCGATAACAACTGTAAAACCTGCTGAGCTGAAGGTGCCAAGCAGTAACCTGACAACAGCTTTGGCAGGTAGGGTAGCCGGAATGATTTCTTATCAGCGGAGCGGTGAACCGGGACAGGATAATGCTGACTTTTTTATCCGTGGGGTAACGACATTTGGGTACAAAGTAGATCCGTTAATTTTAATTGATAATGTGGAAGTAACTACGACCGAACTGTCCAGGATGCAACCGGATGATATTGCCAGTTTCAGTATAATGAAAGATGCGACAGCGACTGCCTTGTATGGTGCACGTGGAGCCAATGGCGTCATCCTGGTCACCACAAAATCAGGAGTCGAGGGAAAGGCCAAAATCAGTCTTCGGATTGAAAATTCCGTTTCCATGCCGACCAGGGATGTTGAATTGGCTGATCCGATCACTTATATGAAGTTGCATAATGAGGCCGTGTTAACCAGGGATCCTTTGGGCCTGTTGCCTTATTCTCAGAAAAAGATTGATAACACGATTGCCGGAACAAATCCGTATGCGTATCCGGCTACTGACTGGAAAAATGAGCTTTTCAAAGATTTTACCATGAATCAGCGGGTAAATCTGAATATTTCAGGTGGTGGTCGTGTAGCCCGTTATTTTGTTGCGGGTTCCATTAATAAAGATAACGGCATGCTGAAAGTAGATGGCAGGAATAACTTCAATAACAATATTAATCTGACCAAATATACACTTCGGTCAAACGTAAATGTAAACCTGTCTGAATCTACAGAGCTTGTGATCAGGATGAACGGAAACTTTGACGATTACACGGGACCTATTCATGGCGGAACCGGGATGTATAACATGGTGATGCGAACCAACCCGGCCTTGTTCCCGGCTTATTACCCTGCTGAAGTCAATCCTGCTGTTCAGCATATCATGTTTGGTAATTTTGAAGAGGGGAATTATATCAATCCATATGCTGAATTGGTAAAAGGATATAAGGATTATTCCAGATCGGTTATGCTTGCTCAACTGGAATTGAATCAGGAACTTTCCTTTCTTATCAAAGGATTGAATTTCAGAACACTAATGAATACAAGCAGATCCTCTTATTTTGATGTAACACGGGCATACTCTCCATTTTATTACACGGTATCCTCTTACGATAAAAAAGAGGATGAGTACGAATTATCGCTGATTAATGAAGATTCCGGAACTGAGTATCTTGGCTACAGCGAGGGCGGGAAAGATGTTAGTTCTATATTTTATCTTGAAGCAGCATTGAGTTACAACAGGACATTTCGTGAAAAACATGGTGTGAGCGCCATGATGGTTTACACCATGCGGCAGAAACTGGCTGCTAATGCCGGAAGTCTTGAATTATCATTGCCGTCCCGTAATTTAGGTGTTTCCGGAAGGACAACCTATTCGTATGACAGTCGTTATTTTATTGAGTTCAATTTCGGGTACAACGGTTCAGAACGGTTTGACAAGACACACCGGTTTGGATTCTTCCCGTCTGCCGGACTGGCCTGGAGTATTTCCAATGAAGAATTTTGGAAGCCATTTAAAAATGTAGTGAATAACTTACGTATTAGGACCACATACGGTTTGGTGGGTAATGATGCCATTGGAAGTGACAGCGACAGGTTCTTTTATTTATCGAGCGTTAACATGAATGCTGATGGATCCGTTTTTGGAACGGATAATGGATATTCCAGGTCGGGAGTTGCTATAGACCGATATGCCAACAACGATATTACCTGGGAAACTTCAGAAAAAACAAATATTGCTGTTGAAGTCGGATTATTCAATAAGTTACAGATACAAGCTGAATATTTCAAAGAAAATCGCAGGAATATTTTAATGACCCGTTCTTCAATCCCCGCATCGATGGGACTTTCTTCCGCTATTATGGCTAATGTAGGGGAGGCTTCCGGTGAAGGAGTGGATATATCGGTCGATTATTCCCAATACTTTGGATCTCATGTATGGGTACAGGGACGAGGCAACTTTACTTATGCCACTAACAAATACGAAGTGTATGAGGAACCGGAATATCGGGAATGGTGGCGTTCGAGGGTAGGCCATTCCATTCAGCAGGAGTGGGGTTATATCGCAGAGCGATTGTTCGTTGATGAAAATGAAGTTGCCAATTCGCCGGTTCAGTTCGGTGATTATATGGCCGGTGATATCAAATACCGCGATGTAAACCGGGACGGGAAGATATCAGAAGCCGATAAGGTCCCTATTGGGTATCCAACCATCCCTGAAATCTCTTATGGTTTTGGTTTTTCTGCAGGATATAAAAACTGGGATATCAGTGCCTTTTTTCAGGGTGTTGCAAGAGAATCTTTCCGCATTAGCGTTTCTGCTACAGCGCCGTTTATCGATAATGACGGAGACGGCACTGTTTTGTCCCAAAATCAATTGCTGAAGGCGTATGCGGATGATCATTGGTCGGAAGATAACCGAAATTTGTACGCTTTATGGCCTCGTCTTAGTGCTGCTCCAGTAACGAACAATACACAGGTCAGTACCTGGTTTCAGCAGAATGGGTCCTTCCTTCGTCTGAAACAATTGGAAATCGGTTATTCTTTTCCCGAATTTGCCCAAAAAATGCATATGGCAAATCTTCGCTTATATGTGAACGGTACAAATCTGTTTTTGCTAAGTAAATTCAAATTATGGGATGTTGAAATGGCCTCAAACGGCTTGGGATATCCTCTTCAAAGGGTATTTAACCTGGGAGTACATGTGTCATTTTAAAATACAATTATTATGAAAAATATAAAATATTCTATTTCCCTTGTGTTATTGATCATTATGCTGTCAGGCTGTGATTACCTGGATGTTGTTCCGGATAATGTGGCTACAATCGATAATGCATTTACGATGAGAAGTACAGCGGAAAAGTACTTGTTTACTTGTTATCGTTATCTCCCATCTCATGGAAATGCTGCTTATGATCCGGCTGTCGCGGGAGGAGATGAATACTGGTTTTTATTTCCGTATATCAAGACGACCTCTTGGAATGCTTCCGTTTCGATTGCACAAGGACTTCAAAATTCTGTAAGCCCGTATTTGAACTATTGGAGCAATACCTATGGTGGCAGTAACCCGTTTAAAGGAATAAGGGATTGCAATATTTTCCTTGAGAATATAGATAAGGTACCGGATATCACAAATGACGAGAAGATCAGGTGGATTGCGGAAGTAAAATTTCTGAAGGCCTATTATCATTTCTGGTTATTCCGGATGTATGGTGCCATTCCGGTTATCAGAGAGAATCTGCCCATATCGGCTGGAGTAGAAGATGTTAAGGCTTTCAGGGAGCCGGTTGATGATTGTATTGATTATATCATTCAATTACTTGACCAGGCAGCTGCGGATCTTCCTTTACAGATTGATCTTGAGGCAACAGAACTGGGAAGAATTACCAAGCCGGCTTGCCTATCGGTTAAGGCATTGGTATTGGTGACAGCGGCCAGTCCTCTGTTTAACGGGAATCCGGATTATGCCGGGATTAGCAATGAAGATGGTGTGCCCTTGTTCAATAGTACGGTTCAACCGGAGAAGTGGATAAAAGCAGCTGAGGCATGCAGTACGGCAGTTGCACTTTGTGAAGAACTGGGATATAAACTATATAATTACACGGATGCTTCTTTACAGCAATATTCGCTTTCGGATTCAACAAAAACTCTGGTTGCTATCCGGAATAGTGTCTCTGTAAAATGGAACGGCGAGATTATCTGGGCCAATACCAACAGCATGTCGAACAGTGCTCAGCAAAATGCTACACCTCCCGGGATTATCGCGGGCAAATACCCTGAAACAACAGGGAATACAAGTACACTGGGAAAATATTCTCCTCCGATCAAAATAGCGGAAATGTATTATTCATCTAACGGCCTGCCCTTATCGGAAGATAAGTCTTATAACTATGCCGGAAGGTATAACTTACGGGAAGTGACAGAGGAATACAAGTACTATATGCAACCCGGGTACACAACAGTAGGCCTTCACTTTGACAGGGAGCCACGTTTCTATGCCAGTTTGGCTTTTGACGGAGGTTTGTGGTATGGACAAGGGAGCCTGAATGATAAGGATCAGTATTTGATCCAGTGCCGGGCAGGGCAATTACAGGTAGCCGCAACAACTGCCAGAACAGGAGTAACAGGATACTGGCCAAAAAAACTGGTAAATTATGAGAGTGTGGTTTCAACAACCGGAACCTCTGGATATACGATAAAAACATATCCCTGGCCGATCATTCGTTTAGCCGATCTTTACCTGTTATATGCCGAAGCGCTGAATGAAGCTTATGGACCTTCGGGCTCCGGGGATGCTGATGGCTCTCCTTATACCTGGATCAATAAAGTCAGGGAAAGAGCAGGAATACCTTCTGTTGAGGAAGCATGGGAAAACTTTGCCGTGCATAAATCGTATTATCAGCAACAATCAACCCTCCGGGAAATTATTCAGCAGGAACGTTTAATTGAACTGGCTTTTGAAGGTCATCGTTTTTGGGATCTGAGGAGATGGAAAACAGCTCATCTGGAATTAAATAATCCGATTGCAGGATGGGATTACGATCAAAGTGCACCGGAGTATTATTATCGAAAACGGGTATTATTCTCGCAGACATTCATGACTCGCGATTATCTCTGGCCCATACCGGATGACGAATTGTTGATCAATCGCAATTTGGTTCAGAATTATGGTTATTAATGTTTTAATGTCTAATTATGAAAATTTTCCACAAATGAGAATACATAACTTCTTTTTATTGATTTCATTCCTGCTGTTGTTTATCGCATTTGGATGTGAAGAAGATAATCATGCTCCCATCAATCAGGAAGGAGAGGTTCCATCACAGATCTCAGACCTGGTTGTAGAATCGTTGCCTGGCTCGGCAAAAATCAGCTATAAATTGCCTTTTGACAACAACTTATTGTATGTAAAAGCCAGATATGAGATCAGGCCGGGAGTTCCCCGGGAGATAAAATCATCTTTTTATGCAAATAGCCTGATTGTTGATGGATTTGGCGATACCACAACGTACAAGGTTGATATAGTTACTGTAGGCCGGAATACCCTGGAATCGGAACCTGTGGTTGTAACCGTAAAGCCACAAAGATCCCCTATCTATGAAGTGCATGAATCGATCATGAATACCGTTAAGGAAACGTTTGGGGGAATAAAATTCAATATAGAGAACTCTACTGAAGCTGATGTCCGGATCTATGTCACAACCATCGATTCACTTGGGGAATGGATTGATGCCGAGACTTTTTATACATCAACAGCTTCAGGAGAGTTCAGCGTGCGTGGTTATGATTCCATCAGCCGGCCATTTGGCATTTATGTAAAAGACCGGTGGGATAATACCAGTGATACTTTTGAGGATATCTATCATCCGTGGTTTGAACAAAAATTGGATAAAAGCAAATTCAGCCAGGTCGATTTACCAACCGATCAGAATAAGGCCCATATGACTGGTCGAACAATGAACAAAATCTGGGATGAGGATTACAGTAATAGTGATTTTGTTACTACTGTAGGATATGGCATTCCGCAATGGTTTACTTTCGATTTGGGGGTAAAGGCCAATTTATCGAGAATTGTAGTGTATAATCGGTCCAGTGGGGCGACTTACATCTATAATGCAGGATCGATTAAAGAGTGGGAGATATTCGGGTCAATGAACCCAAACTCCGATGGTAGCTGGGATGAAAGCTGGACGCCTATGCGTAATCAGCCTTGTGTCTCTTTTAAACCTTCAGGATTGCCTCTGGGAGAGTATAACAATGAAGATATTCAACGTCAGATTGATGGGGAGGAATTTGAATTTGACGCGGTGGATGTGCCGGTTCGCTATCTGCGCTGGAAAACGAATGCTGCCTGGGGAGGAAGTTCAATCGGACATATCAATCTTGTTGAGATTACGATTTATGGCAGTGTCATCGAAGAATATAAATGAATAAAACAAAGGGGAAATGAATAATCAATTGAGCTATAAAAATAAAAATGAGTTATTGCGACCGATGTTTCGTCTGATGATCATTTGTATAGTCGTGTGTGGTTTTTATTCTTGCGATGAAATGACCGACAATTATCAACAATTCATGGAAGGCGGAGAAATCTTCTATCCGGGAAAGGCCGATTCAATACATGTTTATTCAGGTAAATACAGGATTGGATTGTCATGGCTGATTATGTCCGATCCATCGGTGATTTCGGCAAGAGTTTATTGGAATAACAGTAAAGATTCGACAATCGTGCCTATCATACGTACAACAGGAATTGATACTGTCAATATCATTTTAGACAATATGCTGGAGCAGTCATATACCTTTGATATTGTTACATTGGATAATATGGGCAATCGTTCAGTAAAAGCTGAAGTTATTGGTTCTGTTTATGGCAATAAATACCGAAGCACTTTGCTGAATCGGGCTATAAAAACTTTCAGTTATTCAGAGGATGAAGGTGTAAACATAAAATGGGAGAATGCAGATGAAGGAACAGTTTCAGAGGAAATCATCTATGAAGACAAAGAAGGGGAAACCCATACTGTAAACTTTGAAGCAAGTCTTGACAGTATCTGGCTAAGGAACTATAAAGCTTCCCAGGGATTTGTCCGGCTTTCGACAGTCTTTATTCCTGATTCCATGGCGATCGATACATTTAAAACGGCCTATGAACAGATCGCTTTGGAAATCAAAAAAGAGGAAAAAGAAGTTGATAAATCTGCATTTAGCTTATATTCACTTCCGGGCGATTATTCTGAACCCAATGCAACAGCCAGTACGGTCAATAATATATGGAAGAATGGGAATACCATCGTGGATGGCAATAGCACTTATCTTTCCAAAGTCAATGGGCATTCAATGCCTCAATGGTTTACAATTGATCTTGGAGCTGAATTTGAGCTTACAAGAATGAAACTGTTCCAAAGGGGAAATGGTGAAGGAGGAGCAACCCGGTTGTATGCCGGCGGCAATTTGAGGGAATTCGAAATCTGGGGTTCATCGAATCCGGATCCGAATCATAATCCGGATGAACACAACGGTGAATTTGGCGACAGTTGGGTACTCTTGCAAACATGTATGGTTGACAGGCCTTCAGGAAACATAGTCGCGTCAGGCGCTACCCGAAGTGATAATACCACTGAAGACATCGCAGCAGCTTCGGCAGGACATGAGTTCAGTATTCAAAGCGCAGAAAAAATCCGCTATATCCGCATTAAGGCCACCTGCAACTGGGATTCAGCAAACAGGGCATTTGTGAATATCGCTTCTGTTGCTTTTTGGGCCATGCAATATTGAATATTGTGTTCCTGTGAATATCGCGAACGTTCATCAAAGAGTAGAAAATATGAAAGGATTTGGTGATTATATGGTCGCCAAATCCTGTTACCCATTTTTTAAAATTAAATTATGAAGAATAGAATTGTTTTATTCGTACTGTGTATTTTGGTTTCCCCTGGATTTGTATATGCATCTAGCAATAAGGTATTTGGCAAGAAATACATAAAATCGGTGGTAACGAAGGTCACCGACTGGCAACTGAAAAATCCGAAACATAACCCGCGGGACTGGACCAATGGGGCTTTTTATGCCGGTGTATATGCAGCCTGGGAAACCACGAAATCAAAAACCATCTACCAGGCCATGATGGATATAGGGAATACGCAGCAGTGGCAGCCGCACAAGTGGTGGTATAACGCTGATGATGTGGCCATTTTTCAGACGTATATTTATCTTTACAAGCAAGAGAAACATCAAGAAAT
>Ga0074195_1002523_pt1 | contig 20141 bp, 16 predicted proteins | sample EPASupsiteHSE623_FD_64525 | JGI IMG/M metagenome (GOLD analysis project Ga0074195, IMG submission 64525) | Bioremediated contaminated groundwater from EPA Superfund site, New Mexico - Sample HSE6-23 | ecosystem: Environmental > Aquatic > Deep subsurface > Groundwater > Contaminated ...
AAATATTTTGGGTCTTTTACAAAATCGCAAATTACAGAGTTTGATTCTAAATATTTGTGTCCAAAAAAGTTAATAAATTGTTCATTATAATAATCTTCATCCATAGAAATAGCTCTATTTAAAGCAAAAATTATATTATCTTCTGGATTTTTTTCTATTTTTCTGATTTTTTTCATAGTTGCTATTGCATTTTTTCCATCAAGTTCACCATCACCTAAAGGAATAATCCACTTAACATTTCCAAAAGAACCAACTTTTTTAATCTCATCAAGAACTAAAGATGAAGTTTTATTTCCACCAACATCAACGATAACTTCGTGATTATCATCCATTAAGATTAGTTCATCTAGTTCACTTAATCTATTTGTTCCTAACATTTTTTTGTTTACAATTTCAGTTCTCGTAAATGATTTAGAATCGTTATTTTCATCATCTATTTCAATATATGTAATTTTTTTGCCATGTTTTTTATATAAATATGGAGCTATAACTTGCATAGCAACTGTAGATTTACCTACGCCACCTTTTGTTTGTGGAATTATAATCATCAATTAAACCTTTGGATTTTGTAATTATATAGTTGATTTATTCTATCGTAATTTTTATTAATTCCGTATAGTTTAAATGTCAATCAATATAGGCTTCAGTGATAAATAACTTAGGATTATTGCAATATTTCTTTATTTTAAAAGCACTTGATGCTTTTCCATCATCTATGTCAATAACCAACATTTGCAAAACAGATTTACATGAATTTGGAACTTCAAAATGTCCACCAAGTCCTGTTGTTACCTTTTGAATTGGAATTTTGCTCTCCATTCCTATTACATTGTCTCTACAACCAGTTAAGCCAATATCTGTTAAATATGCTGTGTTTTCAAATATTTGTAAATCATCTGTTCCCACATGAGTGTGAGTTCCACAAATCGCACTTACTTGACTTTTGAACATCATTAACATTATTCTTTTTTCACTTGTAGCTTCTGCATGAAAATCCATAAAAATATTTTTAATTCCCTCTTCATGGAGTTTTGAAACTAATTTTTTTGCCCAATTAAAAGGATTTTCAACCGTTGGCATTCCGTAAATTCCCATTAGATTTATAACTGCTAATTTTTCAATTCCATTTTGAGTTTCAATATCACAAATTTTAACTCCACTTCCAACAAGTCCTTCAGGGTAATTATCAGGTCTTAAAACATTTGAAGTTTCTAATAAAACCATCATATCTTTTTTCTTATCGAAGCTGTGGTTTCCACCTGTTATTAAGTCAATTCCACTTTTTAAAAGCTCTTTTGCCCCTTCAATTGTTAATCCAAAACCATGACTTGCATTTTCACCATTTGCAATTACAAAATCAATTTCATACTCTTTTTTAATTTTTGTTAAATTTTCTTTTATTATTTTTCTTCCTGGACGACCTACAATATCGCCAATAAAGCCTATTCTCATCTATCTTCTTTAGTAAAAATTTTTCTAATTGTATTTAAATAACCTTTCATTATTCTTCACACTTTTTTAATCTAATCTCAAACACAGCACCTAAATCTTCATTAAAGGCTTGTATAATTCCATCTTGTTCATCTACAATTTTTTTAGCAATATTTAATCCAACACCCATTCCACTATGCTCTTTTGATGAAATAAATGGTTCAAAAATATCTTTTATAATCTCTTTTTTTATCCCACCCGCACTATCTTTAAAAGATATAATTACTTCATCATTTTTTTCAAAAATATTTATATATAAAAATCTATTTTCATAATCTTCTATTTTTATTAATTCATCTAAAGCATTATTTATAACAATAATCCAAACTTGTTCTATTCTTTGTTTTTGAACTTTTGAAAAATATTCATACTCATTTTTATTTATAGAATCAATATCAAACAATTTATCATTTAAATATATCTTACAAACCTGTTTAGAACGATTGTAAGCCATTGTTAAAGATGTAATCAATGTTGCATAGATATTTGTTTTTTCTTTACTCTCTTTACTGCTTTGTGACATCTCTCTCATTGATTCGACTATATTCGCAATTCTATTAATTCCCTCTTTTATTTTTTCACTATCATGTTTCATTCTTTCTTGAATTTCACTTTGCGGTAAATCCAAAATATCATATTCCATTAACTCCAAATTACCTTTTATGTAAGTCAGAGGAGTGTTTATTTCATGGGCAATTCCAGCAGCAAGTGAGCCAATTGAAGTTAATTTTGCATTTTTGATTTGTTCTTGTTGATGTAGTTTATCTTTTTGGATACTTTTTTCTACTTCTTGATTTATTCGTAACTCAAGATTTTGATTTAACTCTTGAAGTTTTCTTTTATCTTCTAAAGAGTTAACCACAAATACAAAATGTTTTTTATCTGATAATAAACTCAAAGAGAGTTCTAAATGACTAAGATTTCCATACTTTTTCATAAAAATCTTCTCTATTTTTGAAATAGTTCCAATATCTCTTGCTTCTTTTAGAATCTTTGATAAAAGTTCTTTTGAAGATTCAGGAACAATATCAATACATTTCATTTCCAATAACTCTTCATTTTTGTACTCTAAAAACTGAGAAAAAGTTCTATTTATTTTTTTAAAATTTCCTTCTAAATCAATCAAGGCAATTCCACTATTAACATTTTCAAAAATTGCATTATATTGTTCTACTTTATTATTTATATCTAAATATAAATCTTCGATTTTTTTCTTATTTGTTGTGTCATAAGTGATAATCGTATAACCAACTATTTTTTTTAAATTATTAAAATTTGGCTCTACAAATAGGTCAACCCAAAAAGATTCTCCATCTTTTTTAACTCCTTTTATCTCTCCAACATAAGGTTTACCATCTTTTACAGATTTCCATAATTTAATATATTCTATTTTTTTTGTATCCTTATGAATTATCATTTTATAGTTATGTCCAATTAATTCACCCTTTGAAAAACCCAAAAAATAGCAAAAAGCAGAACTTATTTCCAAAATTGCATTATTAGTATTCATTCTAATAAACATAATATGTTTATCTATAATCTCTTGATTTTCATTTAACTCAATAAAACTTTTTTTAACACTTAAATCTAAATTTTTATTTTCGTCTTCCATTCTTTTATTTAGTTTTGCTATTGGTTCTGAAAAAAGAAGTGCTAAAACAATAGATAAAACTAAACCTATAACAATTATAGATTTATAATATTCTTTAAAATAATCATTATTTAACTCATGTTCAATATTTACAATAAAAATAAAATATTTATTCTCATTTAAATGAATTTTTATTGATACAAACTCATTAGTAGAATAATAATCACTCTTTTTTATATTTTCTAACTCTTTTTTATATAAATTAATTTTTTTGTCTTCATTAGAGATATTTGGGTCAACATTTTGGGCATTTATAAGAATATCATTGTTTGATAATACTAAAGTTTTTTTGTCAAAATTTACGTAAATATCTGCAAAAAAACTACTTAAATCAACTTTTAAAACCAAAAAGTTATTTTTATCTCTTAAGATAAAATTTACAATAGAGGGTTTTTCTGCATTTGAATTATCATGCCAAATTTCTTGTTCTTTTAAAGTTCTAATATTTTTATAATAAGAGTTTGAATATATATTTTGAAGTTGGTCATTTTCAACTATTTTTATATTTCCATCTTTATTTATAACCTTTATAATTTCTTGTGCATCTAAAGATACAACTTTAAATTCTAAAATATTATCGTTATTAAAAAGGATTTTTTTCAATAAATTTACAGTGTCTTCTTTATCATCCATCTCTAAAAAGTTTTTTTCACTTAATAAAAAAATCTTTTCATCGAATGATTTAATATAAGCTTTAAAACTATTTTCTTGATGTTTTAGAATATTTACAATATTCTCTTTCTCTTTTTTTTGATTATTACCATTATAGAAATTATTAAAAGCAAAAGAGGCAAAACCAAGTAATAAAATAGCAAAAACTATAAATGTGAAAAAAAGTTTTATATAAAATGGGACTCTCATCTTTTAATTATTCTCATCTTTTAATTTTATAAAATAAGTTGTATTGTAAGTTCTATTTTCAAGCCAAAAAAGACCTTTGTTTTTTTCAACAAAAAGTTTCACCAAATACAAATGACTATATTTGTTTATATTTTCATCTATTTTCTTATTTTCACCTTTTATATTATCTTCAATGCTAATTAATAAATCATCTTCTTTCATAACACTAATCATAATTCGAACTTCATCTTGATTATTTATTTTTGTTTGTTCGATACAATGTTTAATCATATTAAATATAATATTTTTCAGTTCATTAAATGGAATATTTGTATTAATTTTACTTTTTAAATCGTAGATGATTTTTATTTTATTTAATTCTAATTCTTCATGAGTTGATAAAATAGACTCTTTTATAACATCTGCTAGATTTGATTTTTCTCCTTGATTTTGCTGAAAAAGATATTTTATTTCATTTAATACTTCAGATAAATTTTTTAATTCAAACTCTGTTTGTTTGATTATTTCTAATTTATTATTAAGTGTTTCGCTATTTTTTTCATTTTTTATAATTACTTTTAAATTGTAAATCAGGGATGATATATCTAAAATAGGTTGTTTCCATTGATGTCCAAGGGAATCTAATATCTTAGACATTAATTGAACTTTTGTATTATCAATTAATGTTTGATCTTTCATTTTTATCTCATTTAATTTATTTGATAAATCCTCTTTTAAAAGTTTATTTATTTTTCCTAACTGTTTTGTATCAGTTATATTTGAGCGAATTGAAATATATCCTATTATTTTATTATCAAAATCATATTTTGGGAAAATAATTCCTTTTACCCAATAAGAGTTCCCATATCTATCTTGGTTTTTTATTTCACCTTCCCAAATCTTATTTGTTTTTAATTCACTCCAAAGTTTCTCAAAAAAGATACTTGAAATATTTGGATGTTTTAAAAGATTTACATTTCCTCCTATCAACTCTTGATGTGAATAACCGGAAATCTTACAAAATGGTTTTGAAGCATAAGTTATAATTCCTTCTAAATCTGTTTCAACTTTTATTACATGGTCATCAATTTGAGAATATAACTCTTGATATTTTTTATCTGTGATTTCTTTTTGCATTTTATAATATTTTAATTTGTATGTGAAATAAAATATTATAAAAATTGAAAGAGTGATAATTGTAAAAAGGGCATCAAAATATCTATTTATTTTCGCAATATTAGAATTTTCATTTTTACTATAAGCAACTAAATATAAACTATTATCATTTGTACTTGATTGTAAAATTGGTATAAAAATCACAGGAAAATCAACTGCATAATTTTTTGTAAGTAATGAAAATTCTTTTGATTTTTCTATATTATTAATTACTAAACTTTTTTGAGAATTTGATAAATTAAAATAAAAACTCTTAGAAAGTCTAATTTGATTAGAAACTATTTTTGTAAATAAAAATTCACTATTGTATTCTAGTTTTTTAACTAATGAATTAAAATCAAACTCAACATTTAAGACTCCTAAAAAATTTAGGTTTTCATCAAATATTGGTTTTGAAAATACTAAAAAATAATTATCATCAATTATTTTGAAACTATTCAACTCTTTTCTAGTTGAAATAACTTGATGTACAATTTTTAAACTATTTTCATCAACAAGATTATTTTCCATACTTAATATTAGTTCATTAGAAGGTGAATAAAAAGTTATGCTACTTACATCCATAGTTTTGTAAAATAAGTAGCTATCTTTTATCTGTTTGAAAATCTCTTTTTTACTACTTTCAATATTATTTGAATTAATATTTTTGAAAGTTTTAACAAGTTCTTTATTTTTTATGAACTCATTAAAATATATTAATTCTGAATCGTTTTTATATTCGTTGTAGTATTTAGAATACTCTTTATTTACAAATTTAGTATAATTATTTAAAGAGTACTCTATTTCATCTTTTTTAAACATATTTATAATAAATATTACTACAAAAAGTGAAATTAAAAAATAAAAAAAATACCTAGCACTTAGGCTTTTGTTGTACATTAATTTACGACTTTAAAACTTCTAATATTTTTTTCTCTAATGCTTGTAAAGAATCAAAGGGTTTCATAACATAATTTGTAGCACCCTCTTTATGTGATTTTAAAACTTTATCCAATGTTGAATATGCAGTCATCATAATCACTTTCTGTTCAGGATTATTTACTTTTAGTTTCTCTAAAACTTCTAATCCATTCATTTGTGGCATCATAATATCAAGTAAAACCAAATCTACATTTGTATTTCCCATTGAATTTAATGCACTAATAGGATTAGAATAAGTAGTAACTGAAAAATTTGGATTTCTAGTTAAGTATCTACTTAAAACATTTAATATTTCTGTTTCGTCATCAATTATAACAATAGAGTATTTTTCATTATTCATTTTATTTTCCCTCTTCAAATAATTTTTTAGCTGCTTCTTTCATTATCATTTCATTTTTTTCTTCTAAAATTTTATCAAGATAAATAAATACTTGTTCACTTCCATTTTCAACTAATACAATTTTATCTTCAATTAATTGTTTAGAACAAGAAACACTATGTCCAGAACACTCTTTTGCTAATAAATTTGCTTCATGGTGAACTATATGGTGATGCTTTTCTAGACCTTTATATGATGGAACAAAACTAAATTGTTCTTTTCCAAGTCCAGTGTCATACCATTTTCCAAGTCTACAATTATGGTGATCAACTCCATTAAAGTTATGAACTCCACCAAAGATTAATTGGTATAAATTATTTTTATAAATAACGTGGTCAAGTTTTGCTAAGTTAATAAAGATTTTATTTGAAATACTTTCAACTTCGTAAACTGATCTATTTGAATTTTTTTGGAAAGTATTCATTAATTTACTCAAAATATCAATTCTTGATTTTGTTTCATTTACAACTGTTACAACTGTTTCCGAACTATTTTTTATTTTTCCTGTTTCACTTTGGATTGAATTCACAACATCTTTTATCTGTTTAGCTGCATCTGCACTTCTATTTGCTAGATTTCGTACTTCTGCCGCAACTACTGCAAATCCACGTCCTGCTTCTCCTGCAGTTGCTGCTTCAACAGCTGCATTTAATGAAAGAATATTTGTTTGGAAAGCAATTTCTTGGATTATATTAATTACTTGGGCTATATCTTTACTTTTAGAAACTAATGAATTTACAACTTCATTTTCTACCTCTATTTCTTTGTGTAAATTATTTGTATCAGCTACTATTTCGTTGATTAAATCTAAACCTTGAGTTGAACCAGTTGCTGTCTCTTTTGATTCTTTTGCCATCTCTTGAAGTTCATCAAGTAAAGATAAATATGTTTTTTGAGTATTATCTAAAGATTTAGTCATGTTTTTATTATGTCTATCTAACAATCCACCATCTTTATTATCATGAATTGAAGTTCTTCTTAATGAAACAATTTTATAATTTTCATACGTTTTTACAACAATATTAGCTTCACAATCTTCCATGATTAAACGATCACTATTTTCTAAAACAGCATTTAAAACAACTGAATAATCTTTAATATTTGAACTAGCAAGAGTATTTGAAAAAATAAGTTTATTGTTATTATCAAAAACAACTAAACCCTCTTCTTGAGAATGAGCTGCAATTTGTCTAAATACTTCAATTTTTTTTTCATTTTGAATAGACAAATTTTCTAACTGTTTAGAAAGATTTTCTTGAATCTCTTCTTTCTCTTTATCTTTTAAAAGTAGTTGATTTTTTAAATCATCTATCTCTTTGTCTAAAAGTAAAATTTTTTCTTCTAAATTCTTATTTCCAAAAAACATTTGTAACCTTTTTTAATATATAGGGAATTTGTTGTGATAATAACTAAAATTCTATAAATAGTATATAAAAAATAATTTTTTATATACTATTTAATGACCTTGCACAAATCATACCTTCACTAAAAGCTATTTGAAAATTAAAACCTCCGAGTTCACCTGTTATATCTAAGCACTCCCCAATAAAATATAAATCTTTTTGTTTAAGACTCTCAAAACTTTCATGATTTATCTCCTGTGTGTTTATTCCACCTTTTGTAACTTCAGCTTTTGTATATCCAAAATTTCCAGCTGGACTAAATTCATAATATTTTAATAATTTTAATTTATCTTTTTCTTCACTTGTTAATTTAGATACATTTTTATCTTCAAGTTCAACACTTAATAAAAATTCTTGAATAAATCTTTTTGGAAGTGGTAATGCTGAAGATATGATTTTATTTCCTTGAAAAAAAGTTTCCATTCTTTGTTTAGGTAAAAAATCTATGGCCATTTTTCCTTTTTTCCAATATAAAGAACTTGTCAAAATAACAGGGCCAGAACATCCTTTGTGAGCAAATAAAAGAGAACCTTCAAAACTTTTTTCATCTACAAAAGTATTTACAGGCATTGAAATTCCAGAAAGATTTTTAAACCAAAACTGCTCCTTTTGAACAGTAAAACCAACAAGTGCAGGTTCTAGTTTTATGATTGAATGCCCAAATTTTTTGGCCATATCAAAAGCGATAGAAGATGCTCCTAACACTGGATATGATAAGCCTCCACTTGCAACTACAACTTTTTTTGCTTCTATTGTTTTTGAATCTGTTTTTATTTTAAAATGTTTATCAAAAGCTATGTCTAAAACTGTTGTATTAAGATGTTTTTTTACATGAGTAGTTAGTTTTGTAAACATATCTATAACATCTTGGGAAGTGTTACAAAAATATGTTCCTTTTACAATTTTAGGATTTATTTTTGGCATTACTGCATTTTTATTTAAAAAAGCCAATAAATCATTTTTAGAAAACTTCTCTAATATTTTTGATACAAACTCTCTATCGCCTAAATAATTATTACAAGTTACAAGTTCATTTGTAATATTGCATTTTGCTCCACCTGAAACTTTTATTTTCGAGCCGATTTTTGCACTTGTATCAATAAGGCAAATATTATTATATTTTTTTTTATCCAAATTTGAAGCTAACATCAAGGCACTAGCACCCGCTCCAATGATTGCTATATCGTAGATGGTTCATCCTTTTTACATATAAATCTATTTATTCCATCAACATATTCATACTCTAAAGTATAATTATTTGCTTTTAAAATATTATGAATTATGTATAAACCTAAACCAAAAGAGTCTTTTTGTTTATCTTCATTTGAAAAAAATGGTTCAAAATAGTTTTCCAAAGGATATTTCAATTCATCTCCACTATTTTCAAAAATAATATTTTGTCCTTCAGTTTTTATAATAACTTCTTTAGAAGGTGAATATTTAATAGCATTATCAATTAAATTTTTAATAGCAATTGAAAAAAGTTTAAAATTTATCTCTAATTTTTTATTCTCATATTTCGAAATAACATGTTCATCTTCAATCATTAAAATATCTTTTGCATTATCAATCACATCATCCAAATAATAGAATTTTTTTTCTATATTTTTATTTGAAGATATTAATTCTTCTATTGATGCAAACTCATTTATAAGTGATTCGAGTCTATTAAATACTGATTTTAATTTCTCATTATTTTCTTGATTTTGTTCTAACTGTGTTAAAAATTTTCCTTTTGTAATTGGTGTTTTTAACTCATGCATTATATTTCTAATAAAAATATTTCTAGCTTCTTTTAGACTTTTTAGTTTTAAAGCTGACTTTTTAAATTCTTGAGCTAAAAGAGAAACTTCATCTTTTCTATCTGTATTACAACACTCAAAATCAAAATTCTCATCACCTAAAGTTTTAACTTTGTCTTTTAAAATTTTAAGTGGTATTAATTTTCGTAAAGTAACTAAATAAACTAAAATAATTGTAATAAACAAAATTGCAAAAACTAAAATAATATAAATATGACTATTAGTATTTGAACTATTATCATCTTGTATTAAAATTGTTTCTCCTCTTTTTTTGAGGTAAATATAATTTTTTTCATTTAAGTTTAGAATTCTAAAAACATCATCATGTTTGGGATGAATTCTTTCAAGTAAAATTTTTGTTCGTGGATTATATGTTATAGCATTGATATCAGCTATTTGTGTAAAAAACTTATAATCAATCTCTTCTAAACTTTTTATAAACTCTTCATCAAAGTTCGCTTTCTCTTGTCTATTAACCATTTTCATAACTGGTACATATTTATCTAAGAGTTGTCCTTCTTTCATTCTATAATCATGGGTAATTAATATTAAGAAACTAACTGCTACTAAAAGTATTGATATTATAAAACTTACGCCTATTGTAAAAAATATTGATTGTCTATTCATTGTATAAATTTGTATCCCATTCCTCGAATTGTATGTAAATATTGTGGTTCTTTCGGATTTTCTTCTATTTTATGTCTTATTCTGTTTATGATGACAGCTAATGAACCAGAACTTTCATAATCTTGATTTAATATATCTGAATTATCAAATATATCTTCCCTTGAAATAATAAAACCTTCTCTTTTTAATAGAAGTGATAAAACCTCAAACTCTGCTGCTGTTAGTTTGATATATTTCCCATTTTTTGTTATCTCTTTTTTTTCATTGTCTAAAAGAAAAGTTTTATGTGTTGTTTCTTCTTGAATATTTGAGTGATTAAATCTTCGTAAAATTGTTTTTATTCTTACCTCTAGTTCCCTTGGATCATAAGGTTTTGGTAAATAATCATCTGCTCCTAGTTGTAAAGCTGTAACTTTATCTGTTATGTCACTTCTTGCACTTGAAATAATAATTGGAATATCAAAATTTTTAACTATTGCTTTACAAACATCTAATCCATCCATTCCAGGAAGTGTTAAATCTAAAATTATAAGATCATATTTATTCATTTTCAATGATGAAAGAGCCATAAATGGCTCTTCATAATTGGTAACTTCCATATTAAATTGCTTTAAATATTGCGTTAGAACTTCTGCTAATTCTAAATCATCTTCAATCATTGCAATTTTAATCAAAATTTACCCTTTTATTTTTTCTTCAATTTTTTGATTCATTCTCTCTTTTCTTAAATCCATAAGAACTTTTAATTGTTCTTTTTGTTTAGAAGTTAAAACCGCATAAGCTTTTTCAATCATTTCTGCTTCCGATTCTATCATATTATCTCTTTTTTCATTCATAATTTGAACATATTTAGCTTTATCAAATCCATCTTTTGAAAAAGCATCATCAGTTGATTTTATAGCTTTTCTGCTCTCATTCATAATTTGTTCAATTTTAGTTTTTTGTTCAAGAGTTAAACCTAACTCTTTAAACATAGGAACTAAACCTCTATGATTATCCATTTTTTGCATTTTGTCATTTTTCATCATTCCGCTATTTTCTTTTTTATCCATATCACCATTAGAAGCATATAAACCACCTGCTAATATTGCACTTAAAACTAATCCAGATATTAATTTATTTTTTGTTCTCATTTGTTAATCCTTTGATTTTTAATATGTGAAATTGTGACATATGCATTTTAATGATTTATAAATTGAATATTAACACTATCTTAATAAGTAAAATGACTATCTTTGGTTATAATTAATTTATAAATATAATATAAGAATACAGAATGCAATTATCAAATTTTATAACTAGAGTTATTTTTACAACAGCATTTATTTCAACTTTTTTAGCGTTTGCCATATCAATTTTTTTCCAATATGAAAATTTTCAAAATGATAAATTACATATTAGAAACGAATTTACTCAAATAAAAAAAGAACAAATTAGAAGAGAAGTTTTGAGTGTATATAATTTAATAGAACACAAAGAAAATATATTAACAAATTCAATAAAAGATAAATTAAAAGAACGAGTTAATCAAGCTTATAATTTAGCAACAAACATTTATGAAGAGAACAAAGATAAAAAAACACCGGAAGAGATACAATTATTAATTGCAACTGCTCTAAAAAACTCAGCATATGAAAATGACAAAACTTACTTTTTTATAAATAGTAATAATGGTCAAGCAGTACTTTTTAACAAAAAAATAAAACTAGAGACTTACAATGATGTTTGGAATTTAAAAGATGACGATGGCAACTACATAATTCAACAACAAGCTAAAATTGCTTTAGAAAATAAAGAAGGTTTTTTAAATACTACATTTGTAAAACCTGATACTAAAGATACTAAACAATACTCTAAAATCTCTTATATAAAACTATTTAAACCATATAATTGGCATATTGGTATGGGTGAATATATTGATGAGATAAGAACAATAGCACAAAATGAAATTTTAGATTGGATTGCAACAGTTAGATTTGATGGGAATAATTATATTTTTGTTAATACAACAACTGCTCAAACTTTGGTATTTGATGGTAGAAGAATGGAAATTCCAACTAAACATCCAAATGAACCTCTATTTATGAGACAGCTTGAAACTGCAAAAAATGTAGATGGTGGATTTTTTTCTTACAAGTTCAAAAAAATAAATACTACAAAAGAGTATGATAAAATTTCTTATGTAAAAATATATGAAAAATACAATTGGATTATTGGTGCTGGAGTATATTTAGATGAAGTTGAAAAAGAGTTAGCAAGAAAAGAAGAGCTTTTCAAAAAAACTATTTATCAACAACTGATGTATATGTCAATTATGTTTATATTTATGATTATTGCTTTATATCTTACTTCTAAAAGAATATCTCGATTCATAAATGTAAATATAAATATTCTTGTTTCATCTTTTGAAAAAGCTTCAAAAGAGAATGAAAAAATTGATACACAAAAATTAACATACAAAGAGTTTGTTTCATTGGCAAATAATTTAAATATAACACTTGAAAACAAAAATGAAACAGAAAAAAAACTAAATGACCATATAAAATTAATCAATGAAAATATAATCATCTCTTCAACAGATAAAAATGGCTATATAATTGATGTTAGTGAAGCTTTTTGTAGAATTTCAGAATATTCAAAAGAAGAATTAATTGGAAAAACTCACAAATTAGTAAGACATCCTTTAACACCTATTAAATTTTATGAAGATATGTGGGCAAAACTTCTTGATGGAAATATCTGGAAAGGTGAGATTCATAATATCAGTAAAACAGGAAAAGATTATTGGGTATATGCAATTATAAAACCAATTTTGAAAAACCAAGAATTAGTAGGTTTTACAGCTATTAGAACAAATATAACTGATAAAAAACATATTGAACACCTCTCAATTACAGATGAATTAAGCCAACTTTATAATAGAAGATTTTTTAATAAAAAAATTGATGAAGAGATAAATAGAGCAAAAAGAGAAAATAACTCTTTCTCATTTTTAATTATGGATATTGATTATTTCAAACAATATAATGATACTTATGGACATCAAGAAGGTGATTTAGTTCTTGAAAAAGTGGCTTCAGTTTTAAAGAAAAAAGCAAGTAGAGCTAGTGATTTTGCCTTTAGATTAGGTGGTGAGGAGTTTGGAATTATCACTACTTTAGATAAGCAAAAAGTGATTGAATTTGCAAATTCAATCAAAGATGAAATCGAAAATCTTCAAATTGAGCATAAAGCGAGTAAAATATCTAAATATTTAACTATCTCTATTGGAATTGTTTCAAAAGAGAAAGATGCTATTACAAATAGTGATTTACTATACAAAGAGGCTGACGATTGTCTGTATGAAGCTAAAAGATTAGGGAGGAATAGTATTTTTATACTTTAAAAAAACATGAAAATAAGAGTAGGAACATTTAACCTTTTTCAATTCGTTGAACCACCATATTCGTGGTACACAAAAAAAGAAAAATTCAGTATAGAACAATGGGAAGAAAAAACAACTTGGATAAAAAATCAGATTAGTGAAATGAACTGTGATATTATAGGTTTTCAAGAGGTTTTTTCAAAAAAAGCTTTGAAAATTATGCTTAATGACTTAGGTTTTAAATATTTTAAAACAATAGATAGTGCTAAAGTAGATAAAAAAAATGAGAAAGTTTATACAACTACTATCGTTGCACTTGCGTCAAAATATCCAATTAAAAATCTAAAAAGAGTCGAAATAGATTTTTCAGCACTAAAAAAACACTACTTAAATGATTTTTTTAAATTTGCAAGAGAACCAATAAAAGCGACTATATCTCTACCAAATCAAAAAGAGTTGGATGTATATGTTTGTCATCTAAAATCAAATAGAGATAATGAATTTGAATATGTTTTTACAAAAGATTCAACACTAAATGAAAAAAAAGAGAAAGTGAAAAAATCTTTAGAAGAGAATTATTCTCAATCACTAAAACAAAGACTTTGTGAGGCTAGTTCTATTTTTACAGATATTAAACTTAGCCCTAATCCAGCTATTTTAATGACTGATTTAAATGATAAAGAGTTTTCAATAACTATTGAAGCTTTAACAAACAAAAAATATCATAATGAAGATTTAACCCAAGATGATTATTTATTACTTGATGCTTATCACTATTTTGAGAAAAAGACTTATAATCCTCATCCTGAACAAAAAGAGATAAAACGAACACCAACAAGTTATTTTGCTGGAAAAGGAAATGTATTAGATTATGTTTTTGTTTCAAATTTATTTGATAAAAATAAACAAAACAATTTAGGAGAGATAACTTCTTATGAAGTTTTTGATAAGCATTTACAAAAAAATCATAATGGTTCACTTTTAAATAGTGACCATGCACAAGTTGTTTGTGAATTAGAAATCTTTTAAATAAGCCACCTTTATGCCACTTTGCTTTTCTATAATTCTCTTATAATAAATTTGCAGCGATTTATTATAAGAGCAACCCAAGTAAATAATTTATCTTTTATACCCTTTATTCAAGCTCTCTCCTCCTATTAAAAAAGAGAAAAGTGATACTTTCTCTTTTTTATTCCAGTTTAAAATTCTAGCTACTTTGTTTTGGAGTTCTTTTATTCCACTTTTTATAAGCTCTAAAAAATGAACTAGGTTCTTTGTAGCCTAATAAAAAAGAGATTGTTCCTAAATCCATTTTTGTATTTTCTATGTAATGTTGAGCTAGTTTTTGTCTGATTTTATTTAACGCTTCCCTAAAAGTTTTGTTTTCTACTTTTAGATAATTTTGTAAAGTTCTTGGAGTTGTTCCAAGATTTAAAGAGATTAAATCTATTGTAATGTGTGTTTCTCCAATATTTTTAAAAATCTCTTTTTCAACTTTTGCATACCAAGTCTGAATTTCTAGTTCATCTAAAATCTTTTTTGCTTCATTTTCAAAAAAATCTAACATCGATGAATTTGAGTTTTTTACCGGAATATTTAACTTATCTTTTTTGAAAAAAAGATATTTTCTCCAAATATCTTTTTATACTCTTGAATATTTTCATCAATTTCTTGTGTAAAATAAGTGAATTCAGGAATAACTTTTTGTCCTAGAATTTGAGTTAATATTGAAATAATTGAAGACAGATGAACTTGTGCATGAAAACTAGGAACGGGAATCATAGGATTTTCATTAATATAAATTGCTAATTTATAATAAACTCCATCATCAAAAAACTGAAATTTGAAATATCCACTGATTAGTTTTTGATAATAATTGAACTTTTCAATCATCTGTTTTAGGTTATTTGTATTTAAAAGTAAATATCCCAAAAGCCCCAAAGATTGGTAAGAAACAGCTTCTCCAATGTGCAAAGCTAAAGTTGGATTGTTTGATTCTTTCATACAATATTTAAAAATAAAAGAGAGATTTTTACTATCAATTTTGCCATCATGTTTTGATAAAACATCAGGTGATAAATCAACAACATTTAACATTTTTTGAATTGAAATATTTGTTATTTTTTCTAAAGCTTTTAATACATAATGAAATGTAACACTTGAAACTTCCGCCATTTTTGCCTTTTCTTTCGTAAAATGTCACTAATTATTCAGATTATAACATAGCACTTATGCCAATTTGTAAGTACACTTGTATATAAAATAATGAAGGAGACTTAAATGTCTAATAATGAAATCCAAATTGATGAAAGATATGTAAGCTTTAAAAATATAGATTGTTTTGAAAATGCTTGTTTGGTGATTGACAATATGTTAAGAGTTCTTGAAAATCCTAAAAACATGAATATCTACTGGAAAAAAGTAGTTCCAACAATTCCAAAAGCATATTACACTAGAGACCCAAAAGATGACGAAAAAGAGGCTTTATTGTATCTCGTATGTTCTAACTCTTTTTATTTGGATGAACTGTTTGAAAAAGCAGAAGATGAAGAGGGAATGAAAGCTTTGAGTGTTTGTGAGTTGGAGTATTGCTAGTCTAAATATTTAGTGTTGAGATTTTAATAATTTTATTAAAATCTCTTTCTTAAAACTAAAAGCTTAAAATCATCAGAAATTTTATTCCAAAGCTCTGATTCGGGGAAATCTAAATATAAATTTGTATTTACATATCCTCTTCTAATATAAAATTCAATTAGCTCTTTTCGATTTGAAATTACTTCCATCACAAAACTATTTACTTTCCAAAGTTTTGAAGATTCACTTTCTGCAAATTCTAATAATCTTTTGCCAATACCTTCAGATTGAAAATTTGAATCTACAGCAAACAATCCAATATGAATCTCTTGATTTTCTAATTTAGCCTGAATACAACCAATAATATTATTTTCAAGTTTTGCTATATATATTTCTGAATTTGTTTCATCTAATATCTTTCTGAACATTATTACATCGATTCTTTTTCCACTAAGTAAATGAGATTCACTTGTCCAAGCTTTATTAGATTTATTATCTCTATATACACTATTAACTAAATTAACAATATCTTCAATATTTTCATACTGATATTTGGCTAATTCTAAATTTAACATTTCTACAAATATCCTTTCATTTTTTACTTTCTCAAATACCTTAAAGTTGTAGCAATAATATCGTCATCATCTTTACTTGGCGATTTTATTGTCTCTTTTGTGTCATTGGCTTTTGTAAATGTTATAGCCATTTCATAAGAGCTGATACTTTGAATTCCTAGATTTAAGGCTAGAATTTTTATGATGATTAGTTCTATAAACTGTTTTGTTGGAACATCTGGTTTTCCAAATCTATCTTCCATCTCTTCTTCTATTGCGTAAACTTCTTGAATTTCAGAAGCCCTACTTAGTCTTCTATAAAGTTCAAGTCTAACTCGGTCTTCATGGATATAATCATCACTGATATATGCTGAAATTGCTAGTTTTATATCTACTGTTTTTTTCTCTTTTTTATCATCTCCACTTAAAGTTGCTAAAGTATCTTCTAACATTTTAAGATATAAACCATATCCAATTTGTTTGATGTGTCCACTTTGGTCAACTCCAATGATATTTCCACCACCTCTGATTTCTAAATCTTGGTGAGCTAATGCTGTTCCACTTCCTAAGTATGAGTTTGACTCTAATGCAACCAATCTTTTTACTGCATCTTCTGTGATTTGTTTTTTATCTTCAACTATGTAGTAGCAGAATCCTTCTTTGTTACTTCGCCCTACTCGACCTCGAAGCTGATGTAAATCTGCAATTCCAAATCTATCTGCTCCATCGATGATGATTGAATTTGCATTTGGTAAATGAAGTCCTGATTCAACTATTGAAGTTGCTAATAAAATATCAAACTCTTTGTTTTCAAAAGCATCAATTACTTTTTCTGCATCGGCTGGTTTGATTTGAGAGTGAATAACTTGAATTTTAATACCTGGAACTATTTGTTCAATATCTCTTCTTTTTGCTTCAATTGAAGCTATGTTATTATGCACATAAAAAAGCTGTCCACCTCTTCTTTTTTCCCTTAAAATTATCTCTTTGATTAGTTTGTCACTATACTCTTTTACATAAGTTCGCACTCCCAATCTCTCTGTTGGAGGAGTGAGAAGTGAACTCATTCCTTTTAGTTTTGATAAGGCTAAGTTTAGAGTTCTAGGAATTGGTGTTGCACTCATTGAAAAAATATGTACATCTTCTCTTAAGTGTTTTAGTTTTTCTTTTTGTTTAACCCCAAATTTATGCTCTTCATCGATGATTACTAAAGCTAAATTATTTGTTTTTATTTCTAAAAGAGAGTGCGTTCCAATAACAAGTTTTATATCGCCATTTTCTAAAGCTTTTTTGATTTCTGTTTTCTCTTTTGCAGATGTTTTTCCATCAAGTTTAGCTATATTTATTCCAAATTCAGAAAATCTTTTTTGCATACTATGATAATGTTGAGTAGCAAGAAGGGTAGTTGGACATACAAAAATTACTTGAAAACCATCTAAAATTACAGCTAACATTGCATTCATTGCAACTTCTGTTTTACCAAAACCAACATCACCTGAAAGAAGTCTATCCATAACTCGACCGCTACTTAAATCAGCAAAAATTTCCCTAATACTTCTTTTTTGATCTTTTGTATAATCAAACCCTGCACTTTTTTGGAAATCTTCAAGGATTTTTTTATCTGTGTTGATTTTGATACCATTTACAAGTTCCCTTGCAGCTGCTAGTTTTATAATATCATTTGCAATTTCAAATAATCTATCTTTTACTTTCTCTTTTAGTTTGGCAAAACTTCCTTTACCTAACTTATCAACCATAGCATAAGAGCTTCCATCCGCCACATATCTATCGATTAAATCAATATTTTCAACAGGAATTAAAAGCTTGTCATCACCTGCATACATTACGATTACAAAATCTCGTTTTGCACCCATAACTGTAACTGGCTCAATTCCTTTGTATTGACCAATCCCGTGTTTTTCATGAACTACATAATCATTTACTTGAAGTTCATCAAGAACAAGTTTTACTTTTTTCTTTCTTCGTTTTTTTATTTCTTTGTTTAAAGAGATGATTAATTCATCATTTCCAACTACATTTATAATGTAATTTTCTAAAACATATTTGATATTTTTATCGGCTAAATCTAAATCATAACCTTTTATTTTTGCTTCTGTGCTAGAAATAATTGTGATTTTTTTCTCTTTGTGAAAAGAGATAAACTCTTTTACATTTGCAGGGGCGATTTCTTGGTAATTTTTACTATGGTAGATTTGTGGAGTTAATAAAAACTTATCTTTGTTTATTCTTTTTTCTTCAAAAACATAAACTTCTTCAAGTTCATCTAAAGCATCTAAAGTGATAAATGAACTAAGATTTTGAGGTAAATATTCCCCTAATTCATCTAAATACCAAAATCCCAAAGAGTGAATATCTTTGATAAATGCATCACTTGAAATATTTTCTATTTTTTCGTTTATTTCACCTAAACTATTTTCATCAAGGGCTAAAAAAGCTGGGTTAATTGTAAAAGTTTCTATTTCATCTTTAGTTGATTTTTGGTCTTCAATATCAAATTTTCGAATACTTTCAACTTCATCATCAAAAAGGGAAACTCTATATCCAAAATCACTTCCAAGTGGACAAATATCGATAATATCACCACGAATAGAAACCTCACCTTCACTTGTAACAATATCTACAAAATAATATCCCCAGTTGTAAAGTTTTGATTTTAGCTCATCGATTTTTATAGTATCTGCAAAGTTTATTGTAAAACTATCAAAACATTTCTCTTTTGGGAGTGGATAAGAGATAGTTCGTATTGGAGAAATCAGGATTTTGTCTAGTTTTTTGTAAGAGTAATATGAACTCAAAGTTCTTGTAATATCTTGAAGTTCATTTGAAAAAGAGAGTAAATCATCTCCAAAATTTGCCCTAAAATCAGATAAAACAAAAGGTTTCAAACCCAAATATGCCACAATATCTGAGGCAATTTGAGCTTGTCTGTCGTCATTTACGATTAAAAGTTGGCACTCTTTTGTTCTTTTTTCATTTTTTAGATTTTTTAAAAATTCGTAGATATTTTTCACTATTTTTCTACTTGTACTAACTCAAAATCATTTGTAGTTTTATCATAATAATATGTTGGATATGGTGTTTCATTTAATAAAAAAATCAAATTTGCATCATTAAAAACATTCTTTTGAAGCCCTTTTTTAAACACTTCTAAAATATATGCTTTTGTAGAAAAAGTTGTAGTGGTTGAAGTTGCAGTATAAACAAAGTCTTCACCTTCAACTGGTTTAAAACCCTCTTTTTTTACATGTTTTTCAAACTTCTCAATATCCTCTAAACCACCAACATCTAATAAAACTAATACTTCAATCCCGTCCATAATTACCTCAAAAAATTTTTGA
>Ga0074195_1002524_pt1 | contig 20130 bp, 3 predicted proteins | sample EPASupsiteHSE623_FD_64525 | JGI IMG/M metagenome (GOLD analysis project Ga0074195, IMG submission 64525) | Bioremediated contaminated groundwater from EPA Superfund site, New Mexico - Sample HSE6-23 | ecosystem: Environmental > Aquatic > Deep subsurface > Groundwater > Contaminated ...
GCTGAGGCAAACCGTTTCGCCGTCAGTGCCCGCGACGCACATTTGCTGCGCGGTCATTTGTTCGGTTTGAACTTTCTTGATGTTTGCCTCATCGCCGGTGAATTTGCCCGCAATCACCTCTTTTAAGCTGGCAATGCCGTTTTCAAGCGCCAATCCCATTGATTGAAGGCCATTCGTCAGCCATTGCAAAGGATTTGCAACGTCTGATTGCGCCAGATTGTCGGTGCTTGTCGCGTTGACCAATCCCAGGCCGTTTAACCTGAGTTTCAGATTGTCGATCTGTTTCTGCTGTTCTTTGATTGATTCCACCACCAAAGCGTCAAATTCGAACGGAAGCGTGAGGGTTTTGGTTTTGCCGCCGGTTAACGCCCCGTCTTTTCCCGTACCGTCCACTTCTTTGACCCAATTGGGGAACACGCTTTCCACTTCCTGCGCGATAAAGCCGCCCTGGATCCCCTGCTCGTACGGATGTTCGTCCTGGTTGATCCAATTGAAATTTACGCCCCGCAATCGCGTCAGCCTGTCCAGGGCGCTGCTCATGGTTTCAATGTTTGTTTTCAGGCGCTGGTCGGACGAATTCGCCCATGATCCTCCGTTTGGTTTTCCGGCGGAATCGGTCGATAACTGGAATTGGTACGAAGGGGCTGAGTTGCCGATGCCCACATTACCGTTTCCGCGGAAAGTGACCAAATGGGTAAGAGTGCCGGTATTTGAATATTCGTAGAAATTAAATCCGCCCGGCGACCCGCCGCTCATATTTGAAATAAGGTCAGTTTCGCCGCCGCCCGCGCTCCGATTCCATCCCAAGAGCAATCTGCCGCTATTTTGCAACGGGACAAGATTAAAATTATTGCTCGGATCGAGATTTATACCCGATGCCACTGCCAGTCCGCCCAATCCGGGAATATCGAATTTTGCCATCGGACTTGTCGTGCCGATGCCAACTTTGCCGGTGGAATCAATTATCATATCCGTTCTGATTCCGACCGAACCGTCCCAGCGCATGAATTCAATATCATAATCGGTCCACATTCCGCGGTGACCGGCCCATGAACCCAGCGTGACGTCGTTGCCGCCAACATTATTGGTGGTTGAATATATTTCACCGGTGGTGCGGATATTGCCGGCTACTTCCAAAGTTGCCACCGGATTTGTCACGCCGATTCCCACCTTGCCGTCGTTGCTGATTCTGATCCTTTCCAAATTGTTTGTGGCCAATACCAGCGGAATGTCGCTGGCAGTACCCGAAACCATCTCGTCGGTCCAAGAACCGGCTGATCCGCCGCCCAAGCCCGTAAAAGCAGTATGTCCTAAATTATTTTTAAAAAGAAACGTTGCGTAACCGGTCGCCGAAGTATTCTCAAATTCAGCGACATCAGTATTCCCGCTTCCTGCTATATGCAAAATCCTATCGGGTGCGGTCGTGCCGATACCCACGTTGCCGCCATTTTTAAGATACATTTGCGTCGTTGAACCGGAATCTGTTGAAAACAATATATTTTTACCCTGACTCCTTATCACAAAATCACCGGCAACAGTACCCGGAGTCAAATCGTTTGCATTTGCCGAAAGGCCGACCAGGGTTTTGGCTGCTCCGGATAAATCAAATTCCATGGCAAAAGTATTCGCGCTGTTTAAAGTTAAAAGATTGCCCGGCGCGACGGTTCCGATGCCGACATTGCCGCCGCCATTGAAGATCGCGTCATAATTGCTGGTGCCGCCCGTAACCGATGATACATACAAACCGATATTTGAAGCCAAGGTTCCGTTCCAAATACCGGTGGAAGCGATTTCCAATCCGGATTTTATTTTGGCCGCAGTCGAAGAAGTGGCAATATTTGTCAATAAATTTCCCGAATAGTTGTCGGTTTTCGCGCCCGAAGCGATCGTGTGCAGGATCGAAGTTGGCGCAGTCGCGCCGATGCCAACGCTGCCGGTAAACGTGGAAGTGTCGCTAACGTTAAATGTTCCAGCCACGTCAAGATCGTAGAGAGGGTTCGTGGTTCCGATACCAATATTTCGGTTGGATTCAAAAATATTCGAATCTCCCAAAGAATTGGAATCAGTGTATTTGGGGATATAGCCGGTTACGCCGCTCACGCTTGATCCGGTGGCCAAGGCGATCCCGTTCCACTTCAAAGTTCCCGAATCGTTATAAAGAGTGTAGGTGGCGGAACTTGGCGCAGCGCTGTTTAAGTAAATGCCCGCGCTGCCGCCGTTGGCGCCTTCAACGTGCAAGCGATTGACTGGATTTGTGGTGCCGATGCCGATATTTCCCGATATGGACAATGCCATGCCGGTGTTTCCGTTGGTTCCGATTTCAAACGGGTGGTTGGTGAGCGTGCCGGTCCAGCCGATTCCGCCCGCGGCTTGCAGAACGGATTTTGTCGTGCCGTCGTACACTAATGTTCGGGGCGTGCCGCCGTTGTTATATACTGTTAATAATTCATCCGGGCTGGTGGTGCCGATACCCACGTTGCCGCTTTGATTGACTACAAACCGGGCCGCAGAGTTAGTGGTGTCATAAATGCCGAAATTATTGGCGCCCACCCTGGTGTTGCTTGAGCTGCTGCCCAGCTGGAGATCGAATCGTTTATTGTTGTCATTCTGGAAATTTATAATCGCGCCGTCATAAACATTTGCATCGGAATTGCCGACAATGCGGATTTGGTCATAGGCCGAATCCACTTCCAACTTGCCGCCCGGATTAGTCGTGCCGATGCCCACGTTGCCGGTTGTTTTCTTTACAATGACATAATTTCCGACTCCGGTTTCCCTGATGGTGAAATCACCGGCATTGGGATAACCGCTCATCATCCGCCAAGAAACATCCCCGGTCTGGCCGCCGGAAAGAACCAATCCGCTATAATTATCCGTGCTGGTAATCCCCGCTTCTTGTACACCACTGCCGGAAATATCAAAGCGATGCAACGGATTGGTCGTCCCGATGCCCACGTTGCCCGCGGCAGTAATGCGCATCTTTTCTGACCAAACACTATTGAAGGTATAAAAAGCCAAGTTTCCGCTGATACCCGCAGCGGCCAAAATTCCGGTTTGCTCATTCGGATTATAACCAAGATAAAGACCGCGATAATTAGTATAATCCTGATTTAATGTAATGATAGATTTAAAAGTATCGCTGTGGCTTGTGCCGGTTCCGTTAACGCTAAGATTCGTAAAGGGGCTGGCGGTTCCGATACCGACACTGCCTCCGGTGTAGGAGATGACTCCGCTGCCGCCGCTTGCCCACTGCGTGCCGCCCGCGCCCACGGCCACGCCGTTGACTAAAACCGAGGTGGCATTGATCGCGCCCGCAACATCGAGCTTATATGATGGATTGATCGTGCCTATACCCACGTTGCCCGAGGCGGTAATGCGCATTCTTTCGTTCCAACCACCATCGTAAGCTGCGGCGGTTCCAAAAACAATAGGCGAATTTGCCATAGAATCCCAAAACATAAAAGCGCTATTTGGGAATGTGCCTCCAGCACTTGATGGCGTCATTGCAATATATGATTGCTGGTTTGTTCCGCCGTCGGCCTTGAGCACTGCATTTGCATAGGCCCATCCCGTTCTACTGTCATATATGGATAGTTTTCCTAGCGGGCTGCTGCCGATGCCCACATTGCCATTGATGTACAAACCATTACCCGAATCAATAAAACCAATATTACTGACAGTCGAATTATTCGTTCCCATCATGCCAAAAGCCGCATACGCAGAACCATTGCTTGATACCAATGCCGCTCTGGCAGCAGTACCGCTACTCGCGTTAATAACATTAATACCGGTATAACCGTTGGAGCTATCGGTAACATCAAGTTTTCTGCCAGGCACCGTTGTGCCGATACCGACATTACCAGCCGTATCGATCGTCATCCTGGTTAAGGAATCTCCGTTAAAACCGTTGGTGCGGAATTTTATATTTCCGGTACGGTTAATCAATAGCAAATCATTCGCGGCGGCCGTCCCGTAGTCACCGGAAGAATATCCGGAAGATAAATATACGATATCTGAATAGCCAACATTATTGCGCAAAAGCACTCTTGCGCCGGCAGTTGCGCCGGCATTGACATTTTGGATTGCCAACCCATTTTCGGTATTTGTATTGGTATAAATGTCCAATAGTTGTACCGGACTCGTTGTTCCAATTCCCACATTGCCGCCGCTGTAGGAAATCACGCCGCCTGTGCCGCTCGCCCACTGTGTGCCGCCCGCGCCCACGGCCACGCCGTTGACCAAGACTGAAGTGGCATTAACCGCGCCGTTGATGTCAAGTTTATATGCCGGATTAGTCGTACCAATACCGACGCTGCCGCCATTTGGATTAAGCAAAAGAGATTTCACGCCAACATTTTCTTTGTAAGATTGAATCGTTGATGCGTCATCGACGCTGGAAGCGCCCAGCCAAATCATATTATTGTTGCCTGTTGCCGAAGATCTGATTTTTAAACCGGTTCCGGCGTTATATTGACTGTCGTTGATAACAGTCAGTTTTTCGCCGGGATTGGTTGTGCCGATGCCCACGTTGCCGTTTCTTAATACCGACATTGACTCCTGCCAGGCGCTATTGTAAGTGTCTAATGCCAATCTGAAATTCGCACCGGTTCTGAACCGCCAGTACCCGTCCGTTCCTTGGAAGTCTCCGACCGTATCATCCAAAAATGTATCAGTGGCAGCGTGGTCAGCCCACACCAAGCCCTGGATATTTAATTTTGCGACTCCCGGCGCGGTCGTGCCGATGCCCACGTTGCCGGAAGTATCGATTCGCAATCTTTCAATGCTGTATGTTTGAATGGCCAAGGGGTGATTCGAAACAGTACCAATTTTTCCGCCCGCGAAAACACTATCGTAAAAAGACTGCAATCTTGTGTCGACAGTGCCGTTTCCTGCTTGCGACATAAGGTCGGCTATATTCCACGTGCTGGCACCGTCGCCGATTGTTGCCAGGGAATTGATCACGCGCAAGGATGGGTATGAGTTGGACGACCCGCTGTTTGAGCTTTTGGCAAGCTCCAGTAATTTGCTGGGCGCGGTCGTGCCGATGCCAACATAACCGTTGCTCAAATCGATCACGATTCCTTTGGTGGCTGTGGCCCAATCTGTCAGATAAAGGCGGTCGGCGCTTGCGCTTGAGAACAAACCTGACGGCACTCCACCGCTTCTGCCTGTCAGCCGAAGTTCTGTTCCAGGGTTATTGATTTCCAGTCTGCCGATCGGGCCGGTAGTGCCGATGCCGACGTTGCCGGCGCTGGTGATGTATGTTGAAGTTGCCAAAGATCCCGGTCCAAGCCCCAAAGATGTGCCGCTATGCCAGACGTATTGCTCGGTCGCGCCGGCGGCATTTCTGAACCGGATTTCCTTGCTTCCGCCGGATAGCGTTAAATGTCCCGCAATATCGAGTTTATCTGCCGGACTGGCCGTCCCGATACCCACATTGCCGCCGGTGTAGGAAATAACTCCGCCGGCTCCGCTCGCCCACTGGGTGCCGCCCGCACCCACGGCCACGCCGTTGACCAGCACCGAAGTGGCGTTGATCGCGCCGTTAACATCGAGTTTGTAGCTTGGCGTATCTTTGCCGATGGCCACATTGCCGCTTTGCGAAATCGTCATCGCGTTGGCGTAAGTTATTACCGCGCCGACCGTACCGACAGGTGCGGTTTTAAACCTGAATCCGCCCGATAAAAATTCCAGGCGCGAAGAAGTATCGGCAACATTATAGTTGTAAATGCCGCTGCTTGCCGTATTTCGAAAATTGTAGCCAATGCCGTCATAATCTCCGCCGGACTGACCGCCGTTTAAAGATATTCCTGCGCTAAAACCGCTTCCCAATCCGGTACCGCCAATAACAAGTCTATAATTTGCCGGATTCGTTATGCCGATGCCCACGTTGCCATCATTTGGTTGCAAGGTTAGATTCTGATTGTTTATCGCAACATCGCGATTGCCGCGGCCTTGAATCATGGCATAGCCGTCTCCGGTCGTACCGATCTCCACAAACCTGCCGGTGGCAACGCCGCCAAGGTAAGGGTTGGCGCCGTAAACGTCAAGCTTTGTCGCGGGATTCGTTGTGCCGATGCCCACGTTGCCGGTCGGACCGATGCGCAGTTTTTCCGTGGAAGAGCTGCCGGTCCAAAACGTTAATGGCGAATCGGTTCCCACCATTGATATCTTCCCGACATCGCTCGTCGCGGGTGCAATAATGTCTATGGAGCGGCTTGCGCCATCATAACGCGTGGCGCGGATCGATGATCCGGAAACATCAGTACCGTAAACTTCAAATTTTGTCGCTGGCGCGGTTGTGCCGATGCCGACATTGCCCGCGCTGGTGATCCGCATCTTCTCTGTTAAATTGGTTTCGCTGGTTCCGGTGTTGGTAAGAAAAACAAGCGCGCCATTCCAATTATTGGTCGGACCATAGACCGAACCAATCTGGCCGGTGAGCCAGGTGGGATAGGCATCGTCTCCGTGCCGGTTTTGAAACGAAATCGCGCCGCCGCTGTTATAGCTGGCGGATCCGCCGCCGATTCGCAAAGACTCATTGAGTCCATCGCTAACTCCGCCCGCCACGTGCAATTTTCCCGCCGGCGCGGTCGTGCCGATGCCCACGTTACCGGAATTATAATAAATATTATTTCCGTTTGCCGTCCATCGCGAACCGCTGATGGCTGAACCGTTAATCAAAACCGAAGTGGCATTAACCGCGCCGTTTACTTCAAGTTTATATCCGGGGTTTGTGGTACCCATGCCCACGTTGCCGCCTTTGAAATAAATTCCGGCAGTGTCGCCGGGTCCGATCCATGATTCCGCAAGCGTTGTCAGCGGGTTTATGAGAGAAAAACTATTTGCCGAATTGGTGTATGTTCCGTTAGTCACGGTTCCGGCATTGCCGGTAACGCTGCCCGAGATCGGATTGGTGACCGTCAAATTCGCCAGCGTTCCCACGCTGGTCAAACTGCTGTTGAGGATTGTCGAATGCAGCGTTGTTCCGGAAAGGGTGTTGGCATCCGCGGTCACGGTAATATCTGCCGAACCGTCAAAGGCAGTGCCGTTGATATTTCTGGACGTAGCCAATTTTGTTGCCGCGTCAGCCGTGCCATGCAATCCGAGCGCGTCTGTAATTCCATATCCCGCCAGCGTGGTATGCGCCCAGTTTCCCCAGCCGTAGGCGGTAGTGCCGTGGATGACATCCGCGTTTGCGCTCACCGAGGTGGCAAAATCAGAAACCTGGGATGAAGAGATTGATATTCCCGAAGATTTGTTCCAGGCGGTATATGCGGGATCGGTTTCCGCGGTAATCACGTTAAAGCAATTTTCCACATTACCGGAAGCGTCAATGCCCAGCGGCGCGCTGCCCGCGCTGCAGTTTGTGCCGTTAGCAGACAACGCGGTTGCGGTTGCCGCATTGCCAGTAGTGCTTTGGTTTAATGTCGGAAAATCGTTTGCAACTGCGATTGCCAGCGCGCCGGTGCCGGTGGTTGATTTCAGGATTCCGGTTGCCAAGCCCGCGGTGCCCGCGGAATAGTCAGTGCCGCTTATTGCCGCGCTGATTGCCGAACCGTTGGATTTGACAATGCCGCTGATCGCTTTCACGATCGGATCCGCTTCGGTAGTTACCGCGGTCGCCCACGAAGTTGTACCGCTGCCATTGGTTTGCAGGAAGTAACCGCTGGTGCCTCCGGAAGCTGGCAAAGTCAGCGTCCAGCTGCCCGCCGCGGTTCCGGGCTGGATTTGTACGTATCCGGAAGCGCTGCCGGCTAATCGCATTGTACCCAGGGTCGTGCCGGCCAAACCGATATCCAGCAGCGCGCCGGGATTGCTGTTGGCAATGGCGATATTGCCAAGATTGATGATCCCGGTCGTATTGGCGTTGTTTCCCGCCGCCAGGGTTTCCGCCAGAGTATCGACAAGGTTGCCGCTGCCGTTGCCCGCCTGGTCAACGCCGCAGACAATGAGGCCGTCGGCATTGGTGTAGAGCTTGCTGCTCGTGCCGTTGGAACAAATGAGGCTGGTTTTGATTCCGCTCGATCCGTTGCCGGTGGCAACATCCAGCTTTGCTTGCGGGTTGGTGGTGCCGATGCCGACAAATCCGTTGCCAATGTCGGCATACAGCAAACCGTTGCTACCGATGCGCACGTTGCTTGTTTCGTCCTGCAATTGAATGGTATTGTTGTCGCCTTTAAGCCACTGGTCGGTTAATGTTTCACTGCCAAACAGAAAAGCCCGCGCCGTATCCGTGAATAAAGAGCCGAAAAACATTCCCAGAATGCACACGCACACCAGCAAAAATAAAGCGTAAGAATTTTGTTTTCGGCCCTTTTCTTTTTTCATATTCGCTATCTTTTTTGGAAGGGATCCGGCTTATCCAATCTTATTGCCGGGACATCGTCGCTTTTCGCGGCCAAGTAATCTTCCTTTGTGGGGCATTGATTTTTGTTGGTGCCCCACACGCCTGTGGAAAGATAAACGCAAAGGCAATAATCCTGATTGGAAATTTTTTTATAATAATATTCCTTGTTGTATTGGGCGTCGATCGTGTTTCCGTTCAGATAATTGCCGTTAAGCTCGGACAATTTTTGCGGCAGATCGCCGTTGTCGAAATTGAAATCCTTTAATGCCAGCAAAATGTTTGTCGTGTCGCCCAGCTTTACCCGATCGTAGCTGTTTTGTTCGGCCAAATATTTTAGATTTGTCCGGTCCTGTTCGGCAAGCTGCTTCATGTCGGCCTGGCACTGTATGAGCGATACGCCATTGCTTTGGAATTGATTTTTTATCAAAAGATTATTGAGATAAACCGCGGTTCCAGCGACGGCAAGAAATATAAAAACTTCCAATATTGACAATGAAGCAAATTCAACCGTGAAAAAACTTAAAAAGCCGCTAATGCCTGCCGGACTCTTTGTTTCTTTGCGTGGTATGCTGATTTTCATATTTTGAAAATTATTTTAGACTTCAGTTTAAATCCAAACCAATGCGGGCTCTTAATTTCGCAGAGGTTTTTTGGGGTGCTGCCGGTTGGACGGTATAAACGCGTTTTTGGACTATGACCTGCGGTGGCGCGGCTTTGAGCAAGCTGGCCATTTGCAGATTCATGAGGTCCATTCTTTTTGTCAGCGCGGTAACGCTGGTTTCGGTTGAATTGAGTCGGATCAGCATCCGGTTGATGACTTCGCACGGAAAGACGCTGCAAAAAGCGCCTTTTATCTGGCCGGCAATATCTTTAATCTGGTTGGCCGGCGAGGATCCTCCACTTGACACGTTGCTCCCGCCGCCGCTACCGTTCCCTCCGCTGCTGGGATTTGTCGCAGTAAATCCCAGGCTGGCGACCGATTGTTCCGTGCCGTAATAAACCGTCGCTTTAAACCAGTAATCACCGGCCGACGATACCGTTGCCGGGAGATCCGTAATCCAATTTTCGTCGGGCTGGATAAACTTTGCCGCGGATGAATAAAAAACGTCGTCGTTGCCGCCGCAAGCGTTGTTTTGAGATGAAACAACGCACCATTCGTAGTGATATTCGTAACCGACGCTTCCTTCGTTGGTTATTGTTGCGCTTGCGGAAATGTTGGGTACAGAAACGCTGTTCATGGCATTGATTCTAACTTGGGCGGGCGATCCAGTTACTTTCCAATAGTCGCTCGCGCTAATCGTTTTGCCGCTTTCGACAGTGGCTGAGACCTGGGTTTCCCAGTTGCCTTGGATTGCAGTGGGGATGACGTTGTATGTATATTCATATATTCCCGAGCTAATTTTGGTAAGCTCAACATTTTCCGCGACTTTGTTGCGGCCGGCATCATACAAGGTCACAGTCGGAACGGTTATCGCATCGGTCGGAGTTGATTCATAATTCAATATCCATAGCTTGGCGCGATAGGTGTTGCCGGTTGCCACGTCGGGACTGCCGGAAAGATAAAGATTCCATTGCTTTTGCTGGCTGGCGCGGATTGCGTCCGCCGAAGTTTGCGATGCCCGGCTGGAAACTGTTGCGTCCAAATTCGCCGCCAGCTGATTTCCGATTGTGCCCGAAGTTGCCAGAGATCCGGATGATACGTTCCAGATGTCTGCCGCCAAAGAGCCGAGGCTTGTCAGAGTTTTGTCTCCGTAAGTCCATACCGCCTGCGCAATATCGCCCGCAACGTTGACGGCGCTTGTCAATTGCCGGCTGGTCCAATTCCAGATTGTTTGCGCCACCTTCGGTTCGTGGGAAATAATGTAGTGATCGCCGGCAGCAATTGGATTCGCAAAGGACGCCGAAACTGTCAGCGTGTGGCTTGATTTGGAAAAAGCACTGACCATTCTTCTTTGGCCCGAGTTGTTACCCGAAATCATTACCAGCTGGTAATCAACCCAGTAGTTGTCGGACTGGTTAAGGTCGGTATCGACCAGGGTGCTGGCGCTTCCGCCCGTGGCAATTCCGGAAAAATCAAATGTCGAATCGCGCAAAAGCTCGGTATTCGATTCGATTTGGTCTGATTTGGCGGAAATTTCATCCAGAGACGATCCAAGAATGAAAGTTTTGTCGGTGCATCTTTTGCGATCGCCCGAATCGCAGCACATTAATCCGCGATACAATCCCAGAGGACTTGAAATCGTCAGAGAATAATAATACCATCCGTCCGCTTTGTGATTCATATTTGCCGCGCTTACCACTGCCGCGTCACCGGGATCCGTGATTGTGACCTGACAGTAATTATCGGTATTGACCGGGGTATGCCCGTCATTTGCAAAAACATACTCGCCGATCTGGCAGCTGATTCCCGGATCGCAGCGCTGATACATTGACGAGGCGGCAAAAACCGCATCGCCATAAGCAACGAGGACAATTAACGCCAGCGCAATGCTAATTTTCGCAAATATGTTCATCGCATTTATTATACTATTCAATGTCGCTTTCTGACGAGGTGGAGTTTTCCACCGGAGGCGCCGGCGGTAACGTTGAAGAATCGGGAGCTGTAAACTGGATTGGAGCAGGAATATTGGATGGAGCCGTGATCGTTACAGGTTCAGACGCACCTGCGGCCGGTGCAATTTCATTTTTATTAAGCAACGAACGGAGTTCTTCTTTGGTGACGCAAACGTCGTCCAGGCACAATTCCTTTGTTTTTATCCGGTTGGCGAAGAATTTGTCGACGGTCAGTTCCTTTAAGCTGGCAATGCCGTTTTCAAGCGCCAATCCGAGCGTCGACAAAACTTCCCGGATCAAATCAATGAAACTGTTCTGTCGGGCTAATTCGGTTGTTGAGGTCGCGTTGAATAAATTAATCGATTCCGGATTGGGATCAATTCCGGCGGCAAGTTTGTCGACTCCGTACCAGGAAACATTGATCTGGATCATGATTTTTCCGACATAGCTGCCGTCCGTCAATTTGAAGCATGGCTTTTTGGAGTTCTTGCTGTCGTCCTCAGGCCAAATGATTGTTTCCAGAGAAGAAACAGTCTGGCAATTGGTGTCATTGGGATCAAATTGTTCCAAAGCCTTGCCGGCGATTTCTCCGGGCAGATTCGCCTTTGAACCAAATCCTACGATATCCGAAACGCCAACCGGATCGCCGACCGCGATCGGTCCGTTTTGCGAAGATACCAACACGGGAACGGTTCCCGCCAACGCTATCGGCGCTTTTTCGTTATTGTATTCCGGTTTGGTATCAAAACCTAGATATAATCCGCCGTCAGGATCCATAACCGGGCCCGGCGCGGTCGAAATGATACCAATTAGCGAGCGATGCGAAGGCCCGGCGGCGACTGCGCGCAACCCTTCTTCGCTGTCAACGCTTACCAGCGAACCCCGCAGCGCCTTGCCCGTGACAAAATAATTTTCCGCTAAATCGTTATGGCCGTTACCGAAAGTCACATAGCCAGTTGAATCGCTAATCTGTAACGGTCGTAGCGCGTTCCAGGTGCCGTATTGGTCGCCGGAGTTCGTAAGCAGAAAATATGTTGCGCTGCCGTCATTCCTGACCATAAATCCGTAATTGCCGCCTACAGCCCGGAATTGCGCGCCCGGCGGATCAACTCCATAGGCGGAAATTTCTCCGCTTACGTTGAGTTTCGTGGCCGGCGCGGTTGTGCCGATGCCCACGTAATTGTTACTTGAATTAACAACTAACGTTGGCGTTGCCGCGCCGCCGATGCCAAATTTTCCCGCGCCCATGCTCCATCCTCCGTGGCTTAAATAAATAAGATTTGAACCCCATGCTGTAAGTATGCCGGTTTCCGATGTCTCCTTATAAAGGTGAAGCGGGTAATTTGGCGCGGTCGTGCCGATACCCACCATGCCGTCGTTGCGTCCGAAAAGAATTGGGACTGAAGCCGAATTAAAAACTCCAAAAGCTGCCGAAGAACTCGTGTTTCCAATTCCAAATACGGATAATTTTTGTGTCGGCGCGGTCGTGCCGATGCCGACGTTGCCATTGCTGGCAAAAACCGTATCGCTGGAAGAATTGCTGTACTGGATAATGATCCGGCCATTGTTGCCATTTGTCGATGCCGCGCCGCCGGTTCCGGCCGTGCCGCGGTCAGAGTCATTTGAGTTTCCCGGAGTCGTGCCGGACCCGGCAACCGTGGAACCATTGGAAACTCCGCTGCCGCCGATATATCCGGATCCTCCGCCTCCTCCGCCCATGTAGGCGTTGGCGTCGTAAGCGCCTCCTCCGCCTCCGTAATACCCGCCTCCGCCCGCGCCGCCATATGCGTTTGAAGACGGATTGCCGCCGGCAAACATCGAACCCGCGCTACCATTGGCATTGCTTCCTGTTCCGCCCGCGCCGCCCGCGCTTTGAGTTCCGCCCTTACCTCCCGCCGCGGCATTGTTGGATGTGCCATCAACGCCGCTGTTCCCGCCTCCGCCTCCGCCTTGCTCAAGAACGTTTGATGAATTTGTCGCGCCGCCTCCTCCGCCTCCGCCTGCGGTAATCAATTCGGTGTAGTTATATCTGATTGCGGAACGTCCGCCGCCTTGGCCGCCATAACGGCAATCAGAGCCGGTATTGCAGCTGCGCGCGCCGCCGCCATAACTTTGCGAAGTGTTTGCGATCGCGCCGTTTGTTCCGCCTCCGCCCGCCATCAAAGTGAGTATTTGCCCCGGAGTAACCGCCAAGGTTGCTGTCGTATAACCGCCTCCGCCGCCCGGATATCCATATGTCCAGCCGCCCGCGTTTCCGCCTCCGCCTCCGCCGCCCCACATTTTTACCGTGATAGATGTAATTCCCGGCGGAACGACAAATGTTTGGTCCGCGCCGGTATAATCATAGACCACTGATTCCTGGTTCGCATTGACCGATCTAATATCGAGCAATCCGGCCGGGCTGGTCGTGCCGATGCCGACGTTGCCGTCGTCTCGGACATATATTAACGGGGTTGACGCGGAATTCCAAACGCCCAAAGCCGCGGTTGCGCTGGTGCTGCCGCCGCCGGTGATTGATAATTTTTCCGATGGAGATATCGTGCCGATGCCCACGTTGCCGCCGCCGGTGATTCGCAATCTTTCCAAAAGGCTGCCCGCATCTGTTCGAGTTAAAAATCTCGCAAAACCGCCAACGTTATTTGCGGAAACGGTTCCTTCTGAACCGAAATTAAGGGACGCGGCTTGAACATAATTCGACCCGTCATAGCCGAATGCGTCGATCCCGCCCAAAGTATCCTCGGAAATTATTGTCGCGGGAGAACCAACCGAGCCGCGAGCTTTTCTGACCTGGTAGCTGGCTCCGGTTGTATCTGCGGAAACCTGATCCAGCCGGGAAATCGCGCTTGATCCCGCAATATTAAAAATTGAACTTGGGCTGGTCGTGCCGATGCCCACGTAGCCTAAACTGTTAATCCTCATTTTTTCAGCGGATCCGGTCGAAAAATTTAACGTGTTGGCGGCAGAAGACCAGGTGCCGGTATCGGAATCAGACTGAAAAGCATAGGATGGCGCCGTTGCCAAACCCATCGCGACATAGAGTTTGCCGATGTTGGTGATATCTAAAGAATTGGCATCGTTTCCCGCCGCCAAGGTATCGGCGAGGGTATCGGCAATGTTTCCGGTTCCGCTTCCGGTCTGGTCGGTGGCGCAGATTATGTCGCCACCGGCGGTAACTGTCAATTTGTCATTTCCGGTGCAGGCGAAATTTGTGAATCTCATTCCGCTTGTTGCTGTATCGGAATCGTTGTCATTAATTTCCAAGATTTTTTGCGGACTGGTGGTGCCGATGCCCACGTAGCCGTTAATATCGATAGTCAGTCGAGTGTTGCCGGAATCTTGAATTGCAAATTTGCCTTGCCCGTCGGGGGCTGTTCCCGCCGTCGAATTCAGCTTCCAAACATGACCTCCTGATAGTGCCGTTGCGTCCAGCCAAACCGCGGTTCCGTAGGATCCGCCGCTCGTTGTTTGTAGCAAGAGCTGAGGAACGCTGGCAAGGTCGGCGCCATTTTCAACGGTTAAAGCCGCGCTTGGCGCGACCGTGCCGATGCCCACGTTGCCCGTGGTCGGATTTAAGATGATGGCGTTTCCCGACGTGTTCTGCAGTATGGTTTTTCCGGACAGGTTGGCATTTCCGGAACGCCCTGTATATAAAAACGACCGGATTCCCAAATCATTAGTGGAGACAATGCTCGGGCTTGTCGCGCTGCTGGCTGATGCCACGTCCAGAGTTCCTCCGGGATTGGTCGTGCCGATCCCGACATTGCCCGCGGCGGTAATTCTCATCTTTTCTGCCCAAACACTATTGAAAGTATAAAAAGCTAAGTTTCCGCTGATGCCAGCAGCAGCCAAAATTCCGGTTTGCTCATTCGGATTATAACCAAGATAAAGACCGCGATAATTAGTATAATCCTGATTTAATGTAATGATAGATTTAAAAGTATCGCTGTGGCTTGTGCCGGCTCCGTTAACGCTAAGATTCGTAAAGGGGCTGGTGGTGCCGATACCGACACTGCCTCCGGTGTAGGAGATGACTCCGCCGCTGCCGCTCGCCCACTGCGTGCCGCCCGCGCCCACGGCCACGCCGTTGACCAAAACCGAAGTGGCGTTGATCGCGCCGTTGACATCGAGTTTGTACGCCGGGCCAGTCGTGCCGATGCCCACGTTGCCGCCGTTTGGATTCAACAATATATTATAAGCAGTTGCGGTCGCGTCGATGCGCTGCGATTGGAAGAATACGTTTCCATTAGCCAACACTCCGCTTATTAAGCCGTATTTGGGATAAGGATTGCCATTGAAAATACCAAGCTTGCCGCCGTTTACGCCAAGCGCCGGCAAAACATCGTCGCCGGTTGATCCGCTATAAATTGTAAGTTTGTTTTCCGGGCCAGTCGTGCCGATGCCCACGTTGCCGCCGCCGGACGCGAGAAAAACATTGCCATGGGTTGTTCCCGTGCCGCCGTCAAGATATAAATGCCCACCGATTGCCGGTCCGCCGCCGCTTTGGTTTCCGGCGCTAACTTTCAAATCCGTGCTTAAATACATGCCGCTGGCGACCGAAATTGTTTGCGCGCAATAGGCGCACATTGGCGTTGTCAGTAAAATACTGCCATCGACTTCGAGTTTTGCCTGCGGGCTGGTCGTGCCGATGCCCACGTTGCCATTGTCCCGCATCGATATTACGTTTACCGTGCCGGTTTCGGCATATCCGGCAACGTTTTTTAACGCAATGTCCATCTGGGTGTGCGGAAGGTATGTATCGCCGGCTCCACCAACATCGTAAGCATACACATTGAAATCAACACCTCCGTTATAATAAATTCCGGGCGAAACCGTGCGGTTTAGCCGCAGCAAGGTTTGCGGTGTTTGACTTTGCGATGATCCTAAAATCCGCGCAACCGGAACGCTTCCAATCACATCGGATTCGACTATTGATCCGACTTGCAATTTTGATCCCGGGTTGGTTGTTCCAATGCCAACGTTACCGCCGCTGTAAGAAATAATTCCGCCGGCACCATTTGACCACTGCGTGCCGCCGGTACCCACGGCCACGCCGTTGACCAATACCGAAGTGGCGTTGATCGCTCCTGCCACATCCAATTTGTATGCCGGTGAACCCGTGCCGATACCCACGTTGCCGGCTTGAAGGATGGTCATTCTGGGCGTGAGCGTTGCCGCAGTTCCTGCGGTTCCCGCCGGCGCGGTCGCAAAATTCAGATTGCCGTTTACGCCGTCAATATACGAAGCTCCCGAAGACGAGCCGTAAAACCAGCCGTTATTATAATAGGTATTAAAACCGACAATCGGATTGCTCCACACAATATATACCGGTCCGCCGCCCGTATCCGGGCCGAATTTTGCCGCCGTGTTTCCGGTAATCTTTTGAACGTCTAAACCCCACGTTGGGCTGGTCGTGCCGATGCCGACGTTGCCCGTGCTGTCGATTACGAAAACATTGCCGCCGTAGGCGGTATTGGCGATTCCATATTTATCCCCGCCAATTCCGTACATGCCGATGCCCGTATTCCATATATGGGAATTGCCGTGGCTGGACGTGGGCGGCACGCCGAATGCCGTACCCATGCCGATATATGCGATCGATACTTCCTCATAGCGCGGATTCATTAATTGCATATTGCCGTAGCTGTTCGATCCGTTGCTGATCAGCAATTTATTGGCAAGTTCGGTTCCTGTTGATCCCGCTCCGCCATCCACATGCAACTTGGCCAGAGGTGCGGTCGTGCCGATGCCCACGTTGCCGGCATTGGTAATTCTCATTTTCTCAGAAAGACCGACTCCGAGAGCTAGGTTTGTCGGTGTTGATGGCGACACGAGAGCTCGTTTATCCGCGGCCCCGGAAGCAGTAATATCAACCATTAAATCCTGGTCAATCCAATTACTAACGTTAAATCTTCCCCCGTTGGTACCGACACTGACATCAAGTTTATTACCGTTGTTGGAAACTCCAATACCGACATTCCCGCCCGTGTAGGAAATTGCACCGCCGCTGCCGCTCGCCCACTGCGTGCCGCCCGCGCCCACGGCCACGCCGTTGACCAAAACCGAAGTAGCATTGACTGCTCCTGCCACATCCAATTTGTAGCTTGGGTTTGTCGTACCGATACCAACATTACCGCCATAAGTCGAATACAGGATGTCAGCAAAAACGTTTGTTGGATTTTTATACGTAAGCCGAAGACCATAATTCGGCGACCCGGTCGTTTCCCAAACATACCCATTTACTCCCAAAGCGCCCATTCGCAACGATGCTAAATTGTTGCTATTACTTATTTCTAAATTATTTTGCGGATTACTTGTGCCGATGCCCACGTTGCCGCCGTCTTTTACTGTAAATATATTCGTTGATCCATCGAACAAGTTCAGAATATTTCCCGTGCCGTCTTGATACACTTCCAAGGCAGGTTGCGTTGCGGCCGCGTTATCTTCGTGGAAAGTTACGAGCGGTAAATTGGAAGTTGCGCCCACGTTTCTGTACACATAAAGTCCCCGGCCAGTACCGGAGTCGCTGATACCCAGAACATTATTTAAATTGCCGGTGTTTCCCTGGATATTGACGGTTCCGCCGGATGCGCCCACGACGTGCAATTGCGCGCTCGGACTGGTGGTGCCGATGCCGACATTGCCGTTTGTGTCGATAACCAGCCGCGTGCCGCCGCTTGTATCATCGTAAATGCCAAAACTTCCCGCGGGCGCGGGACCGCCGCCGGAAGAAAATACATTCCAGTTATGGGCGTTAAGAATGCTGTTCTGCATCCGGAATCCGATTGAATGGGCGCTGCTGCCTGACGAAGTTATGCCGTCGTAACTATTCTGGTTAACCTGGAATGTTCCGTTAACCGCTAATTTTTGCGTTGGGTTTGTCGTGCCGATGCCCACGTTACCGTTAATTGTCGTATATCCGGATCCGCTGGGAGTCAGCGTAATATTCTGATTTGATCCGCCGGCCGCAAACGTTAGCGAACTGGTGCCGGTGATTGAACCGTTGCTTGTCCCTGTGCCGCCTTGCGCCACGGTTACCAGGTCGTGGCTGGTTAAAATTGTGGCGCTGGCATCAGGCAAAGTGAATGTTTTTTCCGCGGCTGCCGGTCCGGTAAATTTGGTGAAGCCGTTTCCGGTTCCGCCGTAAGCGGATGAAATAATTTGGGTCAACGCCGCGGAACCGTCAAAATTATTGCCATAGATCGCGCGCGGAGTGCCAAGGGTTGCCGCGCTGCCGTCAATGCTGGTGATTCCCGTAAGGGCAAGGCTGGCGGCGGATCGGTTGAGCGCCACGGCCGTGTTGCCGATATATAGCGTTGAATTACCCAAAACCACGGCCGGAATCGTGCCGCTCAGATTGCCCGCTGTCAAGCCGGTAAGCGCGGATCCGTTGCCGTCGGTCGCCAACAAAGTTTTTGTTCCTGCCGGTAAAGTAATAACGCTCGTGTCGTCGGGACTTGTTAAAGTTATTGTTTTACTGACAGTCAATGTCTTTCCGGTTGCCGGTGAAAAACCAATAACCGCGTCCGCCGTAGCGTGCAGACCAAGCGCGTCTGTAATTCCGTAGCCGGCCAACGTGGTATGCGCCCAATTTCCCCAGCCGTAGGCGGTATTCCAGTTGGCGGAGTTGTTGGCGATCGAAGCATCCCAGCCGCTGCCGGTTGAAATCGCGATACCGCTTGCCGGATAGGTTCCGGCAGCCATGGCACCCAGAGCCGGTTTGTTGGCAATCGAAGTTCCTCCGGTTGATGAGTTCCAATCAATGTATTGGCCGGACAATCCGGCCGCGTTTCCGGTAGTGCTTTGGTTGAGCGTTGGGAAATCACCGGCAACCGCGATCGATAACGCGCCGGTGCCGGTGGTTGATTTCAGGATTCCGGTTGCCAAACCCGCGGTACCGGCGGAATAGTCAGTGCCACTTATTGCGGCGCTGATTGCCGAACCGTTGGATTTGACAATACCGCTGATCGCTTTCACAACCGGGTCTGCTTCGGCGGTTACCGCAGCCGCCCATGAAGTTGTGCCGCTGCCGTTGGTTTGCAGGAAGTAACCGCTGGTGCCTCCGGAAGCTGGCAAAGTCAGCGTCCAACTTCCCGCCGCGGTTCCCGGTTGGATTTGCACGTATCCGGAAGCGCTACCGGCTAATCTCATTGTGCCCAGAGTTGTGCCGGCCAAACCGATATCCAGCAATGCGCCGGGATTGCTGTTGGCAATGGCGATATTGCCAAGGTTGATGATTCCAGTCGTGTTGGCGTTGTTTCCCGCCGCCAGGGTTTCCGCCAGAGTATCGACAAGATTGCCGCTGCCGTTGCCGGCCTGATCAACGCCGCAGACAATGAGGCCGTCGGCATCGGTATAGAGTTTGCTGCTCGTGCCGTTGGAACAAATGAGGCTGGTTTTGATTCCGCTCGATCCGTTGCCGGTGGCAACGTCCAGCTTCGCTTGCGGGTTGGTGGTGCCGATGCCGACAAATCCGTTGGCCGTATCAACATACAAAGTTCCCGCGCTTCCAATTTGCAAATTATTTGTGTTTGTCCGCAATCCGACCAAATTCGCGCCGGCTTGAATCCATTGTGAAACTTGCCGCTGGCTGCCAAAAACAAAGGCTTGGGCTTGGCCGGTGAGCAACGATCCGGCCATCATCGAAACCAGAACCAACCCGACCAATTTGGCCGAATTTTTCCAATTTCCAAAAAGTTTTTTAAATATGGAAATAAAAATCATGCATTCAATACCCAATTATAAAATTATACCACTTTAAAAATATGAAATAAACCGCCAACATTTTGGCCTATTAACAAAAAAACCGGCGGCACAATGTTGTCGACGGTTTCTCAAATGTGGACCCTACCGGATTCGGACCGGTGACCTCCTCATTGCAAATGAGGCGCTCTACCAGCTGAGCTAAGGGCCCGATGAGTAGTTGACGAGCTGCAGTTAACGAGTTGATGAGAAATACTAGTTGCGTAAATTCAACAAATATACAATAGCAAAAAATGACCGGATTGCAATTGCTTTAACTTTCGGTTCTGTTAGAATGGCGTAATAATCAAAAAACCATGAAACATAATCGCTGGACGGTGGTTTTGGGAGCTCTTTTAATTCAAGTGAGCTTGGGCGCGATTTATATCTATAGCGTTTTTAAACCGGCTTTGAAAAGCCATTTTCCGGATTGGTCGGCGACCGATCTGGCATTACCCGCCCAAATACTCCTTGCTTTTGACGCTCTG
>Ga0074195_1002527_pt1 | contig 20105 bp, 25 predicted proteins | sample EPASupsiteHSE623_FD_64525 | JGI IMG/M metagenome (GOLD analysis project Ga0074195, IMG submission 64525) | Bioremediated contaminated groundwater from EPA Superfund site, New Mexico - Sample HSE6-23 | ecosystem: Environmental > Aquatic > Deep subsurface > Groundwater > Contaminated ...
ATGAAGCACTTAAACATACATCTATTGAACAATTACTCCCAAGTCAAAGATCAAGGAAGCCATCCGACGGAATGGCTGAATCACTTTTAATTGCTTTATATTTATCTATGAAATAAAGAACACCTTCCCGTTAAGAAAGGTGGTCTTTAAGGAGTCCAAATGAAAAAGAGATGTTATGAAAAAATTTAAACTTGATTACTTATTGCTTTTGGTTCTTCGCCCTCAACAATCACGGTATAGCCTGTCTCTTTGACTATCTTTTTTCTAATCTCAAACAGATCATCAACTGATAAATCCCTCGGATCTTTCACTTGAATCTTAACCTGTTTTTGTCTACTGTCAAGTATTGTCTTGTATGCAGCCATTAAATCACCTCTTGAATAGGTTAACAAAAAAGTCCATTATTGCTTTAATGTTGCTTAGTAAAATACCAACTAAAGCTGTCACTAAAGTTCCATAAATGGTTCGCTTTATCAACTTTTGGGTATCATTTGAATCTTGTATCTGAAGCTTTATATTCTCTACGTCTTTTTGATGTTTTATTTCAAGATTTGAAATTACAGAAGGAAATGTACATTGTTCTCGATGCTCGGTAATTAATGCTTTTAATTCATTGTATCTTGTTTCACTTTCATCATATAATTTAGAAATGATATTGCCATCTCGCTCTACCATTTCCTTTTCAAGCTCGTATATGTGCTTGGTAAGATCAGTTATTATTTCATTTTGGTGCTGGCTGGTCTCCTTCAGACTTTCCAGCTCCTTCTGTAGTTGTTCCATTTCCATTTTTTAAATACAATCCTTTTACCATAACATTTGTTAAATTAAATAAACCACTATTCAATCCAAGGAAAGTTACAAAAGCGATAGTAACAGGAAGCAATTGTGCTTCCCATTTTAATCTAAATATCATAAACAGCACGGCCGCAAAAAAGATTATTGCAAGTCCACTGTTTATAATAGCCAGCCAATACTTTCTATTTTTATCCATATATTCACCTCATTACATATATTATACCACAAAAAATCGCCTCATGTGAAGCGATTTTTTAGAGACAACTATCAGTAACATGGCAAGTATATTATAACACATAACTTACAGTATGTCAATAAGAGTGTTGACATTTTAAGATAAAAGTGTATAATTATTAAAGGAGAACAAATGCGAATACGATTACTAAGACAAATAATAGTAAATAATACCAAGGTTGATTGCACCGATAAATTACTGGAAGTGAAAACACTTCCTGTTATTCTCGATAATACTGAATTTGGAACCGCAACAAATCCAATGATAGATCCAACCGATAGCGGTTATATTATCTTTGATGTCAAATCAAAATATGCAACATTAGAATCTATAATATTAAAGGAAAGGTGGGGAGCATCATTCACAATAGCTTTTGATTCATACATTAAAGAAGATCATATTGAGATTGCATCTATTGAAAAAATAACAATAAATAATGAATTAAGAAAGAAAAATGAACGAATTACGTTTTAGTCCAAAACAAATATATAGAAAACTAAGGGGATTAACCGAACCATATCCATGGATAGCATTAACCCCTGATGAAAAAAACATGGTAGTAAGAGAAGCAATAACAAATATAAAGTTTCATCAAATTCATTATAAAAATACAGGTTGTTTATTTCTTTCTAAATCACAGATTGATGATTTTTTCAGTGCAATCTCTAATCAGATATTAGATAATTGCAATATAACGTTCAGATTATTAAATAGGAGAAACAAATGAAAGTTTTATTCAGGGCGCCATTATTGGAAATAAGCGGATATGGGACAGGTGCGCGTTTTCTCGCAAGTGAACTAATTGCAGTGTCCAGAGCAAATAAAAGCACAATTGATGTTGATTTTGAAGATATATCCCATAATGTCATTGATATATCCCAGTCATATTATTCTATGAATTTTCAAGATATGGGCAAAAAGAGAGACATTAAATACGATCTCTGCATAACAATGTCAATACCGCAAGACTTTATTGATGTCCGGAGAAAGATAAAAGCAAGCAGATATGCCGGGTATACAATGATTGAAACAGCCGAAAATACAGCAGGTGCTGTTTTTACAAATGGACTATCAACAATGGATATTTTATTCAGCCCAACTCCACATAACTATGATCTGTTTTCAAGGTATAAAAAGACATTTATTTGGCCACTTGGATATGAAGGAGAACCAAAAAGAACACTAACTACTTATCAATCCAAAGAGCAGTATGATATTTTAATACTTACTGATTTTAATAGAAGGAAAGGAATAGACGATATAATTAAATATGTTAAATATTATATGCAAAATGAAAAGGTGTACCTGAAGATTAATCCATATAATGTAAGTAAAAAACTTGTTGATAATATATTCGTAAAGAATAAGCATAAAAATCTTACAGTTGATTACGAGACACTAAAAAGAGATCAGCTGGAAAGCATAATGAAAAAGTGCAAATTCCTTTTGTTGCCAACAAGAGGTGAAGGGTTTGGATTGCCAATGTTAGAAGCATTGGTTAATAAAGTAACGCCAATTGTACCAGGGGCCGGAGCTCATACTCATTTCTGCACCAAGCAAAATTCATTTTATTTTGATTATTTGGTTCGCGAAATCCATAATGAAGATATAAGCAATGAGATATATAAGGGTACTAAACTTGCATATCCTAATTTTGAATCAATGATTGAAACTATTCGTTTTGCACTAACCGGAAAAGATAAAAAGAATTATAATATTCCCAAGATAAACGGCTTTGATCTTACATCTTATGCTGAAAATGTAAAACCACTTACAAAACTACTTAACGACGTTTGCAAATAGCCGTTTTCTATCACTTAAAACTCTATTTCCATTCATAAGATTAACAACCCGATCTACTTCTTCCTGAGGATGAGTCTCGAAATATTTCTTCATTGCCGGAGTTGCTATAGTCTTAAAGAACTTTCTATAGTCATTATTCAGCAATGTTATTGTTTTCTGATGATTGTGCTTGAAAGCAATGGCATCTTCAGCACCACATGAATGAGATTCATCTATAAGAACTAACATATCATCAACCGATACATTCTTTGATGTTACCTGAAGAAACCAGTATTGAAAATGATAATTCGCGGCAATTGCATGTGCAACTTCATGAACCAATAAAGATTCAAATCGAGAAGGATGACATAGTGTATATATCGTTATTGTTGCATAATATGGCTCATACAGTGCCGCTGTATGATTAACAAACCCGACCTTAAATCTAACTGTTATATTCATATCGTTAAACTTTACCTTATATATGAACGGGTGTTTTGCCTTGCTCATTTTAGACTCCAGTTTTGTTAGTTATATTCATTATAGCATATTTTTGTACATTATCTTGATTTTTATTTCTAAAATGTTACTATTTGCTATATCAGCGAGCTTTCAGCTCGCACTTTACCATGTTCCCTCTTTTATTCATATTTATGTTGACTATTGACTATTTATATGGTATAATTAAGTAAAAAAGGAGACCTTATGAAGTTTAGAAAAAAACCAATTATCATTGAAGCTTTCCAGTGGACAGGAAGAGAAGATCAGAAAGAAGATCCGGAATGGATATGTAACGCAATAGAAATTGGAAATGTATGGTTTAAGAATAATGGGACGCCTGATGTATTAATGATGATAAAAACATTAGAAGGCACAATGACAGCATCTCTAGGTGATTACATAATTAAAGGAATAAATAATGAACTTTATCCATGTAAGCCCGACATATTTGAAAAGACATATGATAAAGTAGAGGAGTGACTATGAATGATACTGAGAAACAGCAATTGCATAATTATCTCAATCAGGTTATGTCTAATCTAATTCAGGACATTGTTAAGAATATAAAGGTGGACGGTGTAAAGACATACGATCCTCATAAAAAATATGCATGCACCGTGGATATTGAGAGATACTCGAAAATGGTCATAGAGAATATAGACGGAATGCAGATAAAGCATGATACCAAAGAGCAACCACTCACAGTGGAAAATAGTAGTGATTTCGATGCTTTCATAGACACAATTGATACTTTCCTAAAGACTAAAAATCTAACAATAATGTCAATTGCAACAAGGAGAAAAAATGGAAGTTAAAATGGAAATGATGAATACCGTTGTTGTTATCAATGACAAGGGCGATAAACTTGAATATCAGACTGATAAATATAAAATAACAGATAAAGAAATAATAATAATGAATGATGATCAGAAGCCAATAATCGTTGATTTAACAACCATTAAAGGATATTCAATATGTACGGTTGGATCTCCAAGACAGATAGTTCCATATGAGCATCATGGCGCAATGGTCTGGACGCGAAGCGACCTGAAAGGAAAACATAGAGAATATTGTCTATGTTTTAAGTGTAAGAAACTAAACACAAGAAATAGAGAAGATAATTGCAATATTGCAAATACTTTATTTGATTTAGATGTCAAGTATAGCTTGACAACTCCTGTTTTCGAATGCCCACTTTTCATGGAGAAAGAGGATGAATGCGTTTGTTGAAAAGATAAAAGGAGTTTTGCTTTTTAGCATTATCATCATAATAGGTTTAGTTTTTTATATTACTGATTTACTTGCTGAAAAAGCAATAAATAAGAAAAAGAATAGATATCATGAAAACAATCCAGATTAAAGGAGGACACTAAAGTGTTATCACCTAAACTTAAGAGTCTTTTAGAGACTCAATACAATAAAGAACTGGCATCAGGCTATTTTTATATGCAGATTGCTGAGTTCTATGACAGAATAAATCTTCCGGGATTTGCTCATTTCTTTAAGAAACAGGCAGAGGAAGAGAATGATCATGCTATGAAATTCTATCAATACATTGTTGATAGAGGAGATAGGATCATTTTCCAGCCTATTTCAGTATTACTTGGTACTGAATTCAAAGACTTTCAAGGAATCACTGATCCTATGGTTGCATTCGTTGAACACGAAAGAAAGGTAACCGATGCAATTGAAATGTTGTCAACTGAAGCAAAGATTGAAAATGACAACAGAACCTATGCTTTCTTGCACGAATTCAACATTGAACAGGTTGAAGAGGTCATGATGGCCGAAGAAATGCTTTCAAAGACATCTCTTATTAAAGATGATGGAGCCGGGATCCTTATATATGATCTCGAACTGGCAAAAGCAGAGTAATACAGATAAATATATCCGTTGTTCTAATGGACAACGGATATAAAACAATAAATTGAATATAATAAATATGAATATAACAATGTGTATGATAATGAAAGATGTATTACCAATACAGGATATGGTGTTCTCAGCACTTAAGAGTTGTGAATTTTCTAATTTTATAATAGGAATTGACAGCAGATCAACAAAAGAAACATATGAAATTGTAGAGAAATATGGCTTTAGTCATTTCGATTTTACTTTTGTTAATTTCGCAGACGCTAGAAACCAGGTTTTGGAAAGATGTAAGACAGATTGGGTTTTCTTTATTGATTCAGATGAAACAATAACCAACCATAGACTTGAACAGATAAAACTCATGATGAATATGCAAAACTCAAATGCTTATGCTATAGCCAGAAAGCATTGGACAACAATGGAGATGAGAGAATTAGTGTTTGATATGGCAGTTAAACCAGATTATCAATGTAGATTGTTTAATAGAAACTATGGAAAATATATAGGTGCAGTTCATGAAGGAATAACCATATCACATAAAATTCTACTACCTCAGACGGTGTGGATTGATCACTATAATTTTGCGATAAGAACGAAAGAAGATTGGGAAAGGATTAACAAAGTATATAAGGAGCTTAACACCAAATGATAAACCAACACTATCTGTTAAATGCAAGAAACGATCTTAAAGAATATCTTGGAGATAAGTATAAAGAATTAAGGGGTCAACCAGAGTTAAGAGATATATGGAATAAGCATGAACATTCTAACGCCAATGATTATTATGCTAATAAGATAAATGACATGTATCTTTATGATCTGAGCGGGTGGCACTCATCCGGAACATGTGAAGGATATGGCAATCCAACTGAGAAGTATGCATCTGGGACAGTTTTAGACTTTGGAGGTGGAATTGGGTCATACTCTCTTATTGCATCAGAATATGCAAACAGTGTATATTATCTTGACATAAATCAAAGTAATCAGGATTTTGCTGAGTTTAGATTTAACAAGTATAAAAGGATGAATATTGGCATCTTGCGAAGTATTCCAGATGCATTTGAATATAATACAATAATATGTATTGATGTTCTTGAACATATGGAAGATCCTATAGGTCTGTTGACAACGCTTACCTCAAAACTTACAAATGACGGGCATCTTCTCTTATTCTATACACCACATACAAGCAATGGAGAACATCCAATGCATATAATGACACATGATCAGGTAAAACAGACTGACACTTTTATGAGTAGAAACTACACATGGATTGAACACGGAGTTTATAAAAAGAAATGAAAGTTGCATATCTGATATCCGACGGTTTCCAGATGCTAGAAAATGTCATGGCTTTGTTGCCATATCTTCATCTACCGATATATACAAGAGATAAAGATGTTTACAATTATCTGAAGTCAATCGGGGAAACTGCGCATTTCTATACAGATGTTATGAACATTGATTCAAATATATTCATGATATCAACTTCAGAACCTAAATTTGGAAATGACGAAGGATCTCATTTTAATAATATTGTTTTCATAGGACATGGTGTATCAGAAAAGGATTATTATTTAGAAAAAAATAGCAAACAATTAGATCCAGCGGAACCAGCAACAGATTCAAATCTTTGTTTTGATCGTTATCTGAAAGGATCAATTGAGATCAAAGAAACCATACCATTTGATAATTACATATTATACGCACCAACAATACTTCCATTTTGTTCATTTTTGAATGATAAGTTCTCAATTATTAATGATTTAAAAGAATTATCTAAGACTACCAATATCGTAATAAAACCACATGCAATGCACTATAAAGATGAGAAATATAAAGAACTATTTGCAATCAGTGATACTATTCATGTTGTAAGTAATAACTATTACAATATTCTGCCTATAATGGAGAAATGTTCATTATTCATAACTGATATTAGTACGGTTGCATCAATGTATACTTACTTTAGAAAACCTTTTATTGTTCTCGAGAAACAGATACATGCGAAAGATTATACTGATTCAAGACTATTGAGGAATTCAGGAGCAAGTACCAATATTTTAAATGGATCTATTTTACCATTAATTGGGAAAATTCAATATAAAGAAAACACATATTTAAAGACTTGGTTTAGACCTACTCTGATACCTGCTGAAGATACCGCCTATTTTCTTAAAAAAATTATTATCTCTGCCAATCGCATCGCTGACAAATAGGAAGGGTTCTTTCCCCTTTTTGTAGTTCATCATTCACTCTTTTAAATTCTTCACTATTTACTATTTCAATAAGTGTATTATTATTCAAATTCCCGAAAACTTTAGAGTGCTTCCAGTCTAGACAACATAAAACAATATCTCCGGTTGACTTAACAATGATTTCTCCGATTGGAGCATTACATGATAATTTACAACTAAGTGGTTGTCTACTATATATGTCTAATCGTTTGTCAAGTTCCCGGAACTCTGTATGGTAAATAAGCCCATTATTTCCAACAAGAGAGTTGAAGAATGCTTCATCCTTCTTGAAATAGATAGACACGAATACTTCATCAGCTCCAAATTGTCTCATTTCATCAAGAATTGTCTGATTTAAGTATACCCCATTTGTAAGAATATAATTAGAAGATCTATTTGGAAGTATCTCTTTTGTTTTTGATAATAGATAGAATAAACGAGGATCGATTATAGGCTCATTATATACATTCCATCCTATTCTGCCACTAAACCCATTATCTCTAAGCTCTGTAAGAGCATTTTCAATGATTTTAAGTGGTAATATTGTTCTACTCGGTGTAGAATGTAATGGGCAATTTGCGTGTATTGAACTATAGTTACATATACTTGATAGTTCAAATGAAACATAATGACATTTTTCAATCATTTAACACACATGATCCTTTTCATCTAAATATAGTTTTCTGCTCCAGGTTTTTCTAGTTGCATTATATTCGACAATGTCACTGTTCTTCTCATCAGTAACAATCATCATTCCATTTGATACATCTCTGTATATATCATTAGGGGATGCAGACGCTGGGGTTGTTCCATTGCACACAGCAACGCCACATTCTCTATATTTTGCAACAGTATGTTCTGAGCAAAACCATCTGCTTTTAAGTTGAAATGGATTGTATTTTTTAAATAGCCATTCGCCGGCTTTTGCCCACCATTTATGGGTGATATCTTCTATAAATTCAATAGTAAATCCAACCAGTGCTGTAAAATCATATTTCTTTCCAAGGTCCTTTCGTGCCGATATAATAACCTGATGACCAATCGCACGATTATAGTCTCCGCCATCCTGCATATGAATAGGACGCATTAAAAGCAACTCAAATGTCTTCTCATCTTGATAGAAGGAAATTGGACGCTCAACTATTCCCTTTTTAGTGTCAGCCTCGACAACTGTAATTTCATCACCACTCGCAGAAATAAGAGCAACGTGGTTCCAATGGCCGGATGTTCCCATTCTAATTAAGAGAGCTGGAATGGAAAACTTTTTAGTATGTACGAGAAGAGAGTCCCCGTCTTGAGGATTAAGCACTAATACTTCAGAGAGCTTAAGTGTTTTCATGCAATATATCTCCTATTTAATGTTCGCCTTGAATATGCCACGGATCCCATGCTAAACTATCTAAAATGGTACCTGATTGTCTCCATGCATTATATCCATTTCCTGATTGGTCATAAAATGTGTCATGGTTAAGAGAAATATTCTCATCACGAATAATGTAACAAAATTGCAGAGACGTGTGTATAATTCCAATAGTGTCAGTATACCCAGCCTGATAGTTTTGCAATATGTTTGCATCTGATAATGAGGAACTATAGAAACGAACGGAATAAAGATAACTGTGGTATACATAACTGGCTGTGGGATACCTTAAAATGCCAATATAATATTTAGTAGCCGTGGTATCTCTAACCGCTGTTGTTTTACTTCTATTTTGAGAAACACCATCAAGATACTGTATTATACTGTCTCCATTAATTACAAAAGCATAATGATGTATTTGAAAGTCAGAGTTTGGAACTGTTAAACTTTTAGATGCCCGAAGAGAATCACCGTAATATGTTCTTGCCGCTGAATATGTTGAATATAGATTAAGAACCATTCCAAATCCGTAATATGAAGAACCATATAGAGAATATGAACCAAATACACCAGTTGACACACTATTTAAAGGACGTCCGGAAAGCCAGCATTCATAGGTTTGATTGGTTGCTTTGCCATTCGATGGTCTAAATTTGGTTGTATCTACGATAAATAATCCATTCTGAAATCTATACCCTTTGCTATATACCAAATTAGTTACAACCTGTGATGATAGAAATAAAGGAAGAATAAGTAACAGAAGAAGTAGTTTTTTCATATTAATCATGTAGATACTGTATATAGAACACAGATGAGTGAATTATTGGGTCGTTATTATTAGTAATATTCATTATCTGCATTATTACTTTATCGTTAGCATTTACATCAAAATATAGTGGAATTGTCACATTACTAAAATTTGAAGCGCCTGTTGTTGTTTGTGTGAGATAATACCCAATCTGTGCCGCTTTTGTTACATTATATATTCTAATTCGATAATCTTCAGATGAGTTTCCGGCGAATGTAAGAGCAACGGATCCTGAATAGTCGCCCCCGTTTACAAAGGTAATAGTATCACCAGAAAGAAGAAGACCTTCCGCTTCCGAACCACCAAAAAGGTTTCGGCCTGTGTTTGTTACTTGTGTCCAAACATTCTGCGCACATGAAAGAGTTAAAGATGAATCCTCAAATCCTCCATATGCATGCCATATAGAATCAACAAGGATTCTTCCAGTTAGAGATATCTTATATCCTGTAACAAGACTATCGGCTAGTATGGGTTGTTGAAATTTAACATATTTATTAAATATCCACCTATCTGTGGATGTTCCTACATTAAGTGAGTCAAGGTATAGATAAATATCAGCAAGGTTGTCAGAGTTTCTAAATATAATACTAATTGGTCTATCTGTTCCATATTTATCTTTGAAATCCAAAGTATCGCCAGATGCATTGTAATATGTTGGTGCGATAACTGTTCCAGTTGAAGTAAATCCATTGCTAGTTAGTGCTCCACTAAATAATCCATATGTTGCATAAATTGAATCGATATAACCTCTTAGATACGTATTGGATGAGGATCCTACACTACCGGTTGCTGTTGTTGGTGGTTGTAGAACGCTAAACTGGTAAGTTCCGGCTGGAAACATTAAAAGCCCAACGTTTTCCATATCAAAAGTATCTGCAAGTATCTGTATCTTATCGTACCCGCTTAATCCAATAATAGGAGCATATAAATTTCCAATATAAGCACTATAAAAACTAGCACTGTCTGATTTTACATACTTTTCTGTAATAATTGTTGTGTCGTTGTTTCCTTCGTCTCCTTCATGAAGAGAGAAAACTAATTTATTTTGTGTAATAAATGAAGTGAGGTCGCCAGTATTATTAAACTCTATACTATCTTGTATATTAACAGTTTTATATATATTCACTAAATTAAAACTATCGATAATAATTACGGAATCAGATTGTGTTGTTAAATCGCCAATGACAAATTGAATACTATCATTATCATAATAACCATAGTTGATAACTAATGGTGTGCCGTTTGTTCCACCGGCTGCAGCATAGTTTGAAATATTACCATACAAAGAACCAGCTGTTAAAAAGCCAGCAGCGTAGAAAGGCCTTACTGTATATAGATAATATTGACTTACTAATAGATCAGCATTATAAGATGCAGAAACACCAGTGGTACCAATAGTAATACCTGCAGTGAATAATGGTTTATTCTTAAAAGAATCAACCCATGCATATTTAATATCAAGAGAATCTGCCGCTATCTTTCCATTAACCAGTGAAAAGTTACCATCTATCGTACTATATGTTAAAGAATGTCCCGCGCCACCAGTATTATTAAATATATAGATACCATTTGTATCGAGAGAAAGGCCATATACTTCATCTTCTGATTTAATATCTACGCCACCATCTGTCGATGTACTTAATCTTGTATGCCCATTATATTTTATTTCAATACCATCATATCCAAAATAACCATAGTTATTAGCATCAGAATATGAGTAATATACCAGATCTGTTGCAATTCCAGCAAGTGTTGGAGAAATCCAAAGTTTGCCGTTATCATCAAATAAATAAACACTATCACTAAAAGCAATCGATGATGACTTAATCTTTACAGTTGCGCCTATATTAATGGAGTCAAGAAAATGAGCATAATTCGCCGTCAGATTGCCAAAAGTGGCGAGGGAGTCGAAAGCAACATCATCCCTGAATCTCCAAAGGTTGAATGTGTCTATGATAGCAATTGAATCTCGTTTCCCGTTTATTAAAAAAATAATCGAATCGTTATAAGCAGTTCCTGATTCTATTGTGAAAGGAATATTTGAGCTATTTTCATATTTAGGAGAATACATCTGTGTTGTAGCCGTTATGTTTGCGCCTCTATATCCACCAGAAGATTGCAAGTATGTTCCATTTTTTGTAAGATTAATATCCGTAACCGTGAAAGTATCACTCTGCACCTTATTAAACCCAGTCAAATATGAGTCGCTTCCAATCACACTATCCGTCAGCACAATAGTCCCGTATGTGATGAGCGTGGAGTCAGTGCCAGAGAGGGACTTAAATAATTTAGTAATTATTGTATCTCCATTGAGAATTCCAAATGTATCATTTATATTATTAAGACACGATGTGATATCAAGACCAACAATTGAATCTATTTCTAATAGTCTAATATATGCATGATTAAACATAACGCCGTGGGTTGATGATTCATATGTAAATCTATCACCGACATGTTCTACATTTGTTGTATCAAGAAGACTATCAGTATAGAATATATTTCTATCGTCGATTGTGAAATGAATAGAATCCTGGGCTTCTGCATTAAAATAGAAAGGAGAGTATGCCCCACCGTTTCCACGTAATACGCTTTTTCTAATAGAAAACCACTTGTCTTTAGAATTTTCCACACCAATAACGCTAATATTTAAAGGATATTGGAATGTTGATGCTATTGTGGTATTTTGTATATCAATTGTGTCATTAAATATTCCAATATTACCATCTGTAAGTGCTGGATACTTTGTGTATATTGTTGGGACTGTTGCACTGCTTGATGTAATATTACAATCATGGATAATCGCGCGACCACCCATGATGTACATAGCATATAATGATTCGGCATATACGGTTGTTCCATACATTTCAATACTGGACGGGAACGTATCAAGAGGAATTGCTACACCTGCTCTCGTCGATTCACGCCAAGTTGTTATTCCTGAACTTCTGGATGTTATCTTATCACCATATGAGTATACTCTAAATCCATAATCGATCATGAATGCGCCATCCATGGAATTTAGATATGCCCATGAAACATATGTATTTCCAACTGAATATAGAACAGGAGAATAGACATTGTCTCCAGAAACACCGCCATCGACACACCAACGTGCATCTTTCTGTGCTGTAATTCTAGAACCCTGAACATAAGCATAAGCGCCATCCCGAACCATTAATGCAGCACTTGAACTTTCAACATTTATATCAGTATTATAGATATATGTTGTATCGTCGGATCCTTCAATTGTGACAGATCCTTGTGTGCTATTTGTTGGTGCTTTTCCGTTAATTCTACAATTGTGAATATAATTAACGCCGTGTAAATATAATGTATAATAAGAAACAATATTGACATTACGAAATGTGGTATTGTTGGCGGTTGCTTGATTTTGATCTATATTTCCACCACTAATATCACAAATACTAAAATAAGTAGAGTTTTGGATGTCAATATGATACGATGTAATAGAAAGAGTGTCGCAATTATTTATTAAACCGTTATAATATGTTCCAGTTACATATGTAAACCCTACAAGCGTTGAATTATCGCCATTAATACTTGCTGTGATTGCATTACTTCCGCTCTCTTTAATATATGAATTAGTACATTGTCCGACTGTTATATTAGACTGAACATTGTATACTTCAGAAGCAATTAATGTATCAATTGTTATAGTGCTATCTGCGGTATAACTAATGTTATTTATAAGAGTTTGTTGTGCATAATTATAATCAATTCCTGTTGTAAGAGTATCAATAATTGTTCCAGAATAGGTCCAGAGTTTGGAAATATTCTGAGGAACCGAACAGGTATCAGTTGCCAAAAGTTTTGTACCATATAAATACGTCTTGGTTCCTTTTCCTAATTTCTTTATATTAGAGTTGTAGATATAAAACAAATTAGCCATCGATCCTGTTGAAACAATAGTATCTGCAAATATATAATTAACATTACAATCATATAAACGGATTGTGTCTTTTTTACTAGATGTCTCCCAGTCTTGTCTTAATGTGTCGATATTCATGTTGAACAAGTATATATTATTAAAAGAGCTAATCGCATTTGTTCCGGAAATATATCTAATGTTAATTGGCGAACTATCCTTGGATCTTGTTCCTATAATCGTAACCATATCAAATGTAGAGTCAATAAAAACGTTGGCATCTGATAAAGTATCGTCGAGTATTTCAATAACTATGCTCCGTTCTCCACGAGCCTGGGCACTATCAAGAGCTGTCTGTAGCGTTGTAAAATGCTGATTATTCTGAGTATAATCTCTACTTACCGAATATCTAGAACTTGTAAGAGAATAATAATTCCAACCGAGATTATTTAAAAGAACTGAATTTGTTGCAGTTCCGTGAGAGGTATCAATATATGCTGTGCCCCATGTCTGGGTTTCAGTTCCAATTGTGAGGCCATCATCTTCAGGTATAATGCTAACGGATATTAGAGTGTCAGCTTCATCATCTATTGTGTTTGTTACTGCACCAAATATTGAAAATGATGTAAGAATTATAAGAAATAGAATTACAAAACGTTTCATTATAACCCTCCAAGTCGGGTAATTGCAGCACGTAGGGTTGCAAGCTGGCCTATTATCTGAGTGATTGCATCATTCAATGTGTTATATTTATTGGTAAGATCTACAACTTTTGCATTTGTTGATATTGTTAAATTATGTAAATCTGTCTGAAATGTTAATGATTGTGTACTTATTCCTTGAACTGTACGATTTATCATTTCGATGTTTTGTCTTACTGTTGTTTGAAGACCAACAAAAGTATTATACTCTGCAGTTGTCATTAGTTTTGCATCACTTCCAACAACAACATTATACTGTTGATTTAAGAATCTTACTTCTGCTTCAACTGATTCAAGCTTTGAAAGCTTTGCGCTGATCAGCGTATTGATCTGATTTTTTGTAAGATAATTATCAGTCAATCTATTACTTAGAGACTGTATTTGAAAATTTACATTATCAATTGTTGTTGTCATATAGTTACCCCTAAAATTAATCCTTTAATAACTGGAGAAATATCATGATATTTTGACATCGTTACCGCAATATATATGTCATTGTTGGCGATTGTTATTGCTTCGTCGGACGTTGTAAGAGGAAATGCGTCAGTGCCACTATCGTATATCGGATCTGTTGATAGTGAACCATCATACATCTTTATATTGAATATTCGAGAAACAATTAATGGGTTATTCTGAGTAAGATCGTTAAATTCATAGTTTAGTTTAAACTTGCGAATCTCGGCTCCAGCACCAATGGTGTATTTAAAAATAACAGTTCCACTGTCATAGAACGTTTTATAAGATGCTCCGATTTTGTAAAAACCGGCATATGACGAACCATCCAGAGAACAGAAAGATGATGTGAGTCTTATACCTGTCGCATTTGGTATACTTTGCTTAAAAATAATCTCAGTTGGAAACGCACCAGTGTATGATCGTATAAGCTCCCAAGTGTCACTAAATCCATATTCAACATCAATATTGCATAAGCCAGCAAAAACTGGTTCAATAACTATAGAATTTATCATAGGACTTGATAATATCGATTCTATTGTGTATTCAATATCTGTAGGACTGCCGCCACTTTCATCTTCTTCAATAAATGTTCTTCTGGTATCTTGTGCAATTGCCCAATAAAGTGGATCAGTTTCATCTGTAATAACTGTACCATTTCTCTTTGCAACAATTGAATTATATAATGGAACAATATCTCCATAATGATTAGTGGTTTTTGGAAATCTCTCAAATACGTGAGTTGTGTCGAGCATAACATTGCCATAATTAGCAACAGTATTATCGTGTGTTACTTCGGCCGCGGTATTTACATCTATATACCTTACTCCGATGCCACTTTCGGTAAATTCAGTATTTGCTGATTCAAGTGCAAGCTGGTAAGCATACACTGCGGCTCTCCATTTATTAATAATTGCAACATTTGTAAGCTGCGTTGTATATAAATCACCAAGATGGGTGAGATATCTTTTAAGTGTATTAATATCATAAGTAACCGCTCTAAAGTTACTATTAAGCTTGTCTGTATCAAGCGTTGATCCTATTGCAAACATATCTAATTTAGGCATCATGTCTCCTTGTATATCGCTCATGTGAATATTTCGCAAGTAATGAATTATCCACATCATTCTCTAATGTTAAAATACTTTCAGACGTATCCATTCTTTCTTTAATTATACCACGTTTTGTTACTTTATTGTTAGAAATTCCGAGATAGTTTACCAATTCGGAATATATTTCTTGAAACCAGTCGTTGATAATTTGTGAAGAAACAGGATGACGGTATCTAAAATTTCTTATCAATATCATTATAAACTCCCTATTATATCATTAGATGCTGTTGTTATTAATTTTAGATTAGAAACTGTGCTATTTTCACCAAGATCAATTGTAAGAATAATTGAGTGAGTCTGTCTGTTTGCTGTTCTTCTTATAATCTGCAACCATCTAACAGCATCTGAAGGACTCATTAATCCTTCTGTTGGATTATTGTGAGCAATTCCGGTCATAGATTCAAGTGATATATAAACGGTTCCATTTATAACAGTATATGCGTATTTAGGAAAATATGAATAATCATTGTCCGTTCTTGGTGCTACAAATTTATAGTTATGACTTACATATAATTCATAAACTGTATTTAAAATATTACTAAGCTGTGCAGGATATGTAATATATATTTTATATTTTCCAATTTCAAAAGCAATATCTTCAGATGTAACACTATCAAATGTATAGAAAATATTACCATCAGATGATAGAATATAACCGGAAAAAGCAGAAGAATATTGAAATCTAATTGTTCCACTTTCTGAAACATCAAGAGTAGATACATAATAAGCTCCGCTTTCTTCGTAGCATCCATATGGTCCGTTTATTTTAAGATAGTCGCCAATACTTGTATTTCCAATAATGCCAACCATAGAATCAATAGATGTGTCCGGTGCAGTATCTCCATTTATATAAATGATTTCTTCAAGTGGATGAATATCATTTAATGTTATTGGTATATTATTTGTGTTGTTATCTGACATATAAAAAGAAACATTGCCAGTATAATCACCTTTCAACAGTATATACGGGTCATTTACATTTATGACTCTTGTTACCAATCGTGAAACATTACCACTTTTCCCCATATATGCAACGACATCGGTAAGATAGAATCTATAAATGAAATATCCATTTAATGTTTCATCAGGTGTGTTTTTCTTTAATGTGAAAACAAAACTATTTAGTTCTGTTTGTGATGTTATAAGCAGATCATTATACAGACTCATTGGATCGGCAGATAGTGAACTCTCCACAATGTACGATTGTCCGTCCAGAGTTTTCAGATACAAACCATTAACACCAGTTGTAAATGCCGCAGTAATCTGTATTTTCTGAGGAATATATTCCTTACAGGATACGATTATTTCAATTGGATTATCAGCAGAAACACTAAAAACGGAACCATACATATCGGTTGAGTTATATGTGCTAAGCACATTATATGTTAATGATACCGGCGTAACCGCTTCTTTATATATTTTAATAAACTCATCTGTTGTTACAACATTAGATCCGGCGATTACTTTAACAGTGCTATTTGAAGAATCTATGTAATCTGGAATAATACTTATAATGTTTGCAGCATTTGTGTTGATATTTGAAGATATTAATCTTAGTGTTGATATCCTTCTTTTTAATTGAGATATCTCAAGTTCTGTTGTTTTTTCCATGTGATAGTTTGATGTATTAATATCATCAATTATATCTTCGATAATACTTAAATCCGCAACAATGTCACTGTAATTATTATTTATTCTTTCTGCGCTGACCATTCTTTCATTTCGTTCATAATATCTTGGTTTTAAAACTGGAAAATTCTCATTATGGGTATATATGAAATTATCAAGTGACTTTTTAATATCCTTGTCTGTTATTTTTCCACTTAAAATAAGTCTTTCAATTATTGTCTTATATACATGATTTAGAAAATTTAAACTTATCATTATTCTTCAACTCCCACTATTAATTTAACACCATATAGTATAAATGGAGTTCCACCAATTACATCAACGGATACAGCACAAGATGAAAAAGAAGTCGCGGTGTATATTGTTTTAACATAATCAATCTGTTCTTGATCTTTGAATGTAGTTATTAAATGAGTGTATGGCCCACCATTAGGGGTAAATGCCGTAATTGGTACAATTTCCTCTCTTATGTTTGAATTATAAGTGATATAATACCGCGCTTTATCTACATTTTGGCCAAATACCATTAATCTTACTGTTCTTATTGGCTGTTTAAATGATTTCGGAAGATAGTTAATATATCCTGAATTTGTTCCCGGTTTAATAATTCCATCAATTTTAATATTGATGTAATCGCGATCTCTGAAACTATTAAGTTCACTTACTTCGTATCGAGTTATCATATTACTTACGGTCTTAAATTCACCTGTAATATTGTCAACTGAGTCATATCTTATTAGATCAGTTACGGACGTCATATCATCGTTTGTTAAAAAACAAAAACAAGTAATTCCGGTTGAAATTGTATTTGGATATCTAAAATATATTTTCCCATCTGTTCCTATTATCTGCGCGATTGTTGGACTAATTATTGCGGTATCATCGTTAATTGTTATCAATATAGAATTAGTTAAACTATGCGCTGTTGGCAATTCACCAAGAGCAATAGGAGACGTCATTGATATTTCTTTAGCATTGTTTAATCTAAATGTTTCAGGAATAGTGCCGACACTTGTTGAATTTATCATGCATCCTCTTAGTACAACAACACCACTGTTAGTATTTTGAATTACAAATGGCACAATATCTCCATATGTTGATTGGGCAAGGGTGTATGTTCCCGTTGCATTTATCGTGACATCTGCGCCAAGCGTTCCTGACTGACTAGCAAGTTGTTTTAATACAAAATCAAAACCATTGAAAGAATCAACGGTGATTGTATAATCGCCAGATTGAACATAATCATAACTTATACTAATATACGAATACGTTACAGTACATACAAGTTTATTTGCTGCGAATGAAGAATCGATTGATAACAAACAGGAGTGAGCATTTAAAAGATTTATTCCAAGTATAACATCGGATCTAATCTCAAAAATAGCATCTGTTGTTCCAGAAGGAGATGCAAGTGGAAACGAGGAAACATATATGTTGTTCTCATACACCATCATTTTTCGAAATTCATTTCCGGCGGTCTGATCGTCACTGTCAAGAGAATGTAGAAAATCATAGCCAGGTGTAAATGTCATATGGATTGCATCTTCTTCATCTCGTATTACATTAGAAATAAGACAGCTATATATAACATTTAACGATATGTCAATATCTACTGTCTCATACGCAATATTAATAGTATGATCTAATGGGAAAGATTCGAGCGAATATCCGGCTTCCATTAAATCAAATGTATCTCGGACTATAAGATTATTTACTGTTGTGTTTTTATTTATTGCGGCAAGAGCGTAATATGTTGTTGTTGCACTATCCAGAGGTCTATAATAAATAACAATATAGTCACTTTCATCTCTAATAACAAATGTTCTTCCATAGTCTTTCCAGTTTATATCGGTATATGATGTTGTTGATCCATCCCCGACATATCTTGAAAAAACATGAGCATTTCCGACACTTGCTGTTTGTTTATATGTTGCTGATTCGCCATGAAGTCTAGATAATAGTCTTATTACTGTCAAGTCATAGTCTGCTGTTTCGGTTAATGCCTGAGTTATGTCAATAGTTCGTCTAAAACCTCTAATCGGGGCTGTTGGTGTAACATTCGCAAATGCTCCAGTATATCCGTCAAAGGTAACATCATTGAAAAAAGATTCATTTAAAGTTGTAGAATATCTACTATCTATTAATACTTGATTCGCTGACATTATCTCTCCTTTATATTAGAATATGTTAATTTTTCAGTTGGTGTTGTAGGAAGATCAGATAAAATAGTATATTGTGTATTGACTGTATTTTGAAGAATACTCATAACTCTCACATCTTTTCTCTGTAAATAAAATGGTATTCTTTCTTCGCATTTTAGAATAGCATTGGCACCAACATTAATATCAACAACCATTGAATTTATATTATATATTAGAAGCGAGGATGCCCCAGTTAAATATGTAACATCCATATATGTTGTTCCATTTTGATTTGATAGTTGAACATTAGGACTATCGCAATTAATTGACATTATGATAGCAAATACATTTGCATTGGATAATGTTAATTTTATTTTAGTATCATATTCTTTATTTTTGTCAGATGATGATAATGGACTATCTGCTATATTTACACTTTGAACACCATATCCGATATTTGCGGTTTTAGCATAATTTACAAAGACGTCGAACGCTGCTTTACTTGTTCTATATATTTCACGCTCAAAGCCAACCGTCAAAAGATCCGACACATTTCTAGTATATTTTTTCTTCTCTCCTTTTTTTTATCC